>Ga0209125_1000861_pt1 | contig 33982 bp, 35 predicted proteins | sample BarGraIncub1131A_FD_184503 | JGI IMG/M metagenome (GOLD analysis project Ga0209125, IMG submission 184503) | Arctic peat soil microbial communities from Barrow, Alaska - Barrow Graham LP Incubations 11-31A (SPAdes) (version 2) | ecosystem: Environmental > Terrestrial > Soil > Wetlands > Peat... | reverse complement strand
GTTGACTTTAATTTGCTTAAACGCCTGTCAATCAAACGTGCTGAACCGATCAGCATTCAATCAGCTCAGTTTTCCAAGCTTTTTGAATTTCTCGGATCCAGCAGTTCTTCTATAATTTCAGGAGGAATGAGAGAAGACGCTTTATATGATTTTTCAGGGAGACAGCAGGGCAAGTCAGTGGCACTTGATGATTTTTTTAAATATCTTGAGGATAATTCATGAATGCCGATCAAAATATTCAGATAACAAGCCTCTCCCTGTCGGGAAGAAAACACAGGGATAAAGGTAATCCCTGTGAAGATGCCTCGCTTGCTGTTAATCAGGATGGGGTATATGTTGTCTGTCTTTCAGATGGAGCAGGTGGGAGTCAGTATATTCATGCTGATATCGGGTCAAAGTGTGTTGTCCAGACAATCTGCGATTTGATGGTACACCATTTTGATGCGTTTTTCTTTGAACTCCATGAATCAGTAATACGCAGTGTTTTAGTGGCAGCGGTTCAATCTGAGCTTGCGATCAAATCACAGGAACTGATGCTTAGCGGTATGGATACATTATCAGCAACAATGCTGTTTTGCGCTGTTAAGGATACGCGCATGATATGCGGTCACATCGGAGACGGCGTTATTGCAAGGGTAACCGGATCGGGTCTGCAGCCGATTTTTCTTTCTCAAAATGGAGAAGATGCTTCGAGTACCATTTTTATGACATTGCCGGATGCACAGGACTATCTGCGGGTAATGCGTACGACGATCGACGATACACATGCCATAGTTCTTATGACCGACGGAATATCTGATATGGTGTATGACGGAACCAAACTGCTCCTGATGCCTGTTGTTGCACGTTTAGCCGAACTTGCTGCGCTTTCAAGAGAAGATGGTGAAATGCAGCTGAATCAGACGATCAGAAGCTTCATCATTGATGCAAGTCCGCTGTCCGATGATGCAAGCATAGGCATAATATATATGCCCGGCACAAAGGCACCGGATCCGGACAGTCTTCCTTCCGACAAAGAAAACTGCATCAGGAATAATGGTGATTCTATGCGTGATGTGCAGAAAGAAATCCTTCCGCGGGTTCGAGCTGCTCAGGAAATCGTATCACAGAATCATATCAAAACAGAAGTGAATAGATCAGCCGACACGGAGGGTAATGTATCAGAAGAAAGGACTCGGGAAAAAACAGAAAAAATTGAAGAGGAAGAGGAGACAACGGCTGTTGAAGTGCCTGTTTCCAAACGCATCTATTCGGGATGGCGGAAAATCCTGTTTGCCTGCGTACTGTTTTTACTTGTAATGTTCATTGGCCTGACAATATACTATTACGTATTCTGAAAGGGGGATTTAACTTATGGATAAGAAAAACAGAAGATATGAAATTCAATCAAATGTTCGCATTCCTGATATGGATGACATTCAGCGGGCTGCTTCCGATTTTTCTGAAGCGCAGGAAGAGCTCAAGCATGATTTTGTTGCCCGAAATGCAAAGAATTTTATTCCTACAGATGATAAAGCGAAATATGTTCCTAAGCTAAATGAGATCAAAGAAGAAATGGTCCAGCTTGCAATGGCAGTAGCCAGCGAAGAAAAGGAAAAAAGTGAATCCGTAAAGGTTGCTGCCCCCTCAGATGACATAAAAGCGGCCGAGGATGACTCTGTTCCTCCAACACCCGATAAAACGAAAGTTAAGAAAACTACATTTAAAAATACTTCTTCTAAACCGAAGGCAAAATAGTATTCTACCCTGATATAATGCCATTGCACTTAACTGTGAATTCAAAGGATTTCAGCAATTATGAATCCTTTGAATTTACTGCTGCCCTGAGCATTTTTCCGGCAAGAGGAGCAGCTGTGGTGCCTCCTGCGCCGCCTTCTTCCACAATAACAGCTACAGCATAAGGCATATCGTCTTCAACAATATATGCCACACAGAGGGCATTGTTTTTTTGGCCCTCCACTTGAACGGTTCCGGTTTTGGCTGCTACAGTATAGTCGCTGATCGCTGCCGTGGTTCCTGTTCCGTTTTCTGTGACGCCGATCATAAGTTTTTCGAGTACTGCCGCAGTAGCTTCGTTCATAATAATTTTTTCCGGATCCGCTTTTAAGTTTCCGTATTTATCCCCTGCCGGTGTCGTTATGTGGTCAACAATATGAGCTTTCTCCATAACTCCGCCGTTTCCGATTGCTCCGACAATCATTGCCATTTGCAAAGGTGTGGTATAGAGTGTGCTGTTAGATACCGGCTGCCCGATTGCAATCCATGAAAGGGTCGAAATATTATCGGGAACATCAATTCGACCGGGAAGAACATCAAGGCGGTCAAGTGAAAACGAATAACCGTAACCCATGGTACGCGCCGTATTCATTAGCGCATCTTTTCCGATTGTTACACCTATTTGTCCGAAAAAGATATTGCAGGATCTGGAAAATGCTGAAGTCAAATCAACCTCACCATGACCGTCGCTTGTTTCACTTGCACCAAAGGGATCTACCGTTGATTTAGCCTCGCAGACAACAGATACGGTGGGATCATATTGAGGTGAAGTGAGATATGCTGCTGTCGTGATGATTTTGAATGTGGACCCGGGAGCATACTGACCCTGCAGGGCACGGTTGAAGAGTGCTGTTTCCGGTATTTCCGACCATTCTATGACAGATTCCGGCGTTGTGCTCGGAGAGCTTACGGCTGCAAGGACCGCACCGGTTTTGTAGTTCAGTACGACAATGGATCCCTTTCGGCCGTCAAGAAGTTCATATGCTTTTTTAGAAAGTTCTCCGTCAACCGTAAGTGTAATATTATCACCGGAAAGGCCTTTACCCAGAATATCCAGATAGAACTGACGAAGAAGATTTCTGTCATTACCCAGAAGAACCCCCTGATAGGTAGATTCAATTGTATTTGCTATATTGTGCGTGTAGTCCCCAACAATATGAAGCACGGATTTGGCAATGACGGAATCTTCACTGTATCGGCGCTGCCCGTCTGTGCTTTGTGCCAGAATGAGCCCATTGATATCAAAGATACTTCCGGCTTGTGCATATCTTGATTTCAAGGATTGTTTGTTTTCGCCTGCAGCTACAAACAGTTCGGTTTTACTTCGGTTCTGCTGAAAAGACAATCCGATAAGAAGCGATGCCGATATCAGAATGAACAACACAAGAACAATTTTCAGATTTCTCATTAATAATTTCATAATTAGAAAGCCCCCTTTTCGCGGCGGGCCGAAAGGCCAAGAAGAATGGCAAACAGAAACACAATTGTCAGAACAGAACTGCCGCCTCTTGCAATCAGAGGAAGGGTGGCGCCAGTTAACGGAACGAGACCCGTTACACCGGAAATTACTATGGCAGCCTCGACGAACGACAGCGTTCCGATTCCAAGTGCGAGACTTGAGGAAAAGCCATCATGCGAGGCAATGGTAATCTTAGCAGCACGCAACCAGACAATGATAAACAGAAGGACAATGCACAGCCCTGTAAGCAGGCCAAGTTCCTCACAGATGATGGAAAAGATCATGTCGGAATTGGCAAGCGGGATACCTCCGGGACTTCCGTTGCCGAGACCGCGCCCAAACAGACCGCCTCTGGCAATTGCCTGAAGACCGTACACAATTTGCCTGTTATTATCATTTACTTCAACCCAAAGTGTTGTCCATCCAAGTATACGGCGCTGAACATGGGGAAAAAGAGCAAAGGCCAATGAGCCCATTGCAGTACCGCCCAAAAGGATAAACAGTGTTGTCAAATATTCGGATGTCATGACAACATATACAAGAAGTGTTGTCGGCAGAAGAATCATCGCGGAACCCAAATCGGGAAGCATCATAATCAGCAGGAAAACCAAGGCTGCCCAGCCGGCAAAGATGAATTGATTTTTTCGTGAAGTACGCGTTTTGAAGAAACTCGCCAACACGATGAGGTATGTAATTTTGGCAAATTCTGTCAGCTGCATCGACATTCCCCCGACGGAGATCCAAAGCGTCGCCCCATGGGAATCGAGACCATTTCCGAATATCAATGTGGCGATGAGAAGAAGAGGAGTAACAACAGCACAAATTATCCCGACACGCTCCAACAGATGAGTTCTGGCAACCAAAATAGTGATAACGGGCAGAAGTATATAGGCGATGAGAAGGGAGATTCCCTGCGCGTTAAGATTTCCGATCAGTTCGTCAGGGGATTTTTCCGATGCAGCATTTGTGATAAGTTCGAGACGTACCTGAAACAGCATACCAAGCACGGCAAGCTGTGAGAGAATTAACAGCAATACTCTGTCCAGGTTTTTCAGGATAAGCGGAAGCACAAAATAGTAAAGATTAGAGATGACAAAGAAGCCAAGAAAGGCAAGCGACACGATTTTCAGGGACTTTGTCTGATCGGAAGGAATGAATCTAAGCAAGAGGGTTGCGCTGATTATTGTAAAAAGATTTACGGACAGGTAGGCACCAGGAAGACTGCGCGAGGATTTGCCCTTTGGGTATTGCGGAATGTTTGCATGATCTTCGTACGTAAGCATCGCTTCGGTGGCAGCCTCACGTTCGTTGACAAAAACAAGGCTGGTTTCGCCGATTCCGATAATATCTTTGTTTTCCAACGGGACCGGATGCTGGATCTCCACACCATTTACGTAAACCGGATTTTTGGCTGATGAAGTCCTTACAAACCAGTCCCCATCAAAAAAATAAATGATTGCGTGTCTTTTGGCTGTGAGTTTGCTTTTCATGCGGATGTCACAGGAGGATGATGTGCCGATACATGTTGTATGATGCAAAGGAAGACTCATTCCTTCATTCATCGATGCTGTAGGGTCAGCTGCCATGAGAAAATATCCTCTTGACGGCAGAACGCTGTTCTTCATATTCCAGCGGAGCTCGGCAATGGAATGCGACAAAAGAAGCCATACGAAAAGAACAATCAGAATAACAAGCAAATACCTGACCAGATAAGACAATTCAAATACATCCATGATTTCACCACTTCAAAAAACAATATACAGTGAACAGATACAGACCGCAGATTACGATGTGCAGTATAGAAATTCGTGTTGTAACCTGCGGGTTGGTCCATCCGATCTTTTTGCGAAGATGGTCATGAAACGGGGTAGTCGTGTTCTTAAGAACACTGATATGTAAGAATCGCTTCAAAGATATTTTAATGATTCCGGCACCGCCGTCCAATATGAAAATGAGACATAAAAACAAATATGCAAACGGCTGACGTGTATGCATGATACTAATAGCCAGAAACACACCTAAGGCCCTTGAACCGGCATCGCCCATCAGAAGCTGACTTGGATTAGTATTGAACCAGAGATAAGCCAGAAGTACGGCCATCATAATGAGAATAGCACCGGTCCATGAATCCGTTGTTCCCAGCATCCTTGTCAATACCAATATGGACAGCAGGGAAATTATTGTAAGCGAAGAAGAAAGACCGTCTACACCATCCGTACAATTCGTAACATTAATGGCAACCCAGACAAGAACGGTACCAAGAAATAGATAAACGAAGAATGGAAGCGTAAGGGTTTGTCCGAAAAACGGAAAAATAATTTCGCGGCTGGAAAAGATAGAATAGGTCAGAGCAGTAAGAAATGATATCAGAAGATCCAGTAATCCCTTTTTGTATTCACTCCAGGGGGCTTTTGAACCGTCATCGAGATATCCGGCAATCATTGTAACTTCTATTAATAAGTAATAAAGAATATACTCAGGACGAACAGGCACAAATATAAAGGAAGCGGCAGCGAAAACAGTAATAAAAAGAAAACCGGCTCCCGTTGGTTTGCCTTTGCTGTCTCCGCCTTCTACCGCATACGCTCTTCCATGGTCAATGGGGAGAAAAAAAGCAAGGTGCTTCAGCACAATAAATGTGAGAAAAAGAGCAAAAACTGCTCCGCCACAGGCGAGAATCGCAGAAAATCTATCATGTGTGAATAGAGTCAACAAAGGTGAGGCCTCCTGTCATATGCAGCGCTTTTTTCATTAGCGTACGAAAAAACTCATTGATATCATATCATAAATTGACGCGAACGCCAGTAGATGATACAGTGACAAGGCACATATGACCGCTTCAATTTCTATAAAAGGACTTGTGATAAGTTATAACTGTGTAAGATTTTCCGCGGAGGCATAATTCATGGATTTTAAATCAGAGGTTGCCCTCTTACTTTCAAACGCAACCGGTCTTACCAGGGATGCGGTTTATTCTGCTATAGAAATCCCGCCGCAGCGCGAGCTCGGTGACTATGCTTTCCCTTGTTTTCTTCTATCGAAGACTCTTCATAAAGCACCGCCTGTTATTGCACAGAATCTTTCAGGAGATCCCGGGCTTACGGCCGAATGGATTGAAAAGATCCAGGCTGCAGGCGGTTATGTAAACTTTTATGTTGATCACGGCCAGTTTGTGAAAGTAATTCTGACGGAACTCCTTTCAAAAGGCGAAGATTTCGGCAAGACAGATGAAGGGGCAGGAAAGACAGTAATCGTTGAATACTCCTCTCCAAACATTGCCAAACCATTTCATGTAGGACATGCATTTACGACGGTTCTTGGACATTCGCTTTCTAGAATTTATGAGACGCTTGGATATAAGGTTATTCGTATGAACCACCTTGGTGATTACGGCACGCAATTTGGAAAGCTGATTACAGCGTTCCGTCTGTGGGGGGATGAGACAGCCCTTCTTGAGACTCCTATTAAGGAACTGCTGCGTATCTATGTCAAGTTTCATGAGGAAGAGAAGATTCATCCGGAATTTACTCAGGATGCACGGGATAATTTCAGGCGCCTTGAGTTCGGAGCAGAGGAAGAGACGGCCCTTTGGTCTGCTTTCAGGGAATTATCCCTCAAAGAATTCGCTGTAATCTATGACCGACTGGGTGTACAGTTTGATAACTACAATGGCGAGAGTTTCTACAGCGACCGGATTCCGGCTGTTGTAGACATGCTTACATCCAAAGGACTTCTTATCGAAAGCGAAGGAGCCAAAGTTGTTATGCTTGATGAATATAAGGCTCCCCCGTGTATAATTCTCAAATCGGACGGAACAACAATATATGCATCGAGAGATATCGCATCTGTTTTATACCGATGGGATATGTATCATTTCTATAAAAACATATATGTTGTCGGTTCCCCGCAGGCCCTTCATTTCAAACAGGTTTTCTCTGTCCTGGACAAAGCCGGTTATGACTGTGCTAAGGACTGTGTGCATGTCGGTTTTGGCCTGGTAAAGTTTGCTGATATGAAGTTCTCAACCCGCGAAGGAAATATTGTCGTTCTGGAGGATCTCCTCAACGAAAGTATCGCCAAGACGTATGAAATTATTAAGGCAAATGCGCTTACCCGAAACACTGAAATATCTGAGGAAGAAATCAAGGATATCTCCGTCAAAGTCGGCATAGGTTCTGTTATTTACACTTATGTCAAATCGGGTAGAGAACGCGATATCATATTCTCATGGGAAGAAATGCTTGATTTTGAAGGAGATACCGCGGCATATCTTATTTATACATATGCACGAACCCGTTCGATTTTGAGAAAAGCTGCCGAACAGGGAATAATCTCAGCAGCTGCGGGCGAGGATTGCCTGTCTCTGCTGTCTTCTGAAGATGAATATGAAGTGGCCCGGCTGATCTGTGATTTCCCTGATGCCATCAAAAAAGCACAGAACAGTAATGAACCATTTATGGTGGCTCGCCAGACAAGCCAGATTGCCCGGGCATTCAACCGCTTTTACAACAATTCGTCCATTCTGTCAGGAACGGACGAATTGCAGAAATGCGCCCGTCTAGGCCTATGTGAAGCTGTCTGTACAGTCATCTCCATAGGAACAAACCTTCTTGGTATTTCTGTTGTTGAGCGCATGTGATGCTTTATAGAGAAATGGATGTGATCTGATATGGATATGCCGGATTTTGAAAATCTGATATACGAAAGACCTTCCCTTGATGTATTCCGGGAATGTGTTCTTCGTGTACGGCTTCGCATAATGACCGCGCACAGTACGACCGTTGTCGAGTCGGCACTTGCTGAATTTCAAAAGGAACTGAGCCGATTTGAGACAAATTCGGCTTTGTGTCAGATTCGTCATGACTTGAATACATTGGATTCATTTTTTTTGGATGAGCTTGCTTTTTTTGAAGAAGCACAAGCCGTAGTATCGGAACTTTCATCCGGTCTATATTCCCTGCTGCTGAGTTCTACAATATCAGATGAAATTAAAGAGCGGTTGGGACCGATGATTTTTCGCAAGGCACAAAATCGAAAAGATACAATATCAAGTGAAATCGTTCCCGACCTTGCCGATGAAGCAGCGCTGGCAAACGAGTATAGTCAGATCCTGTCTGAATCAAGCATCGTTTTTGGAGGCAGTGAATACTCACTGTCTATGATGGAACCTTTTCTGGAATCTACTGACCGTGAAGTCAGGAAACTTGCACATCTCGCTGTTTCTGAATATTTCGCGTCACAGAAAGACCGCTTTGATCAGATATTTGACAGGATGGTTTCCCTTCGGACGGATATGGCCAGGAAGCTTTCCTACCCTGATTTTGTATCCCTTGGATATAAGAGAATGGAGCGTTATGACTACACGCCGGAGATGGTCGAGAGCTTTCGTAATTTTGTTGTAAAATATATAGTTCCTTTAACGGTTGAGATCCGCCGCCTCCAGAAAGTACGGTTAGAGGTCGAAGATCTTAAGTATTATGACCTTCCAAACCTCTTTGCTGCAGGGAATCCCAAACCGGCTATTGCAGCTGATGCACTCGCGGGCGCTGCTTCCCTCATGTTTCAGAAAATTTTCGAAAAGGACCCTAGTTTCTATGATGTTTTAGAAGTTCACGGTTTTACCGACCTTGATGCCAGAAAAGCCAAGTCAACCGGTGGTTATTGTGAAACGCTGCTTGATTATGGAATTCCGTTCATTTTTATGAATGCCAATGGTTTGGCTGATGATGTTGCTACGCTGATTCATGAGTCGGGACATGCATATGCAGCGATTCGCAGTGTGGGAAGTTCATCTTTTGTGGAATGCCTTTCTCCAACACTTGAAACATGTGAAATTCATTCAACGGCAATGGAATATCTTGCCTATCCGTATCTCGAGTACTTTTTCGGTAACAGGGCAGATGCTTTCCGGCAGCTTCATATGACGCAGTCTTTATTGTTTTTGCCGTATGGATGTATGGTTGACGAGTTTCAGCACTGCATATATGAAAATCCAAAACTCACTTCGGAGGAACGCCATACTGTATGGCATATGCTGGAGAACAAGTATCAGCCGTATCTGGATTATGACGGCGTTGAATTTTATGAAAAGGGCGGCGCATGGCAGAAAAAAGGGCATATATTCACGGATCCCTTTTATTACATTGACTATTGCCTTGCCCAGGTTGTCGCTCTTCAGATCTGGGATATGTCCCGTACCAATCCTCAAAAAGCCCTTCGCGTCTATGATCAGCTTTGTATGGAGGGTGGTAATGGAACCTTTCTCGAGCTTCTGGATAAAGCAGGACTCTCTTCGCCGTTCAGCAATGATGTTCTCAAACGTGTCGCATATCGTTCCTGCGACTATTTGAACCTATGAAGCTGCCTGAAGCGTTTATTAAACGCATGAATGAATATTTTCTGATACACCCGGAGCTGAACCAGGAAGACTTCTATGCAAGTTTTGATAATGAACCGCGACGCGGACTTCGCTTTAACCGACTCAAGGTAAACCTAAGGGACACAGAAAATCTTTTGAAGTCTCTTGGGCAGAAATCCGAGCGTGTTTTCTGGTGCCGTGACGGATATTATGTGACGGAATTGTCATCAGGGAAAGACGCCTACTACCATGCGGGCGTTTACTATATTCAGGAACCGAGTGCAATGCTGCCTGCTGAAATTCTTGGAGCACAGCCGGGCGAAAAAATTCTTGATCTTTGTGCGGCACCGGGCGGAAAAGCAACGAGAATCGGAGCTGACCTTTGCGGCAGCGGCCTTCTTGTAGCAAATGAAATTTCGGAAGAGCGGTCCCGTGCACTCCTGAGGAATATTGAACTTTTCGGTATTGAAAACGTAGTCATAACCAATGAGACACCGATTAAGCTTGAAAAGAGATTCGCTTCATTTTTTGATCGGATTCTCATTGATGCACCTTGTTCAGGGGAAGGAATGTTCCGCCGTGACAAAAATGCAGTAAGAAGTTGGGAGCGATATGGTCCTTCTTCATGTGAAGTTATGCAGCGCGAAATTCTGTCATCCGCACACTGCATGCTGGTACCGGGCGGTCACATTGTGTATTCAACTTGTACATTCGGTACGAGTGAAAACGAAGATATGATTGACTGGTTTCTAACGGAACATCCCGAATATGAAGTAGTTTCCCATCCGGACACGAAAGGTGTTTCATTTTCCGGCGGACAGCTGTTCGAAGGATCCATGCGGATTTGGCCGCAGTTCGGGTGGGGAGACGGCCATTTTTGTGTCCATCTGAAAAAATCCTTACTGGCCTCCATATACGAAAATGAACATATCAATCGCAGAATCAACCGTCAGGATCCTTCAAAACTATATTCAACACGTTCAGCCAGGGATTCTTTTTTTGCAAATGTTAAAGAGCTGCTCACAGCAGATGCCTATTTGGATTATTTCAATAAGTCACAGGAACAATTTGTGCTTCAGGGTGAAAAAATTCATATTATGCCTGTTGCGGCATCTCTGTTTGACGGTTTGAAAGTCGTCAAAATGGGAGCCTTTCCCGGTGAGGTACGTTCGATGCCAAAGGGGGGGATCTTTGTTCCGTCCCATGCTTTTGCCCTTGCACTTTCCAGGGAAAAGATGAAAGAAAATCATATATTTTCTCTTCCCCGTGATGACCAGCGCCTGCTCCGGTATCTTCACGGTGAAACACTCCTGTTATCTCCTGAAGAAAGTCAGCTGTTATCTCAAAATGCATACATTTTGCTGCTCGTTGATTCGTTTCCCATCGGATGGGGTAAAAGCAATGGCTGTACAATCAAAAATCTGTACCCTAAAGCCTGGCGGCTGCAATAAATACTTCTGCATTATATAAGGAGAACTTTATGGAAAAGACACAGACAAGTATCCCCTTTGTGGTGGCAACAAAAAATCAGGATAAGGTACTTGAGATACGTGAAATCCTAAAGGATCTTCCTTTTGAGATTATCACCATGACAGATGCCGGATGTGACGATGATATTGAAGAGGACGGATTGACATTTCGTGAAAATGCCCTCAAAAAGGCAATTGGAGTCCATAACCGGATCGGCGGATATGTAATGGCGGATGACTCAGGCCTTTCAATTGATGCTTTAGGGGGAGCGCCCGGCATCTATTCAGCCCGTTTTCTCAGTAAGGAATCCAGTTATCCGGAAAAAATTCAGGCACTATGGGACCTTTTGTCCGATATTCCCCCCGAGAAGCGCACCGCTCATTTTATCTGCGCCATTGCAGTCGTTCGGCCTGATGGAAGTTCGTTTACGGTACAGGAAAATATGGATGGTATTTTGTATGATAAAATGATGGGTGATAATGGATTCGGGTATGATCCTGTCTTTTTTCTGCCCGAAAAAGGTGTGACGGCAGCCCAGCTTACACCCGAAGAAAAGCATGCGCTCAGTCACCGCGGTAAAGCACTTCGTGCTATGCTTGCGCAACTTCGTAACACATGATATAGTGTCAGCTAGGCACAGTTGTTCTTCCGCGACGGACACTTGCTCTTCAAACGGAGATCAGGTGTTTTTTGTTCCGAGAATTTGTGGAGGCTGAGAATGGCACAGAGTAACGATTACTTTTTGGTTAGAGCTTCTGTTTTACCCGAAGTGTTTGTAAAAGTTATGGAAGTGAAACGTCTGTTGAATTCCGGTAAATCCCGGTCTGTCAATGAGGCCGTCCAACGCGTCGGGCTCTCCCGGAGCGCCTACTACAAATATAAGGAAGCGGTAATGCCCTTTTATGAGACAAGCAAAGGAAAGCTGGTAACTCTGATTATTGCTGTTGAGAACTTTCCTGGAATTTTATCAGGAATCATACAATGCGTCGCTTTTGCGAAGGGTAATATACTCACAATTAATCAGAATATACCGATCAATGGCCTGGCTGATGTCTCTATCTCAATGGAGACGGATCTAATGGTTAAATCCATTGATTTACTGCTTGCTGATGTCGGTAAAATTCCGGGCGTTCGATCCTGTCGGATTCTTGCGCGGGAATAATAGTCAATTGATTACAGTGATTTTGGGGAGGCGTATATATGATACATGTTGCTATTTTGGGCTTTGGAGTGGTGGGGTCCGGTGTTGCCGAAGTAATCGCTATGAACGAACGGCAGCTTGAAAAGCATTTGGGAGAAGCGATTCACGTAAAGAAGATTCTTGATGTGCGCGATTTCCCGGATAGCCCTTTTGCAGCGCTTTTTACAAAAAACGCCGCTGATGTTTTTGAAGATCCCGAAATCTCTGTTGTAGCAGAGACAATCGGCGGAGAATCCATTGCTTATGAATTCACCAAACGTGCCCTTGCGGCCGGTAAGTCGGTTGTTACGTCCAATAAGGAACTCGTATCCAAGCATGGCGTTGAATTAATGCAGCTTGCCAGTAAAAATCATTGCATTTATCTGTTCGAAGCATCTGTCGGCGGTGGAATCCCAATCATTCGGCCGCTGCACCGTTGCCTTGCGGCCAACCGTATATCAAAGGTTGCCGGCATTATTAATGGAACAACGAATTATATCCTCACACAAATGTCGGAAAGCGGCGCTGATTTTAATACAGCATTATCCGAAGCCCAGTTAAAGGGATATGCAGAACAGAATCCGAGTTCTGACATTGAAGGCATCGATGCTGCACGTAAGATTTCTATTCTTGCAAGCATTATTCTGAATGGAGCATATGTCGACTCAACACTGATCCATACGGAGGGCATATCCAAGGTTTCTCAGGAGGATATCGCTTATGCCAAATATCTGAATGGAAAAGTTAAGCTTCTTGCGATTTTCCGTCACCCGGAAGGCAAAGAGAACAGTGCAATTGTAGCTCCTCATATTGTGTCATGTGAAGAACCCCTTTCTGTAGCAGGAGGAGTATTCAACGCTATCATGGTCAAAGGAAATGCTTTGGGTGATGTAATGTTTTACGGACAGGGTGCGGGAAAGCTTGCGACAGCCTCAGCTGTAGTCGGCGATATTCTTGACGCAGCCCTCCATCATGACCGATCCGCCCACATCACTACCTGGTATTATTCCGAAAAACCGATTCTTGGAAAACATGGGAAATCAATTGTCAAAGCACTGATCCGAGTCACACCGGACACAACGGATTCTATGATAAATACAGCATTTTCCGGAATTCTTTATGAGCGTATCGATGGCATTGTGGATAATGAAGCTGCTTATCTTATAGGGACGGACGGCCTTCTTACAGAAGATAAGCTCAAAGAAACAATCAAGCATATCCCGGGATTCATCAGTCGAATTAGAATTTACTAGAAGAAGTGAGTGTGTGTTTCTCGCTCGGTCAGTCCTCGGATTGCTCTGCAATCCTGCGGAATCTACTCGAAACACACACTCACTTCTCTGGAAAGCGTCCTGCGGACGCTGAGGAAAATATAAGAAGAAATGTTGTCTCTTTATCATTCGAACAGACATCATTTCTTAGAAAAGCGCCTTACGGACGCTAAGGAATATATAGGTCTTAAATATTATTTTGATTTGCTTTGTCAATACAACTTTGAATTATCTTGTGGCAGCAAATTCCTAATGGGTTGTTTTGGATGCAATTGGAAACTTCCATTGCACCGGTTATCCGGTTAATATCGTTTACCGTTTTTGCCCCGTGATTCCTGACCGCATCCATGACTTGTTGTTCGGTGACCTGGCTGCAGTAACATGCGTATTTTGGATCTGCATCTAACTTATACCAGATAGGAACACGGATCTGGTTTTTAACAAAACTGATTTCCGGAATCCTGCAATAATATACAATGTCACATTTAGGATTCATACAGATGCGGAAGTTATTGATTTCAGAAATGATTTGAATATTTTGTTTAACGAGGTGCTTGACAGTTACAGTACTGACGGCAGCACCGGGATTACTGCAGAAAGGACATCCCTTTGTGGTTTGCTTTTTTTCGTGCTTTGAAGAAGTGAATTTTTCCGTATTGGTCCGGGATTTATTCATTGTGTTTACCTCACTGGTTTTCGAAAATTCCGCAGATATCCATATCCAAGATTTACTTCCGCTTTATTTGCAAATTAATACATTAGCTTTCGAGTAGTTTCCTTAGCGTCCGTAGGACGCTTTACAGGGAAGGGAAAATGCTTTTCGAGTAGATTCCGCAGGATTGCAAAGCAATCCGAGGACCTGATCTTCCTTAGCGTCCGCAGGACGCCTTACAGGGAAGGAAAAATGCTTTTCGAGTAGATTCCGCAGGATTGCAAAGCAATCCGAGGACATGACCGAGCGAGAAAAGCATTTTTCCTTCCTAGATCTGGTTCTGACAATATTCTGAATATCGTGTCAGGAGCTCTGTCTGCTGTGCGGACATTGACTGCTGCAGCCTGGATAATTCCCGCAGGTTTCTGGCATCTATGGCCAATCGTATTTCGGTAAACACGGAGACATAATCCTGCGTATCTTTTGCGAGACGATTCCTGATTTTGTTGATTTCCTTCCACATTGCTTCATCATAAGGATTCTGGGGATTATGATATGCAACCAGATCCCTTATCGCTGTAAGGTTTTCAGGAATGATCCGCTCTGAGAGTTCCATCTGCCAGATATCAAGCATGGCACGGGCGTAGGATGCAATCAGGGCATCGCTGAAAACATCACCTGCACAGAGTACTGTCATGAGATGGTCATCGTGCAGCAGAGTTCGCAGAGACTCATATACAGTGGCAGGCGGACTGCCGAACAGACGGTCCCTGTCTTTGGCAGAGTAGGCAACAAAAATATCATCTTCCGATCGATAGATCCGGTCTTTTTTCAGATATTCAGATGGCTCGTCATATCCCTTGCAGAATTCCTTTTCAAGTTCTTTTTCTGATTTTTTCGAAGATACGGCATATTCGATTCCGTCGAGCATGCACTGAAAGATTGCGGCAAGACATAAATATGTGTTGGTGAGCGGATTCGGGGATCGAACCTCAAACCGCGTCCTTGTCTGATCTTCGAAATCCCGGATTAATCCCAGAAGTACCGTACGGTTTCGGGAAGGTGTTTCGAGATCTTTTCCAAGGGATGCGACAGCATGCGTCGGGGCCTCGAACCCTGGCTGCAATCGACGAAAACTGTCATTTGTTACAGATATAAAAGGACTGATAATGGAATAGTGCTTCATGAAACCAAATAATGCCCCCCATCCGATAACCCCTAAATAATCCTCTTTGACATCTTTGGGGGAAAGAAGATTCACCTTGCTTCCATCTTTAAGGAATGCAATGGCATTCATATGCGTGTGTTCGCCGCTTCCAATAACTCCGGGCAGCGGCTTAGCTGAGAAGCTCACATCCAGGCCATGCATCCGGAATACTTCTTTGATGAAAATACGGGCAAAAAGCTCGTAGTCGGAAGCCTGAACGGCAGGTGCAAACTGCCAGTCGACCTCAAGCTGTTCCATGATGTGCTGCAGATCCCCTTTACCGGAAAGGCGAGCCTTGACGCCGCCAACTTCCTTGTGCGCCATTTCAGGCGAAAAACCATACAAATCGAGAAGAATCATGACTTCCTCAAGTGCTGTACGAACAACACCTTTTGTTCTTTTCCAATATTGTTCCTTCAGGTTTTCGGAAATCGTTAGTCTGTCTGCACTGAATCTCTCGTCCGGAGAACTAACCCAGAATTCCAGCTCTGTTGCAGACAGGAGTTCAATATGATTCAAGTTGTCTATTGTAAACCCGAGATCCTTGCATAGTGAAGGATTCGCTCCGAGGACCCGGTACATTTCTTCTGTAAAACGATCCACTGAGCGCTTCAGAATAGAACGTGAACAAACTTGATTACCGTTATGAATCAGAAAAGACGGAATACGCAGGGTGCCAACAGGCCTCTGCGATGCAGGATCAATATTTTCATAGTTGTAGTCAACAAACCAGAAGACATCCCGATCCGGCTCGAAGGCTACACGGCCGTCATTCAATGCTGCAATACCAGGGAGAACCACGGAGGAACCATCTGTCTGAATCATGTACCCGCTGATATATGCATCAATATTACCGAGGAACAGGCACATGGGAATCTTCTCGTCCGTATCGTTTCCGGCAAGATCTATGCCGACAAAGGATACGAAGCGGATTTCAGGGTGGCTGCTCAGTATTCGGATCAGTTCCTCCGATGTGTGTGTTTCAACAGGCAGGGAATAGAGCAATTCCGGATAGATCTTGAAAATTGTCATAATTATTCTGCCTTTCTGAATGGAAATGATACAATTTAATTATACCATTTGCTGTCTTGATTTTGAGGTTATATAATAAAGGGAAACCAATTGTGAATATTTGAATACGCTTACTATTTTGGGGAGGTTCCCATGAAATTGAATGATTGTGCCGAGTTGCTGAAAGCTGAAGTCATTGTTCCGATCGAAGATATGGATCTTGAGATCCTTGTTGCCTGCGGTTCGGATCTGATGAGTGATGTGATGGCATTTTCCTGTGAATCAAATCAGATGATGCTTACCGGTCTTGTTAATCCGCAAACCGTACGGACAGCTGAAATGATGGATGTAAAGGTTATTCTTTTTGTTCGCGGAAAGAGGCCGGATCAGATCATGTGTGATCTTGCCGCCGAGAAGGGAATTGCTCTTCTTTCGACACCGCTTCGCATGTTTACCAGCTGCGGGCTTCTTCATGAAGCAGGTGTTCGCGGGAAGGGGGAGCAATTATAGAACCTATTATTCGCGAATATCCAATACAGGATAATGATTTCACACATGCAGGTGAAGCATCCAGCAACATGAAAAAGGCACTTACGCGTCTCGGCGTCAATCCTGCATCAATCAAGCGGGCGGCAATAGCAATGTATGAGGCTGAAATAAATGCCGTCATACATGCACACGGCGGTGTTGCTGTTATACATATCTATCCGGATGCCGTTAAAATAGAAATAATTGATCATGGTCCGGGAATCCCGGATATCGAACAGGCAATGAAGGAAGGGTTTTCAACCGCACCTGATACTGCCAGGGAGATGGGATTCGGAGCAGGCATGGGACTTCCCAATATGAAGAAACACGCGGACAGTCTTGAAATAGAGACTGCAGTCGGAGTAGGCACAAAAGTAACACTGCACATCAATTTCTGATGAAAGAGGATATAGGTCGTGGGAAAACTTCACAGCGTAGCATTAAACCGGGATCTGTGTGTCGGTTGCACAAATTGTATTAAGGGGTGTCCTACAGAGGCTATTCGCGTTCGTGACGGGAAAGCTGTTATTGATGAGACAAGATGCATCGATTGCGGGGAATGCATACGTATCTGTCCCCATCATGCAAAAGGAGCTGTTACGGATCCTTTTCCTGATTTGACTGCACCGCACAAGGACAATCCCTGTGTTGCCCTAATTCCGCCCTCCTTGTATGCACAGTTTGGACCACCGGCCACTCGTGCCATGATTATCCGGGCGATGTATTCCCTTGGATTTGATTATGTCTATGAAGTAGCCCTTGGCGCCGCAGCATCCTCCATGCGTACCAAAGAGATTCTGGATGAGAAAAGAAAACTTGCCCAGTCACTGCCTAATGAGGAAGTATCTTCTGTCTTCCCGCTGATTTCATCAGCCTGCCCGGTTGTTGTCCGTCTGATCCAGATGAAATATAAAGCACTGATCCCTCATCTCGTGCCACTGGATGCCCCTATGGAAATAACAGCTCGCTTTGCACGCGAAGATGTATCCCGGAAGACAGGTCTGCCTCCGGAAAATGTACGCATTTATTTCCTGTCACCTTGCCCGTCGAAGCGCTCTGCCACACTCAATCCACTTGGGCACAAGGATTCTGAAGTGGATTTTGTGCTGGGAATACATGAGGTATATCCGCTTCTTTTAAACATGCTCGAAAAATCATTATCCATTTCTCCCGGTGAGATCAAAACTCCTTTGCTCTATAGTCTTGCGGACCCCTCAGGTGTGCAGTGGGCATCTGCCGGTGGTGAGGCCACCACTCTGGAAACAGAAAAATATATGGCGGTAGACGGAATTCATAATGTCATTTCCATATTGGAAGAAATTGAAAATGAGCAGCTTACCGATATAGAATTTGTCGAACCATCCTGCTGTTTCGGAGGGTGCATCGGAGGACCGCTTGTAGTTGCCAATCCATTTTCTGCAAGAGCACGGATGCGTGGTTTTGTCAGGGCAACAAGAGAAGAACTGAAAAAGGATCCTGATTTGTTTATGAAGCCGGATTCCATGGAGCCGCATTTGTGGGATGTTCCATTATCAGAGAACAATGCGATGCGGTTGGACGAGAACATTGAAACGGCCCTCGGTAAATACGATCAGATGGAGCAGATTCTGGCAACGCTTCCCGGACTGGACTGCGGCGCTTGCGGTGCGCCGACATGTGCTGCACTTGCAGAGGATATTGTGCAGGGAAATGCGCTGGAGACTGACTGTATTATTAAGCTCAAGGAGCATATACGGCGCGTTGCCCGGGAAATCAACATTCTGGATCTTTGATCCACAAAAAACATACTAACGGGGAGAAACTATGAAGACAACATACTTGCTCTCAGATCTAATAGCAGACCTTGGTTTGACTGTGCTCACGGATATTTATCAGGATCTGCCGGTATCACGCGGATACTGCTGCGATATGTTAAGTTGGGCTATGTCCCGTGTGGATGGGGAAACATGCTGGTTTACCATTCTGAACAGTATAAATGTTATTGCAGTTGCGTCACTTGCCGGATGTCCCTTAGTTGTTCTGACTGAAAATGTCATTATGGATGAAGTAGTTCTTGATAAAGCAAAAGACGAAAATATATGTATTTGTATGTCGGAGGAATCAACTTTTGATGCGGCTGCCCATCTTGCCGATGCATTCAAAAATCATTGCTGAAGGAATAGAGTATGAATATCTCTTATGATCTGCACATTCATTCAGCCTTGTCGCCATGTGCAGAGAATGACATGACACCTGGCAATATTGTTGGAATGTCATTTCTGAACGGCCTTGATCTTATTGCCATCACGGATCACCAGAGCTGCGCGAATGTCAGATCAGCACTTGCGGCAGCAGTTCTTCTTCGCACGGAGAAAAATGCGGCCCCCGTAATAATTGCGGGTATGGAGATAGAATGTGCGGAAGGATTTCATGTTCTGGCATATTTTCCGGATCCCGACACAGCCGATTCCTTTGAAGAATTTCTGCGGGGCCATCGTTTTATGATTCCCAACCGACCTGAAATTTTTGGACAGCAATACCTGTTTGATGACAAAGACCGGATTTCAGGGACGGTGCCGGATCTTTTACTGACAGCCGTTGACTTAAGTTCCAGTCAGATCGAAAAATCCGTGTGGACAGCAGGCGGTTATATGGTTCCGGCTCACATAGACCGGCACTCCTATAGCATGATGGAAAGTTTGGGGTGTATTCCTGAAGAATTTAACGGGAAGATACTAGAGCTTTCAAAACACTGTGATCAAGTTGTGTTTTTTAGCATGCATCCTGAATTACTTCCCTATTACTTCCTCCGGAATTCAGATGCCCATCGTCTTTGTGATATTTCTGATCCGGGGAGCTTGCTGGATTTGCTGCAGATTGGTCCGGACACATTTGATGCAATTCATGTTGTTCAGGCGTTGCGGGAAAAGTCTTTCAAGTGATATAATGACCAGGTTGACAGACAGCCATAGTTTATTCATCGCAAAAGATCGGAAAATCAACTTCCGTCAAGCGGGCGGTGGGACAGGAGCACATTGTGCGGGACATATCCCTTCATCTGCTGGATATCCTTACAAATTCCGTTTCGGCCGGTGCTTCCCGCATGTTGATCCGTATCCAGACAGATCAGCATATGCGTTTGCTTACCATCCGGATAGAAGATGACGGGAAAGGTATGCATCCTGATTTTTTGAAGAGAGTTACTGATCCGTTTTCAACCACAAGAACTACCCGGAAGGTTGGACTTGGGCTTTCTCTGTTTAAAGAAGCTTGCAAGATCACAGGCGGAGATCTTTTTATTGAATCAATACTAGGTGTAGGTACAACTGTTACAGCAACTATGGGGATTTCTTCTATCGACCGGATTCCTTTAGGTAATACGGGTGAAACTCTATCAGGACTGATCAGTTCGTTCCCCGACCGTGATTTTGCAATTGTTTTTTCGAACGATCAGGGCGAAGAAGAGGGACTTGATACAATGGATCTCAGAGAGCGACTTGGGGATGTGCCCCTGTCACAACCGGATGTCTACGTTTTCGTACGTGACTATATTCAAGAGCAGCAACAAAACATTCTGGGAGGTATTTAACATGAAATCATTATTAGAACTGGAGCAGATCAAAAAGAAGGCACAATTGGATATGTCGGCAAGAAACCAGTCCGGCAAAAGAATTATAGTGGGAATGGCGACCTGTGGAATTGCTGCTGGAGCAAGACCGGTAATGGCCACCCTTGTTGAAGAACTTCGTACTAGAAGCATCGCAGATGTGTCTGTTTCAATGACAGGCTGCCTTGGTCTGTGCAGACTTGAGCCGATTGTTGAAGTCATTGATGCTGATGGAAATAAAGTAACCTATGTGAAGATGGATTCCAATAAAGCCAAACGTGTTATTGCAGAGCACATCATTAACGGACAAGTTTGCCAGGATCTTACTATCTCCGCAGAAGATACAAAGTAAATATGTTTTTTGCAGGATTAATAATTGAATCATTAAGGATTGACCGGCTTGAAAAGAAATGGGCGGCTCGCTGCCTATTTCTTCTTGTTATTGCTATATCCATATGTTCGAATCTCTGGCCGGTGGGAGACCCTGATTTTTCAAAATTCACAACATGGGCCGGAAGCTTCAGCAATACATCAGAAATGTATGCTGCGGTTTTATCGTCCAGTGATATTGCATTAAAAATTATTTCAATCGGGAATATAATATATTGCCTGTTTTATATTGCTGTCCTATATGTTTACGTTTTTATCGCAAAATTGTATTCGCGAATCTATGTGGGTGAGAAGAGCGGACAGAAACTTGGCCAAAGCTGCCTCGCTTTTTTGAGGTATCTGCCAATACTGATTGTATTTTACATAGTTGTTTCAATTCCAGTCACAATATTGAACTGGATTGGGTTGGTCTTATTGATCTATATAGTACCGGCTTTGTTCTTTTCACCAATTCTAATTACACTGGAAAAGAAAAATCCGATTGATGCCCTTATTTATAGTTACCGCTATACAAAAGGAGTGAAGTTTTCGATTGCCTGGAATTTAATGACTTTGTATTGTATGTATCGGGTAGCTGAATGGTTGTTTCTCGGGTTTCTGCCGACTGCTTCGAGTGCCGTGGTTCTCCTGCACGGCTTCTTCACTGCCTTCTTCGTCTTGGGTTTTGGAAGAATGACAGGGATATTCTATGATCGTCTGCACATACATCCGGTACCGCCGGTAACTGTACCGCTAAACTAATATTCAGCTTTATTTTTAAAAAAAGCTGAATAACTCATTATTTGATTATTGAGCAATTATTTTGATTATCGCGAACCGACGAGAGATTGTCAGCTAAAAAATAGTTGTATTTTGGCTCAAAGACCTCTATTATTAATCTGTTCGAAACGACATAAAAAACAATACGGAGGATTCATACATGGAAGAAAAAAGTGAAGCAATCAGAAAACATATTGAATGGCAGGGAAAGATTGAAGTTATCGCCCGTGCACCTGTTGGCACCAAAAAAGAATTGGCCATAGCGTATACACCCGGTGTAGCTGAACCGTGCCTTGAGATTTCTGAAAACGTAGACCTTTCATATTTATATACTCGACGCCATAATCTCGTTGCTGTTGTTACAGATGGCACAGCGGTTTTGGGGCTTGGTGATATAGGACCTGAAGCCGGGATGCCTGTTATGGAAGGCAAATGCGCACTCTTCAAGGCATTTGGAGATGTTGACGCTTTTCCTCTTTGTATCCGTTCAAAAAATGTGGATGATATCGTAAACACGGTTGCCCTTTTGGCCGGTTCTTTCGGCGGCGTCAACCTTGAAGATATTTCCGCTCCCCGCTGCTTTGAAATTGAGAAGCGTCTTAAGGCTATCTGTGATATTCCGATTTTTCATGATGACCAGCATGGTACCGCAGTGGTTACTTTGGCCGGTATGATTAACGCACTCCGTATTGTCGACAAGAAGCTTTCCGAAATTTCCGTTGTTGTTAACGGTGCAGGGGCTGCTGCAACAGCTATTACCAAGCTTCTTATTTCCTGCGGTATGAGCGATGTAGTTCTCTGCGACAGAACCGGTGCAATCTGGGCTGGCCGTGAGAATCTCAATGAAGCTAAGGCAGAAATTGCATCTATTACAAACCGGAAGATGAAGAAGGGCGGACTCAAGGATGTTATCATCGGTGCCGACGTATTCATCGGAGTTTCTGCTCCCGGAGTACTTACCGAAGAAATGGTTAAATCCATGGCTAAAGACCCGATCGTGTTTGCCTGCGCAAACCCGGTTCCGGAGATTCTGCCTGAAGCTGCCCATAGAGCCGGAGTTAAGGTTATGGCTACCGGCCGTTCCGATTTCCCCAATCAGGTCAACAACGTCCTTGCATTCCCCGGTATTTTCCGCGGTGCCCTGGATGTTCGTGCCAGCGATATCAATGACGAGATGAAGCTAGCTGCAGCATATGCAATTGCAGATCTTGTAAGCGCCGAAGAGTTAAATCCTGACTTTGTTATTCCGGATGCATTTGACCCGCGCGTAGGCAAAGCTGTTGCAGCCGCTGTAAGCGCAGCTGCCAGAAAAAGCGGAGTAGCCCGTATTTAATTTGAGTACGTACTAATCATGCTTCACATAGTTAGGAGTAGCGTATATTCAAACCGAAGTGAGCAATGACAGCGATGAAGCGCATGCAGAGAAATCTGTTTTGTCAGATCTTCATGTCCACACGGAATACTCGGATGGTTTCAACAAACCGGACGAGATATTTGAATTGGCCCGTACACTGGACATCCATGATCTTGCCCTGACAGATCATGATACGACGCACTGGTTAACGCAAAGTGGAGTGGATGCCTTTAATCGAGCTCAAACATTTGGTATTTCTCTGATAAGAGGAATCGAAGTGTCGGCACGTGACTATGACACAGGTAAAAAGGCTCACATTCTTGGTTACTGGCCAGGGTGTGAGTCTTTTGTGCCTGTTCATCTGTTTCCCTTCTGCCAGATTATGCAAAAGAGAAGAACAGAAGTGAGTTATCGTCAGATTGCTGTTCTGCAAAGACTTGGAATACCGATTTCTGTTGAGGAAGTACTGGGAAACTGCAAAGCCGATCAAATTTTCAAGCATCACATTTTGAAGACTTTGTTTGAAAAGGGTCTCATAAATAACATCATGGGAGATTTCTACAGACAGCATTTCCGAAGGGGATGCGACTGTTATTTTGATCTTGAATATGTATCAGCTCAGGATGTTGTGGCAGCGATTCGCGCTGACAAAGGGTATCCTGTACTGGCACATCCCGGACAACAGAAGAACTATTCATCCGTTCCCGCTTTATCCGAAGCCGGACTTATGGGAATTGAATATTTGCATCCCGTCCACACGGAAGAAGACAAATCTCAAATTACTGATTTAGCGCAAAAATACGGCCTTTTCAAAACCGCGGGAAGTGATTTCCATGGTATCTATCATCAGAGTCGCTCTCTAGGTTCATATATTCTTTCAAATGATGACAGAGACGAGCTTGTCAGACAGGGATTACTTAAAAAGAAATAGATGATTCAGATGTCCACTTCACGGCATCTGCATGATCTGCAGATAAATGAAGGAGTGCATATGAATCAGACCAATATAAACCCGAATCCAGTCCATCATGCATTTCTTGAAATGCTTTACGACCGCAGCTATTGGGCGGTACTTCTTACCATAGGACTTCCGGTTGCGCTTCAGAATCTTTTCAGTTCAGGACTCAATCTGGTTGACAGTGTTATGGTTGGAAGACTTGGCGACACATCCCTTGCGGCCGTCGGGATAGCAAATACTGTTTTCTTTCTTATGGTTGTATTTATGTTCGGCATTGGTTCCGGCATAGCGATATTTATCGCCCAGTACTGGGGCCGGAAAGACTACGCCGGCGTACGTATGACAATGGCAATCGGTGTTGGCGCCGGCTTTGTTGTTTCAATCTTTTTTATGGTTATTACATTGATTTGGCCCACACAAATCATGCAGATATTTACTTCTGACGCAGAAGTTGTTCGACTTGGTTCAGGATTTTTGCGTATCGTTGCATTTAGCTATCCGCTTGCGGCCATATCCAATGTTTTTTACAGCGGACTTCGCAGTGTTAAAAAAGCAGCGCTTCCCCTATGGGTATCCGCCGTTTCGATCATTACCAATACTGTTTTAAATGCTCTTCTGATATATGGAATGGCTGGATTCCCCAAATTAGGTGTAAAGGGTTCTGCTATTGCAACGCTGATAGCTAGATTACTTGAATTACTGCTGATTATCAGTATGGTCTATTTGCGCAAATATCCAATTGCCATACACTTCAAAGACTTTGCTGCGGTGCATGCATCTTTCCTCAGGGAAATTCTGCGTGTTACAACACCGGTCATGATGAATGAAGGTTTGTGGGCTCTCGGCATATCAACGTACACGCTGCTTTTTGCTAAAATGGGAACAGAATATGTTGCATCATTTAACATCCTGCAGACTATAGACCGCCTTGCATTTGCACTTACTATGGGAATGGCTTCTGCAACAGCAGCTCTGGTCGGTCACAAAATCGGAGAAGGACAGACTGCGCATGCATATACATATGCGGCACGTACCAATATTTTGGGAACTTTACTCGGGGCATGTATGAGTGTACTTCTCTTTGCAAAAAGCGCAGATCTTGTAAGTCTTTTTAATGTGTCTGAGCAGGTTAAGGGAAATGCAGTTATCCTCATACGTCTTTTTGCCGTTATGATTCCGATTAAGACCTTCAATCTGGAGAATTTACTGGGCGCACTTCGTTCAGGCGGTGATACACGTTTTGCATTTCTGGCCGAAATCATTCCGTTGTGGTTTTTTGCCGTACCGATGGCTTTTCTGGCCGGCTGGAAGTTCTTATGGGCTTTGCCGTTTGTCTATCTGCTCACAATTTCCGATGAAATATTTAAGGCGATTTTTGGAATCAGAAGATTCACATCTAAAAAATGGATTAATGTAATGAAGTCAAGCGATGAAATGTAACAGGTGATATAATCGGAAACTTGCTGTTATATGAGTGGAGGCGAAGAGGATTGATTGGGTATTGTCGGTTGTTTTATTGAACTGGTTTGTTTATATGTGATACAATAACCGAAAAACAGATAAAGCGTTATTATTTTATAAATGGAGGTAAATTATGCTTGATCGTTATGAACTTCTTCGACTGATTGAACACAATGCGAGATTAACACAGCCCGAGTTAGCTGTTATGCTTGGTACAACTGAGGAAGCAATTGCTGCAGAGCTGGAACAACTCCACAATGATGATATTATTCTGGGATATACAACCGTAGTTAACTGGGAAAAGACTAAAAGAGAATCCGTAACCGCTTTGATCGAGGTCAGACTTACACCGCAGCGCGATAAGGGATTTGATAAGATAGCACAGCATTTATATCGTTATCCGCAGGTTACATCCTGTTATCTGATGTCGGGCGGATTTGACCTGATGCTCATCATCGAGGATTCTACACTCCGCGAAGTTGCCTCGTTTATTTCCAACAAGGTTGCGCCCATTGAGGGTGTTGTTTCAACTGCCACTCATTTTATTCTTAAGAAATATAAGAGCAATGGCGTTGTCTTTGAAGACAAGCCGGTTGACAGACGTGAGGCCGTAATCCTCTGAATACGCACCTATTCAACGAATTCAATTTATTAGGTGAGAAGAGAGGATGTGCACATGCTTGAAAATTCTAATGACTATTTATCGGAACAGGTGAGAGCAATTCCTCCGTCTGCCATACGAAGGTTTTTTGATCTGGCGAATGAAATGAAAGGCGAAGTTATTTCGCTTTCTATCGGCGAACCGGATTTCGTCACTCCCTGGCACATTCGTGAGGCCGGCATATATTCCCTTGAACAGGGCTATACGCATTATTCACCAAATCAGGGTTACCTTGAGCTAAGAGAAGCAATAAACGAATATATGATCCGCCGGTTTTCTCTTTCTTATGACCCGAAGACTGAAATTCTAGTTACAGTCGGCGGCAGTGAGGCCATCGACCTTACAGTACGTGCACTGATCAACCCAGGCGATGAAGTGATTATTATAGAGCCTTGTTTTGTCGCTTATAAAGCGACTGTTGTTATGGCAAGAGGTGTACCGGTTATAGTCACCACCACTGCTGACAATAATTTCAAGGTAAAAGCCGAAGATATAGAAGCAGCAATAACGGATAAGACTAAGCTCCTGATGATCGGATACCCTAATAATCCAACGGGTGCTACCATGTCCAAAGAGGAGCTCGCCTCAATAGCGGCTGTTTTGGAACGTTATCCTCATGTGCTGATTCTGTCTGATGAATTATATTCGGAGTTGTCATATGACGAAAACGGACATTGCTCACTTGCGTCTTTCCCTGCACTTTATGACCGAACAATCATTGTAAACGGCTTTTCAAAGGCTTTTGCAATGACTGGCTGGCGTATCGGATTCGCATGCGGTCCCGAGACTTTTCTGTCTGCAATGAATAAGATTCATCAGTATTGCATCATGAGTTCGCCTTCAACGGCACAGTATGCAGCTATTGAAGCGGCAAGGAACGGTGACAAGGATACAAAGGATATGTGCGCTGAGTACAACCGCAGACGAAGGGTTATTGTTCATGGCTGCAGACAGGCAGGGCTGACATGTTTTGAGCCTTTCGGCGCATTCTATGCCTTCCCTGGTATTCAAGGCCTTGGCATTGATTCAGAAACCTTCTGCGAGCGCTTTTTAACAGAAAAGAAAGTCGCCATTGTACCGGGAAATGCATTTGGGAAATGCGGGGAAGGTTATGTAAGAATCAGCTATGCCGCATCAATGGAAAACATAAAAGAAGCAGTTGTTCGTCTGACGGAATTTGTTAATGTCATAAAAAATGAGGAGAAACACAAATAATGATTGAATTTGATATCTACAGACTGGAACTTGAAGCAATGCAGGAACCGCTTGCACTTCTTAAGGAGTCACTTCATATTGGTAATCTGCATGATGAGATTTCAGAGCTTGAAGCGCGTGCACAGGAGCCGGATTTCTGGGAGAACGTAGAAGGCGCCCAGATAACGCAGACACGCATGCGTCAGCTTCAAAAGCGAGTAGATCGTTTCCATAATCTCGAAAGGGAGAGGGATGACTTTCTTCTTCTCTGTGAGTTGGGTAACGAAGAGGATGATGCTGAAATTCTATCTGAGATTCAGCAGGGCGTCATTCGATTCCGCCATGATTTTGAAAAAATGCGTCTGGAGACACTTCTGACAGGTGAATATGATAAAAACAATGCTATTTTGACACTGCATGCAGGTGCCGGCGGAACGGAAGCTCAGGATTGGGTTTCCATGCTGTACAGGATGTATAACCGATGGGCAGAAGCACACGACTTTACTGTCAAAGAACTTGATTTCCTTGACGGCGATGAAGCTGGAATTAAAAGTGCATCTATCCTGATATCCGGGGATAATGTCTATGGCTTTCTTCGTTCGGAGATTGGTGTGCATCGACTGGTCCGCATCTCTCCGTTTGATTCTTCCGGCAGAAGGCACACATCCTTTGCTTCCTGTGAAGTCATTCCTGAACTCGATGACACGATAAAAATTGTCATCAGAATGGAGGATTTGCGAATCGACACGTACCGCGCTTCAGGCAAGGGCGGACAGCATATTAACAAAACAGACTCAGCTGTGCGGCTCACACATATCCCGACAGGATGTGTAACATCCTGCCAGTCTGAGCGATCCCAGGTTCAGAACAAGGAAACAGCAATGACCATGATGAAATCCAAGCTTTTTGCGCTGGCTCAGGCGGCTCATATGGAGAAAATAGAGGACCTCAAAGGAAACCAGATGGATATTGCATGGGGAAGCCAGATCCGTTCTTATGTTTTCTGCCCATACACAATGGTTAAGGACCACAGGACGGGTTATGAAGTTGTCGATGTAGACAGCGTCATGGATGGTGAATTGGATGGGTTTATCAATGCATTTCTTTCCGGAATGCAGATAGAAAAATAATAATTCATTCCTGAATAAACATAAAAAAAGGCGGAATCTATGATGATATGAAGTGCACCCCAAATGTTGGACGAAAAAAGTTCAATGTTTTGGAGGTGCATTTTATATGACCAAATACACTCATGAGTTAAGGTTGAAGATTGTCCAAGAGTTGGAAGTAGGAAAAACAATTGGCGGGGTGGCAAAAAAACACAGCATACCCAAAGAATTGGTGCGCACTTGGTGGGCTAATTATTGCGAATCCGGAACCATAGGTCTTTTCGGTGTAAAGCAAAAATATACAGCAGATTTCAAGTTGCATGCTATTGAATTTCGATGGGCACATGAATTATCCTATCTTCAAGCAGCCGCGCAATTGGGAATTTCAAACCAGGGAACTTTATTTGCCTGGGAGAAAAAATATTTGGAAGCCGGGGTTGAGGCGCTGCAAGATACAAGGAAAGGTAGGTCACCCAAAGTGCCAAAGCAACCACCGCCAAAGAATCCTCTGACACACGAAGAACAACTCGAAGAACGCATTAAGCAACTCGAGATGGAGAATGCCTACCTAAAAAAATTGAACACCTTAGTTGCAGAGCGGGAAAAATCCAAAAAGCAGACAAAGTAAGAGTTGTCTCGGAACTAAGGTGTAACTATCCGCTGGAAGCGCTTCTGAAACTCGCAGGAATCCCCAGAAGTACTTACTATGCCATTTGGAAGAGGCTGGATCGGCAAGACAAGCACGCAGGTGTGCGGGCCGAAATACATGCCATATGCATTGAACACACCGGCCGGTACGGTTACAGACGCGTAGCGATGGAGCTTCATAATCGAGGTTACAACACAAACCACAAATTAGTAATGAAGCTGATGAAACAGGAGCAACTGACATGCCGTGTACGTATGAAGAAATACCGGTCGTACAGGGGAGAAATAGGCAAGGTCGCCCCGAATCTTCTGAACCGGGACTTTCAAGCAGACAGACCAAATCAGAAATGGACGACAGACATTACAGAATTCAGTCTCTTTAGCCGTAAGCTGTATCTGTCTCCAGTCCTGGATCTGTACAATGGTGAAATTATAGGCTATGAGATCTCTGAACACCCTGTTATGAAACAGGTGATCAACATGCTGAAAAAGGTATTTGTCAAAATTCCTGACAACACACAGCTCGTCTTACACTCAGATCAAGGATGGCAGTACCAACACAAATCTTACCAGAAGATGCTCCGCGAAAAAGGAATTCGCCAGAGCATGTCGCGAAAGGGAAACTGTTTGGATAACAGCGTCATGGAAAACTTCTTTGGTCTTGTGAAGTCTGAATTGCTGTATCTTCAGGATTTTGACTCGATAGAGGATTTCCGTATGCAGCTTGAGGAATACTTGGATTACTATAACAACCGCCGGATTAAGGGCAAACTAAAAGGAATGAGCCCGGTTGAATTCCGAAATCATTCCTTTGTAGCCGCTTGATTCATGTCCAACATTTGGGGTGCTGAACACTCAGTATTTCTGAGGCGGCCTTTTTCGATTTAAAGAAGAAAGCTCAATCCGGCAATCCGGAAATCAAATCAATACAATTATGCTTTCCAGAGTCCGTGCAGGTTGCAGTATTCATATACATCATAATCTTTGGTTCCCGCAGGAAGTGTAAATGTTGCCTTGGGTGCATCTGTCGGATTCAGGTACTGTGTGTAGACCTGTGAATCCGTAACAATGGAAATCCACTGGATATAGTGCTCGGCCGTCATAGGATGGGGAATACTGCCGACAGCCACATCAATAGCTGAACCATTTACAGAAACAACCGGGATGTGTTTTTCTTTGGAAGCTGTGTCCTGTTCACCGGCAGTAAGAAGGATCATTGGATCGCCGCAGCAAACAAGGGTTCCGCCGCCGTAATTCATTACTGTAACAATATTTCCGCAATGAGGGCATCTGTAAACTTTAAAATCACGTGCCATGTTATTCTCCTTATTTTCAAGAAATGTCAGGATATCCAAATAGCCTGACGGCTCAATAGTTCTTGGCTTGAATCTCAAAGAAAGCCTGCGGATGTTTACAGACAGGGCAAATCGCAGGTGCATTTTTTGCAATATGTATATGTCCGCAATTGATGCATTTCCACACAACAATTCCATCCCGCTCAAATACTTCGCCCTTGTCGAGTCTTTCAATCAGAGCCCTGTACCTGGCTTCATGTACCTTTTCTATGTTCAATACACCTTCAAAAGAGGCTGCTATCTGGTTGAATCCCTCTTCACGTGCAACCGCGGCAAAATTCTTGTACATTTCGGTCCACTCATAGTATTCACCTCCAGCTGCATCCAGCAGATTCGTCTTCGTATCTGCTACTTCTCCGCCGTGAAGTGCTTTAAACCAGAGCTTCGCATGCTCTCTCTCGTTCCCGCTGGTCTCTGCAAAAATATCAGAGATCTGGACATAGCCTTCTTTTTTTGCCTGGGAAGAATAATAGCCGTATTTATTGGTAGCCATCGATTCCCCTGCAAATGCAGTGTTCAAATTCTTCTCTGTTTTTGAACCCTTCAAATCCATTTCCTTCGCCTCCGTAAATTTTATATTCTGGAGTGCTTTTTAAGCACGTAGCCAGTCAATCAATTAATATAGATTACCCCTGTAATTTACTTGCAGGCTTTCCTGCATGATCCGCAAAGACCGATTGCATGGACATCGAATTCTTCCATTTGAAATCCGTTTAGAGATTCCGGAGCGAAACATCCTTCAAGCGAAAAATCAAATACTTCACCGCAGTTTCTGCAGTAGAAATGACCATGATCATGGGTATACCCGTCAAGGCGCACCTCACCTTCGCTTGTTCTGACAACTTTCACCAGCCCCGCTTTAGTAAGCGTGTCAACTGTGTTGTATATCGTCGTCTTGGATAACGAGGGGTTATCCACCTTAAGAGCATTATATACCGTTTCGACAGTCGGATGTATCCGGTTTTCAAGCAGATACCGGTACACACTAATCCTTTGCGGCGTCAGCCGAATATCTCTTGACGAAAACCTGTTAATTATCGTCTGGACGACATCTACTTCTTTCAAAATTAACCCTTCTTCCATCTTGTAATGTTTCCATTATAATAATGCTTACGGTTTATTTTGTCAAATTTTTAATCTTATTTTGCAGGTAAATCCCGGACTCATTTATTCTTATTCTTCTTTTTCTTCCTGTCCTTTTTTGTTAGTTTATCCTTATCCTTGGCTCTGTCTTTCTTTTTCGCTTTTTTAGATGAAGCCGTCGATTTTGACGCCGGGGCAATAATTATTTCCGGCTCAGGGACCGGCTTGGTCTGCGTAGTTTTAACCTTCGCAGGAGGAACGGCCGGTTTGGCCGACGTGGTTCTATTCTTGACCGGAACACGCGTCTGTTTTTCCGAAGGTGATGTAAGCTTTGCCTGACTGTTCTTCAGTATCTCGAAAAAGTCAATGATCCCCTGGATTCCTGCCTGTGAAAGATGATAAAAAACCCAGCGTCCGCTCTTTCTGGTCTCTACGAGATGATTATCCGAAAGGACGTTCATATGATGGGAAAGTGTTGGCTGTGTAATCGGAAAATAGGATAGAATATCACGGGCACAGAGTTCCCCGTGGTCTGCCAGAAGGCGAAGTATCTGTATCCGGTTAATATCAGACAGTATATGGATTACCTCATATGGATTTCCAGCAGCACTGTCCTTAAGTTTTGCCGTCTTTCTATCATTCATACAGCATGTCTCACTTTCCGCTTACTAGGAAATAAGCTGATCTTTCAGGGCTTCTTCAAATTCCGCAAGGTTTGCACACGCAATTATCTCCGTATTTTCTTCAAGAAGGATTTCTTCTTCACCTTTAACCAGGACGGTAAAAGGTATTCCCATTTTGCGCATAAGGATGAGTTGAAAATCTTTGCTTTTTCGTGTGCTCAAATATCGGTCAAGCATCCGGATCACTTGCTTTGCATCTTCAAGATAGATGCCGGAAAGCCGCATCAGATGGTCAACTACATATATGGCAAAGACATCATCAAATTTCAGTTCGGTCTTTCCGGGAAAAACCGAAGTATACGCCGTAATTGCAATCTTCGTCACAAGATGAAGACTCTGAAAATCATTCATCGGGATCTGAAAGCTTTTCACATTGGGAGAAAAGATCTCCTTTAATTGCTCTGCTGACAATTCTCCCTTAAGTTCCTGAATTCTTCCGACGCGCGTCAGAATCCTTTGTTTCGGGAAAAAAGTCTCCTGCCCGGTGTGGGTCGCCTTATGGATAAACCAGGCTTCCGGAATAAGATCCATCCTCTTCCAACGATATAAAGTACCGTAAGATATTCTTGCTGCCCTTAGTAATTCCCGTTTTGAAATCAATTCTTCATCCACCATTTTGTCACCTCATACAATTAAAAAAACTGCAGTATGCAGATTCATCTACACACTACAGCTTGATTGTACAGTAACAATGTTACAGGCTATGTACGCTCATATGGCAGAATGCTTGCCACTTCGAGACAGATTAATGATTTATGAACATTTGATAGATATAATCGCCCAAATCCACCCAATTATTGGAATCAGTCAGCTGAACAAGCAGGTTTGAATTAAAAATGAATGCAACAATAAATGCAGAACAGAAAAGCAGAATAAAAATGATCCAGTATATCAGCACGGCTCTTGAAAGACTCTTCTTGCTCTTATTCTTTCCCCCAAGTGCAAACGACAGGAGAATAATCCATCCGACAACAGGAATACTTATAAGGAACAAATACCAAAAAATACCTGCAGTCGAAAGCGCCTTGTATTCTTTGGGAATCACAGGCTCGGTCTTTGCTGTAGGAGGTACGGTTGTCTTGGAAGACTCCGTTTTCTGAGAGGGTGCAGAATACGATTTATCTGCATCAGGGGCAGAATACGAAGCGGCTGCCGGTACGGCAGAGGAAGCGGATACTGCAGCGTTTTGAATAACGGATGTTTCAGCGTATGGAGAAGCTGCTGCTGCATAGGTATCGGCTGTGCTGCCCGCTGATACGAATGTTTCCTGCGAAGCATCAGGTGGTGCTGCAAAAGCAGATGAATCATTGCTGACAAAGGGTGACGGCATTGTGTGCGACAATGGTGAGGACGAAACAAAAATACTGTCAGACTGAGTCGATGAACCGGAAGCGAAAGCTTCGTCTGCAGCACTCTTCTCTGCATCAGTTGAGGTTGTGTCCGGCTGCACCTCCTGTGAAGGAAGTTTGCTTCCGCACTGCGGGCAAAATGTGTAATCCAAAAGAAGTTCAGTGGAACATTTCGGGCAAATCATTCTCATTTCCTCCTTTATCAGCAGCGGGTTGATACTTTTTATTGTAATTATAGCATATGCATTATCAGAAATCTGCGTTATTAACAGACTCAAATTCTGCTGCAATTTCATCCGATGGCTTTTTGGGGGTCAGAAGTCTCACTACGACAATTACAGCAAGCATATTTTCGGAAGTTTGACACTTGTTAACTAGAAAAAATTTCATAGACCCATTCGTTTGAGGGCTTAGGCCCTTTTTTCATGTCAAATGTAATCAAGACGTAATACCGTACTTTATCGTACTCTGTTATCATGG
>Ga0209125_1000860_pt1 | contig 34012 bp, 34 predicted proteins | sample BarGraIncub1131A_FD_184503 | JGI IMG/M metagenome (GOLD analysis project Ga0209125, IMG submission 184503) | Arctic peat soil microbial communities from Barrow, Alaska - Barrow Graham LP Incubations 11-31A (SPAdes) (version 2) | ecosystem: Environmental > Terrestrial > Soil > Wetlands > Peat... | reverse complement strand
TATAAAAGTAGAACTTACTGTAGAGCAGAAAGCAGCTTTAAAAGTTAAAATGGATAAAATAGCAACAGTTAAAGATGCTAATAAAGTTTTGAAAACTGAAATTGCTAAAAATGCAGAAGCAGTTAAGGTAGAATTAAAAAGAATTGAAGATAATAAGATAGTATTAGCTCCAGAAGTAAAAACTGAAGCTGATGCAGTTTTGTTAGCTGTAAAAGATGCAACTACTAAGAAAGCTTGTGTTAAGCCAGTAGTTACACCAGTAGTACCAGTTGTAGCACCAGTAGTACCCGTAGTTGATCCTATAGTGCCAGTAGTACCTGTAGAGAAAACTTACCTTGAAAAATTAAATGAAAAATTAGACAATGCATTTCTAAAGTATACAGAAAAAAACACAGCGTTAACTACTTTAGGAGCTAGACTTTTAAGTCTTTTAAATGCTTTAACACTTATAAAATAGAATAGTTGTAAAAAATATAAAAGTCTTGAATTTATTAATTCAGGGCTTTTATTTTTTTTATAAAAAAAGTAGGGTGGTCAAGTTGGTGAGGGGGTTTAAATTTCTTTCGTATCTAGATTTATATGTTATAATAAATGGAAATTAATAAGAGCTTTGCGTTGATGCAAAGGAACTACTCGAATAAAGGAGCTATTAGATATATGAATTTTTATTTCGCACCTATGGAAGGTTTGACTGGGTACATTTATAGAAATGCCCATAATGCTTTTTTCAACAATATAGATAAATACTTTTCACCTTTTATTCCTGCAAATCAAAGCGAAAGTTTTAAAACTCGAGAATTAAATGATATTCTACCTGAAAATAACCAAGGACTAGTTTTGATTCCACAATTACTAACCAATAATGCAAAAGATTTTATTCATACTTCAAAGAAAATAAAGCTACTGGGATATAATGAGATCAATTTAAATTTGGGATGTCCTTCTGGAACTGTAGTTTCAAAAAATAGAGGGTCCGGATTTCTTTCAAAAAGAGAAGAACTTGATGTGTTTTTAGACGAAATCTTTTCTCAATCTAAAACAAAAATTTCAATAAAAACTAGAATAGGAAAGGACCAACCTGAAGAATTTTATGATTTAATTGAAATATTTAACAAATACCCTATAGAAGAGCTTATTATTCATCCAAGGATTCAAAAAGATTTTTATAAAAATAAGCCTAATCTGAAAATTTTTAAGGAAGCCTTGATTTTAAGTAAAAATCCTGTTTGCTATAATGGTGACATTTTTACAATCAAAGATTACAAGGAGTTTTCGGCTGAGTTCCCTAGTGTAGATACTTTAATGCTTGGTAGGGGATTATTAAGAAGTCCTGGAATGATCAGCGATATTACAAATAATATTAAACTCGAAAAAAAATTATTAAAAGACTTTCATGATAAAATTTATGAGGATTATAAAAGAATACTCTTTGGAGATAGGAATGTCTTATTTAAAATGAAAGAATTATGGTTTTATATGATTCCAGTGTTTTCTGATAATGTAAAATATGCAAAAAGAATTAAGAAAGCAGAAAGATTATACGATTACGAGGAAGCTGTTTCAAGCTTATTCAGAGAACAGGATGTTTTAGAAAATAGATAAATTAATATTAAAGCAGCAGAAAAAGAAGAAAAGCATAGCCATTAATACTGGTATAGCTTTTCTTCTTTTATTTGGATTTAAATCTATTAGTATTACATAATGATTTGCTCCGTTACAAAAATTCATGAAAAATACATCAAGTTGACATTTCTCTGACATAATCAATGGGCATAACTAAAACATAGAAAAAACAAAAATAAACGAATGAGGAGAGATAAAATGAAAAATCTATCTTTAAAAACCCAAATAATAACAGGTTTAATAACAGGAGGCATGCTTTTATCATCTGTGAGTACAGCCTTTGCTGCAACTTCTAAACCATTAAACGCTGATGGAAAGGCTCATTTAGAAAATGAGTGTAAACAAATGGGTAGCAAAAGACAACAGGGTTTAGAAACAAATTTAAAAAAACTTGTAACAGACAAGACATTAACTCAAGATCAAGCAAATAAAATTAGAGCCGCCATAATTAAAGCTAAAGCAGCAAAGAAAGCAAATTTCGAAAAGACTAAAACTATGACTGAGCAGCAACGTAAAACATATATGAAAAACAACAAAATTAATCATGTAAATCCATTAAAATCCCTTGTAGACAATGCAACTATAACTCAGGCTCAAGCTGATAAAGTATGGATTGGTGACCATCATGGCTCTGGTGTCCATAATCATAATGGCGCGAATTAAAAGTGCAGAATTATGTTTCTATAACTTATTAATATTAAGTAACATTTAATTTGATGTTTTTTTATAAAATAGTTTTACAAAAAATAAAAAAGCCTAGCAATTGTGCTAGGCTAAATCCTTCTATTTTTCTAATTCTATTATAAATTCTTTCGTAAGCCTCAATCACTTTTTTAACCATTTGTCCGCCTACAGAACCATTCTCGGGTAGAACCGACATACGTGTAAAATAGGGCACTTGCTAGAAATAACATCTGGCTATTCATCTGATAAATATTTGCTGATAACGAAAGGAGAAAAACATGGATATTTTAATTAACTACATAAATGGAGTAATGAATATTGATAAATATTTAACTTTAATAGTACAGCAGAATGGGATATTAATATACGTTATTCTTTTTTTTGTTATATTCTGCGAAACAGGTTTGGTTATTACGCCATTTTTGCCAGGCGACTCAATTCTATTTGCAGCAGCGGCACTAGCAGGAATTGGATTAATGGATATATTTACTCTTCTAGTAGTAGGATATTTTGCAGCATTGCTTGGAGATATTGCTAATTACTATATTGGTAGAAGTATTGGGAACAAGATATTAGAGAAAGAAGAAGTAAGGCTTATTAAAAAAGAGTACTTAAAAAAAGCTCAGAAGTTCTATGAAAAACATGGTCCAATGACAATAGTATTAGCAAGGTTTATTCCGGTAATTAGAACCTTAGCACCTTTTGCAGCTGGTATTGGCCAAATGAATTACTTGAAATTTATACCTTACAATATGATTGGTGGGGGACTGTGGGTAATTTTATTTTTAGGTGGGGGTTACTTCTTTGGTAATCTGTCTTTTATAAAAGATCATCTTTCTTATGCGTTAATAGCTATAATAATTATTTCATTACTGCCTGGAGTTATATTATTTATAAAGGAAAAACAAAAAAAAGGGGAAAATGATATTCCTAATACAGAGGTTCAATAGATTTTAAATATAATATTAGTATTTTTTATCTATAGACTATAACAACTTAATGCATAGTTGAAATAAAGAGTCCGCCAACTATTATTCCCAGGACTGTACCAACTGCAGACACTCTACCACGCCAAAGTCCAATGGATTCAGGTATTATTTCTTTACAGACTGTATATAATATTAAACCAGCAGCAAATGATAAACTAACAGAAACTATCACAGGTGATATAGTGTTTAAAATACCTCCTATTAAAGCACCTATGCCCATTGGAATAGAAGTAAATAATGAAAAAAATATTATAGTTAATATTTTGCTACCACCTTCTTTAAGATAAATTCCTAAAGTAAGTCCTTCAGGTATGCCATGTAACAATAAGGCTATTGCTAACTGAATACCTCTAGTATAAGAAATATTTAGAAGTGAACCTAATGCAATTCCAGCAGGTATATTATGTATTCCTGTACCTATTGCCATGAAGAATGCTACTTTTAAGTATCTCTTCTTTTTACTATTCAAAGATTCAAAATGATGACTAATACTACTGTCAAGCAATAAGGCAGTAATAAGCCCAATAAACATTCCAAACGTTGATATATATGCATTACTGTTTCCAAATGATTCGGGGATTAAGTCAAAACAAATTATAGCAAGCATAAGACCACCAAGAAATCCTAAAATAGTACCTTTAACCCTTCGGCCATTATCTGTAGTTAAAAAGCAAAGTAGCAGCCCTAACAATGTTCCAATCCATGCAGTAAAAAATCCTATATTAATTATGCGAATAAGCAAATTTAAATTAGTAAACATAAATAAAATCCTCCAATGCTTTTAAATAATGACATAATTAAGTCTATGCAAGATAAAAGGTAGGTTAGAATATATAACATGGAAATCTACAGTAGAATATTACACTCAAATTAAGGAGGAATAGGGTGCCTTATATAAGGAATGTCTAATTAGTGTAATTAAAGAACGGCTTAAATATAATGGTACCTATAGGAAGGAACTTTGAAAAAAGTGGTTAGACTATAGGTATTTTTGTATAATTTATAAGAAATCACATATTTAAAATTAAAGCAATATTACAATAGCCAATTATATATATAGGCACATAGCATATATATTATTTTAAGATAAGTAATATAATTAAGATAAATACAGTGCTAATTATATTTATTGGCTATTAGCACATTTACTATTTATCTTTATTCATAAAATAATTTGGAAGGAAGTTTATAATGGAAAAAACAGTAAAGATTTTAGACGAATACAATCTTAAAGCCTGCATTAATAAATTGAGAGATTTGAGTATAGAAAGAGTAATTTTGAACAGCCAGTTGGATGAACTTATAGAGGAATATATGGGACTAGAAAAAACAAATATAAATATAGAATTAAAATCATTTTATAAATAGTTTGTTAATTTTATTACATAATTTTGGAGGTGGAAATGCTTAAAATATTGTTTGCATTTAATATTCTTGTAACAATAGTAGCGTTGATATTTTGGAACAGTGGAATAAAGTATTTTAAAAATGATGAATGCAATATAAAAGGTATTAAATACATAATAGCGGGTACTAGTGTTACAGGGATATGTATCATTATAAGTGCAATACTTTTCTCCTCAATTTTCTTCGCAAGGTAAAAAGGGTGCTACTAGTTATACTTTAAGGTTTAAAATTGTTGCAGATGATACATAAGACAAATGGGACTAGCTATCATAATTTTCAATATAAATAATGCTGGTTCTAATAATATGTTTTTGGAGAAAAACTTTCAGGTAAGTATTTGATTGAAATTTATAGAATAACCTTTAAGGGTGAAAAGGAGTCAAATCATTATGAAACTTGAACATAAAAATGTGTCTGAAGTATCTAGAATTTATTCTATCGTAATTGCTTTGTGTGTGGCCGCTTCAGTTTTAGCACTGGTTGGATTTAAAATACTGTTAACAACTATGTAACTCTGAGTTTACTTCAAATTGGGGGGTGGTTACTATAGAAGAAACACCTAAAATTTTATATCAACAGAAGCTAGAAAATTGCATTGATACTTTGAGAGATATTTTAAATGAAATGCGCTCTTTAACTGATGAACGTGAAGTTAGTATAGATAAGCTAAATGTAAGTCAGCAATTGGATACAATTATAGTTGAATACATGGGACTTGAAAAATAAATATATATGTGAAGGAGTGCTTTATGTGAGTCTTTTACGTTGGATAGGTGTAATAGTAATATTCTTTTGGGTTTTGGGGTTTATATTTAGATTTAATGGCAGTATGGTCCATTTGTTACTTGTAGTAGCCATAATACTGTTCGTGGTGGATATGATTTTAGGAAGAAAATTAACATAGGAAACTGTTATACAATAATAGTTTCCTATGTTAATATAATTTATAAAAAAAAGACATTAGGGATGGCTTGAAGAAAAAATACGAACAACTTAGTAAAGCTATCGAAAGTTCCTGGAAAGATATGAAAGAAGGAACTGAAAATGCTTGGAATGAGCTTAAGGATTTGTTGCTAAAGTAACAAATCATTTTTAATAATTCCTATCTATAATATATTATTACAATGATTGTTTATGCGCTTATTGCATATGAAGTAGTATGGTTGGTAAATTAAATTTGCCACTTTTTTTTGCCCATTATTCTTATGCTGTCACATCCTTTAAAAAATAATCCTATATATTTTTCACTTTAACATTTCTTTAACAATAGTTTAACATTTTTCAAACATCTATTTTATATGATACAACTATCAAATGAATTACATAAAAGTAGTTTAGGTGAAAAATATAAGGATGGTGTTTTATAATGAAAGCAGCTATTTATAAAGGTATTAAAGACGTAACTATTAATGAACTTGCAATGCCGGTATGTGGAGAAAATGATATAATCGTTAAAAATCTGTATGCAAGTGTTTGCGGCTCGGATATTAGCGCTTATTATCACGGAGGTGATTCAGTTCGTATTTTTAAAGGCTTTGAATTTGGCCACGAAATGGTTTCCGAAGTTGTCGAAGTTGGACAAAATGTCAAGGGGATTGAAATTGGACAAAGAGTTTATCCTTACCCTTTAGAGGCCAAAAATGACAGATCAAGAGCAGCAACCGTAGGCGGATTCTCTGAATATGTTCAAATACCTAATTGCGAACTAGGAAAATCTGTATACCTTGTGAGCGACAAGATTTCTTCCAAAGTTGCGGCACTCATTGAACCATTTACAGTAGGAAGCTGTGCTGCTAGAAAAGCAAATCCACAGCCTGGTCAAACTGCTATTGTGTTTGGTGCCGGAGCAATAGGAGTATCTGCCGCCATTGCCCTGAAACATTATGGCATTGAGAAAGTAATGATTGCCGATTTGTCTGATTTCCGTTTGGATAAAGTAAAGAAGCTTGGTTTTGAGGTGTGTAACAGTGCAAAGGAGGACATTATAACGAAAGCAAAGGATGTTTTCGGAGAAGTTCCTGGATACCCTTCGACCTGTGCAGCTGTAGATATTTACATAGATGCTGTTGGCGTAAGTTCCGTCATTGAACAATGGCAAAACATGGCAAAGTATGGTAGTAAGCTGGTGGTAGTAGGCGTTCATCATAAACCAGTACCTGTTAACTTTACACTGATAACTTATAAAGATGCTAAGATATTGGGATCAGCCGGCTACCATCCTCAAGATGTTGCAACTGTGTTTGAAATTATGGAAAGCGGGAAATTTAACCTAGAGTCACTTGTAACCCATGAATTCAATCTGAAAGATATTGTGGAAGCAATAGAAACAGCAAGCAAAACAGAAGAATCATTTAAAGTTGAAATCAAGTATTGAGTTAACTATGACATTAAACATTATAGATAAAGTGAGGGGTAAATATTATGAAAAATGTATGTGTAATCACTGGTGGCGGAAGTGGAATGGGATTTGCAGCTGCTAAACTGACGGGAAAAGATCATTATATAATTATTTCAGGAAGAACTATTGAAAAATTACAATCAGCAATTGAGGAGTTAAAAGCAGAAGGAATTGAGGCAGAAGCTTTTGCTTGTGATGTTTCAGATTTTGAATCGGTTACCAGATTGGCTGAGCGTGCGGCTGAAGTTGGAAAAATTGCTGCTATAATTCATTCAGCAGGGTTATCACCGCATATGGGTGATGCACAAAAAATTATGGAAGTTAATGCACTTGGGACTATTAATGTGAATGAGGTTTTTAGTGCTAAAATGGGAAAAGAAACCTGTATTCTGGATGTTGCATCTACTTCAGCATATATGTTGCCAGATGAGGCTTTACCTGTATCGAATTATGAATTAAGTTTTACAGATAAAGAGCAATTTATAAAAAAGATGGTAGAAGCATTAAAGAATTTTCCAGATCATATGCATTCCAGTATTGCATATGCCATATCTAAAAATTTCGTAATCTGGTATGCAAAGAAATGTGCAGCGTTATATGGAGATAAAGGAATCCGTGTAGTATCAGTATCTCCAGGAAATATCGAAACACCGATGGGGAAATTAGAATCTGAAGGAGCAGATAAATTTACAAAATGTTGTGCAATTAAGCGATTTGGCTATGCCGAAGAAGTTGCATATCTATTTACTTCTTGTATTGATAAAAGAAATGGATTTTTAACAGGTACGGACATTCTTTGTGATGGAGGTTTAGTATCTGGTATGAAATCATTGAAAAAACAATAGTAAGAATTTACTTGCGTAAAAGTATTACAATTATAAATAGGTAAGATCATGGAATAAACTTACATAAGCACGCATTAACGGTCAAGTTTTGGCTGTCGACGGCTGTTGGAATGCTTATTAAAAGTCAAACTTAATAATACAATTACATCATAAAACTGATAAGGGGCTGCCTCAAGATGATCTAAAAGATCATTTTGAGGCAGCTCCTTTTCTAATGGAAAGAAAAGACTCTATAATTTAAATAATTTTGAAAGAATATTGAAGGGGAAATGTAGTATATATCGAATTATTTAATTTATAGATATATACGGTAACTGTTGATTTATTGATTGATTTTTATAAGGGAGAGGTAGGAAAATGGTATTTTATTTAATTATAGGCATGATATTGGCAATATATGGTGGTATGAATTACTACATTGGTTTTTGGTTTTGGAAACGTCTAGGTCCCAAGTTACCGTTCCTAAGTGGAAAAGTATATTGCATTATTTTTATTGCGATTGTGATAGCAAGCTTAATCGGAGTGATATGGAATCATTATTTGCCGCATTTTTTACAGGATGGTTTTTATCTGGCGGCTTCCTACTGGCTAGCGGCAGTAGCATATTTTACAATATTTATTTTTATAATTGACATGATTCGTTTATTAGATAAGTGGCTTGGGTTTATACCAGTAGCATTAAAGCATAAACCGATGGTTTCTTTTGTAGTAGGTTTGTTGGTTTTTGATACTGTAGGTGCTTTGCTTGTGTACGGAACGTTAAACGCAAGAGCATTAACAGTGACACCCTATAGTATAAATGTTGCCAAACAAGCAGGTTTATTGAAACAGCTCCGTATTGCGCTCTTATCGGACATTCACCTCAGTGGGTTAGAGGACAAAAGCATGGAGAAATTAGTAGATACAATAAATAAAATGAACCCTGATATTGTTTTGATTTCAGGAGATATTATTGATGCCAACCGTGATACAGAGCCTTATGAGCTTCGCGTTATGGAATATAACTTCCAAAAGATAAAAAGCAAATATGGGATTTATGCGTCCTTAGGAAATCATGATTATGACGAAAAGGGTGATTCATCATATCGAATAGATAGGTTTAAACAAGCAGGAGTTAATGTATTAAGAGACAGTAGCGTAAAAATAGACAACAGTTTTTATCTCATAGGACGAGAAGACAAGTTTTATGAAAGAATTAGTGGACAGAAACGCAAGAATTTATCGACCCCTATGGAAAAAATGGATATGAAACTCCCGGTGATTGTATTGGATCATCAGCCAATCGACCTGGAAGAACCTAGGGTTGCTGGAGTGGATTTACAACTATCCGGGCATACCCATAAGGGACAGCTGTTCCCCTTTAATTTCATTACAAGCAAAATCTTTCAAATTGACTATGGATATTTAAAAATAGGAAATTTGCAGGTTGTAGTTTCCAGCGGTGCAGGAACATGGGGTCCTCCTGTAAGGATTGGCAGTAATTCTGAAATAGTGGATATAACGTTACATTTTAAATAGGATTTAATTTCGTGAACATTGAGGAACTTACATAATTACCCAGGGGTCTGACCCCGTAAAGTAGAGGAGAAGTTTATGAAAAAGAATGCTAAAGCTGCAATAATTGACTCTTTTAAACAATTATTAAACAAGAAATCTATAGACAAGATTACAGTGAAGGGAATTTGTGAACACTGCGATGTAAACAGGCAGACTTTTTATAATCACTTTACTGATATCATGAATGTTTTTAAATTCATATTTTTTGAAGAATTATCAATAGAAATAGCACAAAACAGAACCTTTGAAAACTGGGGAGGAGGGTTTCTGGCTACAATGAATTATCTGAAGAAGAATTCGAAAATGATTATGCATGTGTATAATTCTTCTTATTGGCCTGAAGCCAATACCTACCTTACAGATCTTTCTAACAGATTGCTGGAGGATGTAGTTGATGAGTGTGTTGAAAAAATTGGAGTAAAGTTAAAGGAGAAAGATAAAAATTTCATCGTAAATTTTTATAGACATGTGTTTAATGGGTTAATTACGGACTGGGTAAGTGACGGAATGGATGAGGAGCCGGAAATTATCCTTAAAAAGCTTTTGATCATGATAGAAGGAAGTATTCCTCGCTCTGTGGCTGCTTTTGTAAAAGAAGAAATAAAAGAATAACTTTTTTAAGAAGATGAAAGTGTCCTAAATAGACACTTTCATCTTTCTGTCTATTGAAGAGCGATTGTTAAAAATTGTACAATATAGTTATAAAATACTAATGTATATATTAAGGGGGTAATAATATGTTTGTTTTCAACTACGCAGAGGGGGCATCAGCATTAAGTGTATGGGGTGTTTGGATAATTGTTTTTATAGCACTGTTTGGCTTTAATGAAGTAGCTCGTAGGTGGAAATATGTTAGTTTTTTCAGTTTTGTTATTTTACCACTAACGCTTTCAATATTATGGTTTACAGTACTCAGGGATACAACTTATACGGACTGGTTCCATTTAGCAAAGGTGTATTCTTCTACAGCTGGATGTATAGGTTTTTGGTGTATCAGGCATGTTAAATGGAAAAATAAATTGACAGGTAAAGAGTGGAGATTATCTGATAAAAAATGGGCATTATGTTTTCCTCCACTTATCCTTGCTATAAACATTATGGAGGCGGTGATCCGTGATTTCCAAATTGGTATTCAATATCCAGGTGGAGGGAATTTAGTGGATGAAGCCATGTATGTACTTGGTGGTCCCTGGAATTTCATGAATGCAGTAGCAGGTATCCTAAACATTATAACTATAACTGGCTGGCTTGGAATTTGCATAAAAAAACAGACGGCTAAAGATGGCAGCAAAGATATGCTGTGGCCTGATATGCTATGGTTTTGGATAATAGCCTACGACTTATGGAATTTTGCTTATACCTATAACTGCCTGCCAGGTCATGCTTGGTATTGCGGGCTTGCTCTACTACTCGCTCCAACCCTTTGCGCCTTTACTGTGGGAAAAGGAGCATGGCTACAGCATCGTGCACAAACGCTAGCTATATGGTGTATGTTTGCACAGACCTTCCCAGCCTTCATTGATAAGGGTGCATTTGCTGTTGCTTCATCCTACAATACAGTACCATTATTTGCATTTAGTTTCGCAGCATTAGCTGTAAATATAGCGGTATTTGTTTACATGATTTACAAAGTAGTTAAGACAAAGAGAAATCCTTATCTTGGCGAGCTTTATACAGGTTTGAAGGAATATAAGGAAGTTAATGCACTTGCAGAATAAATAGTATAGCAAAATTTTAAAATTGAGAGGCTTTTTTGGACACATTGGCTATTTTGTATATTGTTATCCTCAGAATAAGTTTTTATAATATAGTTATAAAGTAAAGACTAGGAGGTATGTTCAATGTATTATAGCAATGGAAATTATGAAGCATTTGCTCGCCCTTTAAAACCGACTGATGTGGATAAAAAGTCTGCATATTTGGTTGGTGCTGGTTTAGCATCATTGTCAGCTGCATGTTTTTTGGTGCGCGACGGTCAGATGAAGGGTGAGCACATTCATATTCTTGAAGAACTTAATCTCCCAGGAGGAGCTTGTGATGGTATTAACGATAGTCAAAAGGGGTTTATTATCCGTGGTGGGCGTGAAATGGAAAACCATTTTGAGTGCTTGTGGGATTTGTTCCGTTCTATTCCTTCTATTGAGACAGATGACGTTTCCGTTTTAGATGAGTTTTATTGGTTGAACAAGAAAGACCCGAATTATTCTTTGATGAGAGTGACGGAAAGCAGAGGTGAGGATGCTCATACCGATGGAAAGTTTGGACTAAGTGAAAAAGCTTCAAAGGAACTTGTGAAGCTTTTTATGACTCGAGATGAAAATTTGTATGACAAGAAGATTTCTGATGTGTTCACAGATGAAGTTCTTAAATCTAACTTCTGGCTTTACTGGAGAACAATGTTTGCCTTCAGAGACTGGCACAGTGCATTGGAAATGAAACTCTACCTTCAGAGATTTATTCATCATATTGGCGGCCTTCCAGACTTATCTGCTTTGAAGTTTACCAAATACAATCAATATGAGTCATTAATTCTACCAATGGTAAAATACCTAGAAGCACATGGCGTTCAGTTCCAATATGATACCCTGGTAACAAATGTTGTATTTGATATTAAAAATGGCAAAAAGCTTGCGAGAAAAATTGTTTGTAACCATGGCGGCAAGGAAGAATCCATTGAACTTACTAAAGATGATTTGGTGTTTATTACTAATGGAAGCTGTACAGAAAATTCTTCACTAGGTGACGATAACCATGCACCCGAGTTTAATAACTCTACAGGAGGATGCTGGGAGCTTTGGAGAAATATCGCAAAGCAAGATACAGCCTTCGGTAGACCTGATAAATTCTGCACGAGTACTAAAGAAACAAACTGGGAATCTTCTACAATTACCACACTTGATGAGAGAATCCCTAAATATATAGAAAAAATTTGCAAACGTGATCCATTTAGCGGAAAGGTTGTTTCAGGTGGTATCATTACTGTGAAAGATTCAAATTGGCTTATGAGTTATACTTTGAATAGACAGCCTCATTTCAAAGAACAACCAAAAGATCAGATTGTAGTTTGGGTATACGGTCTATTCTCAGAGGTTCCAGGAAATTATATCAAGAAGCCAATGAGGGAATGTACCGGAGTGGAAATCACAGAAGAATGGCTTTATCATATGGGTGTGCCTGAATCCGAGATTCACGATATGGCTACAAAATCTGCTCATAGCATACCTTGTATGATGCCATATATTACTGCATTCTTTATGCCAAGAAGAGAAGGGGACAGACCTAAGGTTGTACCTGTTGGAAGCGAGAACTTTGCTTTCCTTGGTCAGTTCGCCGATACAACACGTGATACCGTGTTTACAACGGAATATTCAGTGAGAACAGCCATGGAGGCAGTTTACACATTGCTAGACATAGATCGTGGTGTACCAGAGGTCTTTGGTTCATGCTATGATGTCCGAGTACTTTTGGATTCTACAGTAAAGATGATGGATGGCAATAAGCCTGGTGATAAAAAACTGCCATTTATCATGAACTTTGTTAAAAAGAAGGGCTTAAAGAAGATTTCAGGAACAGTCATTGAAGATGTATTGAAACGATATAATATAATCTAACTATGATTAATGGAGGTAAAAATGATATGGATAAATATAAAGTCCTTGAGATCAAGAAAAGTGTTTTCGAAGACAATGACAGGCAAGCGGATTTGCTTAGGAGTGAATTGAAAAAAGATAAGACATTTTTACTGAATTTGATGTCATCACCAGGTTCAGGTAAAACAACAACGGTTTTAAGAACAATAGAAGCTTTGAAAGATGAAATGAGCATTGGAGTTTTAGAAGCCGATATTGACTCAGAAGTGGATGCTTATACTGTTGCCAAAACTGGTACAAAAGTAATCCAATTGCACACCGGTGGCATGTGTCATCTGGATGCAGATATGACTAAGCAAGGTTTACTAGGACTTGGCACAGAAGGAATTGATTTCGTAATTTTAGAGAATGTAGGAAATTTGGTATGCCCAGCAGAATTTGACACTGGAGCAGTAAAAAATGCCATGATTTTAAGTGTACCAGAGGGAGATGACAAACCACTAAAATACCCTTTAATGTTTTCCATTGTTGATGTTTTATTAATTAACAAGATGGATTCAATAGGTTTTTTTGATTTTGATTTAGAGGCAGTCAAAGAGCGTGTGAAAAAATTAAATCCGAATATCAAGGTTATTCCAATCACTGCTAAAACTGGCGAGGGAACTTCTGAGTGGGTTGACTGGATACGTACCGAAGTGAAAAATTGGAATGTCCAGTAGTGCCATAAAGAAATTGTTTTAGAGTACCCAGGTTTCGATTGAAAGGAGAAATAATTGTGGTAAAGAAAAAAGTACTTGAACTGGCCAATAAGATCGCTGCTGGGATTACTGGCGGGATAGTAAAAGTAAAAGCAACAGACCCAGAATATAGAATTCTTGAGCCAGTTACTACAGATGAAATGGCAGAAATAGCACTTTACCTGGAAATAAGAAAACTTAAGACCGTACAGGAAACTGCCGCTAAGTGTGGCAAACCAGCTGCAGAAGTAGAAAAATTGCTATATCAAATGGCTCTAAATGGAGTTATTAAAGTAGAAAAAGAAGATGGTGTAGATAAATACTGTCTTGAGCTTTATGTTCCTGGTGTTATGGAATATATGGTTGATAACAAAGCAAACTTGGAAAAGTATCCAGTAATTGGTGAGTGTTTTGAAGAATATACAAGAAAATTAGGTGCTTTAATGGCAGGAAATATTCCAGTTGGTTTAGGTGTAATGAGAGTTATTCCAGTTCAAAGCGCTATTGATGGGGATACAAGAAAGGCTTCTTATGAGGAAATAGATTACCTTCTTAAAAAACATGATGTTTTTGCTGTTACAGATTGTGCATGCCGTGCATCCATGAGAATCATTGGACAAGGCTGTGGACATAGAGTTGAAGACATATGTATTAGACTTGGATCAGCTGCTGAATACTATATTCGTGTAGGAATCGGCAGACAAGTTACTAGAGAAGAAGCTGCTGAGATTTGCCTGCAAGCTGAAAAAGAAGGAATGATGCATCAGATACCTAATTTATCAGGGCCAGGAAATGCCCTTGCTATTTGTAATTGCTGTGGATGTTCTTGTTTTGGACTAAGAAATGCAAATCTTTATAGAAACCCTGATTGGTCTAGATCTAACTATGTTTCACAAGTAGATAAAGATAAATGTGTTGCTTGTGGAGAATGTGTAGAGAATTGTCCATCAAATGCATTAACATTAGGACAAAAATTATGCTTAAAGAACCCTATTGAAGTTCTTAAGGAAAAGGATACTCCATACGATACGAAGTGGGGAAAAGACAAATGGAATCCTGATTATCGTAATCGCAGGGTTGTTGATGAGAGTGGAACAAGCCCATGTAAATCTGAATGTCCAGCTCACATATCAGTTCAAGGATATATTAAGATGGCATCTCAAGGAAAATATAGAGATGCTCTAGAGCTTATAAAGAAAGAAAATCCATTCCCAGCAATTTGTGGACGTATTTGTCCAAGAAAGTGTGAATCTGCTTGTACAAGAGCAAGTGTAGATGAAGCACTTGCAGTTGATGAAGTTAAAAAGTTTATTGCTGATCAGGATTTAAAAGCAGAACACCGCTTTGTACCTGAAAAAATGGTAGAAAGATCAGGAAAAATAGCTATAATTGGTGCAGGTCCTGCAGGACTTTCTTGTGCTTATTTCCTAGCTGTTGATGGATATCAGGTAACAGTATTTGAAAAGCAAAAGGCTTTAGGTGGTATGTTAACTCTTGGAATTCCTTCCTTTAGATTAGGAAAAGAAGTTGTAAATGCAGAAATCGATATTTTGAAGGAATTAGGGGTAGAATTTAAAGGCGGAGTTGAGGTTGGCACAGATGTTACCCTTCCAGAACTCAGAAAGAAAGGCTACAAAGCATTTTATGCAGCTATTGGCGCTCAAGCAGGTAGAAACTTAGGCATTGAGGGTGAAGATGTTGAAGGGTCAATGACAGGGGTAGATTTCTTACGTAGAGTAAGTTTAGGTGAAAATTTAAAAATGGAAGGACCAGTTATTGTCATTGGTGGAGGAAATGTTGCTATTGACGTTGCTCGAACTGCTGAAAGAATTGGTGCTTCACAAATAGATATGTATTGTTTAGAAAATAGACAAGAAATGCCTGCTCTTGAGGAAGAAATTGAAGAAGCGTCGTCGGAAGGCATTATTATCAACAATTCTTGGGGGCCAAAACGAATTGTTCATGAAAATGGATGTGTTGTCGGTGTAGAATTCAAAAAATGTATTTCTGTATTCGATGAAAATAGAAGATTTAGTCCTAAATTCGACGAAAATGATACAAAGATCGTTAAAGCAAACAATGTACTTATATCAGTTGGTCAAGGCATTGATTGGGGCGGATTATTAAAGGATTCCAAAATAGAATTAAATCCAAATAAGACAGTAAAAGCTGATCCAATAACTTTCCAAACAGGTGAATCTGATGTATTTGCCGGCGGAGATGCATTAACAGGTCCTAAGTTTGCTATAGATGCTATCGCACTTGGAAAACAAGGTGCAATTTCAATTCATCGTTATGTTCATGGGGACAGTTTGACCTTAGGCCGAGAGAGAGAATATCATGCTCTTGATAAAGAAAACTTGAAGATGGAAGGTTATGATCGTTTGCCTAGACAAAGAGCACTTCATGTAGAGGGAAGCAAATCAAAAGAAACCTTTAGTGATTTGCGTGTTACATTTACTGAAGAACAAATAAAGAAGGAAACTGAACGTTGCCTTGGCTGTGGTGCTACATTTGTAGATGAATACCAATGTGTAGGCTGTGGTGTTTGTACTACAAAATGCAAATTTGACGCAATTTCACTAATAAGAAAATATGATAGTGCTGGTGTAGATTTTAAGGATATGAAACCTGCAGTTATAAAACATGTTATCAAACGTCAAGGAAGAATTGCAATGAAAAATGTGAAGAAACTATTCTCAAAATAAGAAGAAAGATAGCATTTCTAGTAATATACGATTTTGTTATACTGTGACAAGAGAGGTGAATTTATTTGCATGAAATAGGAGTTTTGATGGAAGTTGTTAAAACTGTTGAAAATTTCGCGAAAAAAAATGGAGTAACAAAAATCCAAACATTGGTGCTTCAAATTGGTGAGCTCTCATCCATGATTCCGAGATATATTGAAGCCTGTTATCCAGCTACAATAGAGGGTACCTTATTGCAAGAGACAGAATTAAGGATTGAGATATTACCAGGCAATGGTATTTGCAAAAAGTGTAATAAAGTTTTTAATCTCATTGAGAATAAAAATACATGTCCAAAGTGCGGAAGTAAAGACTGGGACTTATTATGCGGAAAAGAGTTTATGATAAAGGAAATCATTGCTTGCTAAAATGAGACTCAGAAGCTGAACAAAAAGACCTCTTATGGTTGTTATCATGACCAAAAGAGGTCTTTCATTTACAGCTTAGGGTTACGTTTCTTAATCTCATCTTCACCAGTAACTTCCATATCAATTCCAAACATATCAAAGATATCTGTTTCTTCAATAACCCTGCGGCCTTTAGATTTTGATTTTTCTAGCAATGTCTGAGTTTTCTTATTAATTGCTTCTGAAATAAGGTCATTTATGTTAACCTGCCTTAAGACAAAAAATAATTCTGGGTTATCATCAAGTCTTGCGCCAACTCCATATAGTACAGCTGCTACATGCTTGCACATAATTGCCCAGTCAGGACAGCTACATCGCAATTCTATTTCACTAGGTGATGGAAATAGTCCCTTACCTTTTACTGTAAAGAAATCAGCTAGTACTTTTGGAAATTTACCTTCTATTAATTCTTCAATAGATTCGATTTTACCTAAGCATTGATTCATAATATCTTCCCAAATATTTTTTTGCAGTGCTTTTATGCTGATATCCACCTTATATGGCTTTGACCTACTTCCTTGCACGAGGGCATTTATGTTTCCTTCTGTTATTTTAAGGTCTAATACTGCTCCATTTTTCAAATAACTACGCCCTCTACCGATACGATTAGAGTAGTCTGCATAACTTTCTAAGTTTTTATTCCATGACTTTCCCCACCAAGTTTTTGCTATAGATTTACCTGTTATTACCACTGGAGAAATATCTTTATTCTTCTTTTTTAGCTTTTCAACACTTTTTGCTGCACGCTCTTTTCTCTCTGCCACTGGTATATAAGCAGGAAAACTTCCGTAAGACCCCATGTTTTTTTCCTCCAAAATTATATTTGTAGTTTAAATAAATCCATAATTTCATTATTATCCATCTCAGTAATCCATTTTTCTTGAATATCTGGAACGATTTCCTGAGAAAGTTTAATTTTGTCTTCAATCATCATATCAATTTTTTCTTCAATAGTTCCTTTAGTTATAAATTTGTGAACTATAACATTCTTATTTTGACCTATTCTAAAAGCTCTATCGGTTGCTTGATTTTCAACAGCTGGGTTCCACCATCTATCAAAATGAATAACATGATTAGCCGCTGTAAGGTTTAATCCTACACCACCAGCTTTTATTGAGAGAACCATAAAAGGTACATACTCATCACCTTGAAATTTATCTACAAGTTCTTTTCTCCTTTTAATTGCAGTTCCTCCATGTAATATAAGCCCTTTATGTTCAAATACAGTTTCTAGAAAATCACTAAGTGGCTTTGTTATTTCTTTAAATTGTGTAAATATAATCACTCTTTCTCTTTTTTCATAAATAGTTTCACATATTTCACGAAGTCTTGCGTATTTACCACTTTCACCTTCTGCGTAAAAAGCTTGACCAAGATATTGAGAAGGATGATTACATATTTGTTTGAATTTAATAAGTGACGAAAGTACTATTCCCTTGCGCTGTATACCATCTTCTTTGGATTCAAGTTTCTGTTTTAAGTCATTAACTAATTTATTGTAAAGCATAACTTGTTTTTTTGAAAGCGCTGCATAAGTTTTCATTTCAATTTTTTCTGGCAAATCATTAATGACAGTTTTATCTGTTTTTAATCGTCGTAGAATAAATGGACTTACAACCTTTTTAAGTTTTGCATAGCCCGTTTGACTTTCTTTCAGCTTCTTTGTAAAATTTGAAAATTCCTTTGCACTTCCTAGAAGACCCTTATTTAGAAAGTCAAATAATGACCATAAATCTGAAAGACGGTTTTCTATTGGAGTACCTGTCATCGCTATTCTATATCTGGCTTTTAATTGTTTCACTATTTTAGTCTGCTTAGTTCCTGGATTTTTAATAGCTTGGGCTTCATCTAAAATCACTGAATCCCAAATCATATTTTTTATCCATTCATATTTTGAAATCATAGCATATGTAGTTATAAAAAGGTCATAATTTTCCACACAATTTATATCATCTTCTCCTAAGTTTTTATTTTCAGAAGGGTGTACAACATAATATTTTAATGAAGGTGCAAACTTTTGGATTTCAGAAGTCCAGTTGCCAATAAGCGATGCTGGGATAATTAACAGTGTTTTTTCCTCTTTAAGTGTTCTAATATAATTTAAAAGTGCAATAACTTGCACCGTTTTACCAAGTCCCATGTCATCTGCAAGACATGCTCCAAGCCCCATATTTTTCATGAAATTAAGCCAGCTTAAACCACGTTCCTGATAAGCACGAAGGCTTGCATTAAAGTCATCGCCACAAGTAATTTCTTCGATTTCTTCAGGATTACTGAGCCGTGCAACAACTGAATTAAGCCACTGGCCATTAGTAACTTCAAGGTCAAAGGCATCGCTCGAAACATTTAATACCTTTTGAGCATTTAACTGAAAACGCATTGCCTCAATAATATTTATATCATTACTTTCCATAAGATTCTGTGCCTTCTCAAAAGCCTTGAGCATTTCTTTTAGTCTTTCATGATTAACCTCTACCCATTTCCCTTTTATAAAAGTTAATCCCTCTGCTTCTGATAGAAGTAGCTTTACTTCCTCTGCAGTAATTCTTTCTTCTCCCAGAAATAGTTTTGCATCAAAATCCACAAGCGTATCAAGATTTATTCTTGAAGGAGTAGAATTTCCTAAACTTACAGACATCCTTAAGGATTCTGATTTATTCTTCCACCATTTTGGTACACGACATAAAATCCCTGACTCTTCATAAAACGGTATTTCTTTTAAAAATGTATAGGCTTCACTCGCACTTAATCCTAGTGGGTGAAATATTTCACCTGTTTCAACAAGTTCTGAAATTAGCTCGCTTTTTTCAGAAGCTTTATTTACAGTTGAAAGTAAATTTAAAAGCTTTTTATTATTTTTTCCATACTCAATAAGTGCATTTTTTAATGGAAGATGTTTTGATGTGCCACTTTTCACATCGTTTACCGAGTAAGTCGCTAAAAATGCAAAAGGATAATCATCCTTCTTGCTCTCAACTAAGTGAAAAAATACACGTCCAATTAAGTTAATATTATGACTAAAGGTCGAAAAGAACTCTGAAACGCTTTCTGTATAAGCTACTATCATCTCACTAAAAGAGTCGTTTAATTTCTGCCATAATTTTTCTATCCATTCACCGTTTAGGTGTTCGAGTCCGGTCAAATAAGGTGCACTATCTAGTAAGTCTTTAATTTCATCTTTTTCTATATCTATTATAATTTTTTCGCGTAGAAGTTCAATATCTGGATTCATTGATAATTTCTTTATAAATGTAGCTATAATAAGTCTTAGATACGAGGCAGAATCTGTTAAGCCTTGTGTCTCTTCTGAAAACCCAATAAAAAACATGCCCTCATTTTCAGATTTTGTATACATGTTATGTATCTCTCGTTGAAGTGCAATTTGCTCTTCGCTAAGCTTTTCTTTTGATACTTGAAAGTCAAGTTCAAAAACCCCATCTTGTTTAAATATTACAATCAATTCTTTATTTTCATTTTCTTCAGATTTATCTATATTATGTATCGTCATTGATTTTATCCTTTCTGAAAAACCTATTGTTATTTTTTTATTTTACTATAGTTGTATAAATATAACTATACAACTATAGTGTCACCTAACCTAATAGTATTATAATTTTTATTACTTTAAGTGTCAACAACTTGGATAGTGAGCAATTTTATAATGAAAATTACGAGATTAAATTTGAAAATGGAGAATGGTTAGTTGATTACTTTGATAGCCAATTTTTATGTATACAATTTGTTCATGTGCCCGGAGGTTTTTATGAGAGGAGCGAATTTGCTAAACGTTTTGGTGTGATTTTATTACCTGTTGTTATATCAATTTTAAGTGGCACTGCCATAGGTAATTGAAACATCTGAAAGGTGACTGTTAATGTTGAGAATATATCTGATTTAGTCAAAGAAGATGTATATACGAAATATATAATGTATAAAATCTTAGGTGTTTTTAGCTCGATTAGCGGAACATTTCAATCTATTCCTTTCCTCAACCCGGATGCTGACGCGAGTATATTAACCCAAAGGGGATTTAATTGGTTTTTCAGAACCGGCCCCACTAGTCGTATTTATAGTGAGAAACTTTTTGATATGCTTGGGAAAACGGAGTTTTCCGATGTAACCCTTGGCTTTCTATCCGAAAATTCGTTGCTTGGTCAAGATGAAGTACAGGCGCTGATTAATTTATCTCGTAAGTATAGACACAAAATAACTATTATAGAATTATTCGAAGCAATTACTAATAATCAGCTATACAGTATCAAATCTTCCAATCAGGACATGCTTGTCATTCCTCAGGCTGAAGAGGATGATCTGAAAACTATTAGAATTTTAAAAGAAATTGGTTACTGCCCCTTGGCTTATTTGGATCAAACCGGTTTCTTCGCCATTGCCCGTGCACATTCCGAAAGCCCGAGGGATATAAGAAGATCACTTGTCAATACAGATATTCCTGGTAGCACGCTGATTTTGCCTTGGGATGGCATACACTTTGATGAAAACGGTCAAAATATCTTTGCTGATAGCATGGTGTTACAAGTTTTAAATAAAACCAATAAAATAGATTTAAAAGAAAAGATAGCGTTTCCTAGTAAGGGAGAGGCTATCTTATTTAATACAGTTTTTAATTGCAATAATTAATCTTTATTAGGAAAAATACTTCATCTAAAGCAAGCAATACAAACATAAATATGAGAGGAAATAATTAATATAAGAAGGTAGCAAATGGGGAAATTATCAAGCAAATCTGAACTAACACTTGGTCAGGTAATGCTTCCAAGTCATTCAAATGTAGCAGGTAATGTATTCGGTGGCTTACTGATTCTTGGATAATAAAGAAGCAGTTCATAATTAGGCTACATGTTTTTATTATTTTGATTTACTAATACTTGTAAGTTGGTATCCTTTAGAATCATCATATTTGAAGCCGTAAATGTAACTAAAGGATTTGGAGGTATCAGTACCGTTTATAGATATTATATAAGATTCAGAAGAAGTTATAGTTCCAGATTTATTGTCATCATTAATGTTGTATTTTATAATAGAAGAATTATTATAAGTTTCTTGCACCCCGGATGCAGAAGCTTTGGGTATATATGACTGTTGATCATTATATAGTGAACTTCCATAAGCTACATAATCATCAATATATGAAGGATCATTGTTATTAATAGATATTGGAAGAGAAGATGCGTAGTTGTATAAAAGAGTATCTAGTTGCGAGCGTATATCATTTATTGCATTACTTGCATCTTCAAAACTTAAAGAAACATCTTTATCATCACTTGTAGTTAAAAATTCATTACTTTTTAGTGTTTTGCCATCAATTTTTGCGGTAGCATATATTTTTGCAGAACTGTTTATAGGGCCGAAATGTGTTGCATCATTAATCGTGACCTTAGTATCTTTTCCGTTAACAAAAATTTCAGCAGTAGGCTGATCAGAAGTTATATTTAAATAATTTATATCTTCAAATACACTTAGATCTGCTGTACCATTCGCTTCTACAAGATCAACAGAATAAGGCTTGCTTAAGGTAATATATTTATTCTTATAATTAGCTAAAATTGCATAAGTACCAGGTATGTAGGGACCGAATTGTTTGGTGGAATTGTCAGTATCACTTTTACCTATTACAGTATTGTCAATAGAAAAAGAAACATCTTTAACCGTAGTTTTTATGTTAATAAAAGATGGCTTAATATTTATTTTATATTTAGGAAAAAAAAGAAAGCTCTTACCGGCATTTGCTAAAGTTAGAGTATGATCTGACTTTATGTTAAGGCTACTAATATCCTTAGGGCCAATAGAATCATTTTTTAAATTCTGCATAACTTCATTTAAATATGTAGGGTTGCTTTTAAAATATGATACTAAAGGTGAAATGTTTTTACTGTCGATTTTAAGTCTACTGTCATTAGAATATAATATTTTTGATAAATCAGAAGCATTATTTGTTGCTACATCATTTTCAAATCTTGTTACAAGTTTACTAGGATCAGATAAAGAATTACCAATTTTAATAGTAGTAATTACTAATACTATTAAAATTACGAATAATGCCATTAATAAATTGTTTCTTTTTGATAATTTTAAATTTTCTGTAGGATTTTCATAAGGCTCGCTTGTAACAGAGTCCATATCGTCATTTGATATTGACTCTGTATTAATCGAATCTATATCGTAATTAATTTCTGGGTTTGTAGTATCTAAATTCACCTCATATTCTGATTTGGTAGTAGAATCTTCTCTTAGGTCATTACCACAGCTAGTGCAAAAAAGCGTTCCTTCTATAACCTTGTTTCCGCATTTAGTACAAAATTTCAATTAAAGTCCCCCAAATTCGTATTATATTCCTTAATTTTGACCATAGTTATTATACTATGTAATAGTATTCCTCCTGAATGTGTTTAATGATATATTATTAGCGCTACTATTTACATTATAACACTTAACATGTATTCACTGTAAATTACTAAATATTTCATAAACTATTAAGAGAATGTATACTCGGAATTTGGACCATACATTCCTGGTACTTATTCAATTATAGCTAATTATAAGGGCACATATGTTAATTCAAGTAAGTCCTATTTGGTAAATATTATGGACACTAGCGATGGTATAACGAAATTAAATGTATTTGAAGATATGAATAGATTGAGTATAACATCTGATTATCCTGATGCAGAAATATTTGTTAATGGAAAAGATACTAAGGTCAAGGTTAATGATGCTACTAATTTTGGACTCCATCTTTATCAGTACTAATATAATTGTAAATTAAAAGATTATATGGTTAATAATTTTATGGCATAATATGATATTATATGACAATATTCAATGTTACTTATTTTTGAAAGTGAGGACATTGGTAAAAATCTATTAAGAAGTGTTAAATCATCTCCTGCGGAGCTGTAGTATTAACGACTTCAGAAGGAGATTTAGACGCCCACTGAAGTTTTCTTTTTGTTACAGTATATTACTCCCCCTTATAGAAGTGGGAGACTTTCCTTCTGAAATGTCGTTAAATAGGTCAGATAGTCGTATAAGTAAATGAAATTATTTAATTAAAGGGGTGGGTGTATATATTTAAAAAGGTATTATTAGGCTGTTTGTTAATCATGGTGGTTATAGCAGCTGTATATATAATTTATAATAATCTTTTTTCTGGAGAGGTAAATTCAACTGTATCAATATTAATGTTTATACTTAATATTTTGTTCATCATATTTGCTGGTTTTTTAATTGTATATTGCATAATAGATATTATTAAACATGAATTTACCATACTTGGTGCTATTTTTATTGTGGTTTCTATAGGGTTTCTATTATTTAAAATATCTGTAATTCAAGATATACCATATTTTATAACAGGAGATTTTGTACATTATCAAGGTTTTGTAGAATTACACAATGCTAAGGATACAAGTGTTCATTTTAATGATAAGAGCAACCGATACAAGATAGGTTCGTACACAAAGAGAGTATTATACCTAGATAATCAAGATATAATAGCAACTAGAAAGAGGACAAATATTATAGCAAATCTTAAATTAAATAAGGGTGCATATGAGGTTGTATATTTACCACATACAAAGTATTTAATAACTTATAAAAAGATAAATGATTCAATTTTATTGAATAACGTAAAAAAATTGGATGATTACTCAAAGACTATAAATATTTCAAAATCATATCCTATAAGTGATGGCGATACTGGGAATAAATACAGTGCTGATGTAAAGGTAACACTCCTGTCATATATACCAAATAAATATATGATTGAGGTCGGAAAACTTACTGGATTAGATTATATAGATACTACCTTTGATGGAATGGCTATAAAAATAAGATATGATTTGAGTAATATAAAAAGTGATTCTAAGTATAAAGATTTAGTCTCAATTGTTCCTAATGAAACGCAAGATTTTGTCATGAAGGATGCTAAAGGATCAGAAAATGGGGATATTTTATATAATTTCAATGGAAGTGTTTCAAGGCAACTTTATTATTTGCAAGATGAGAATAAGGATACATTCAAAAATGGAGATAGTAACACTATAACTGGATGGGTTATACTATTTCCTAGTAAGGACTACGCAACATTGCCTATATCCTTATACATAGGAAAAGGGTTAGGTGATGATAAAGATTTTAATGAAATATTAAAATTTGATTTGCCAAAATACTATAATTAATAACGATAATATATTAATTATAGCTATAAATAAAAAATACTAAAGACAAACCACTTCAACAATAAATTTAGGAAGGTTTGTCTATAAATTGAGGAGTTTATATATGAGAAGAAAAGATATACTTGAGTTAAAAAGACGTTTTAAAAAAGAACAATGCACCTTCACTAAAATGTGTGGCTGCTATGTTAATGGAGAAAAACATACTATTTTAAAATTTAGAGAAAGCTTTCTAAATTTAGATGAGGATGAATACTTTAAATATTTAGAAATTGCTAAAAAAGTACTGTCTGGAACTATTGGGAATAATATTCTAGAACTTAACTTTGAAGCAAATGAAGATTTTACAAATGAAAGACAAACTTCGCTAATGCAGCTTAAAAACAGCCAATTAAAAGATGATGCTCTTGTAGATAACCTTTATGATTTGATCATAGCTAATTATGATTACACTGGTAATTTTTTAATACTCTTTTTTCATGATGCTTATGATGTTATTAGCAAAACCAGAGATAATGCACGGATAGATGAATCTGAAGAAGTATATGAATATGTGTTATGTGCAATATGTCCAGTTTCACTTTCAGAGCCTGGTCTTAGATACTTTGAGCAGCAAAATGAAATAAAAGCACGTATTAGAGATTGGGTAGTCGAGTCCCCAACTAATGGCTTTGTGTTTCCGGCTTTTATTGATCGTAGCTGCGATGTTAACTCTATTATGTATTATACAAAAAATGCAAAGGATACACATACTGAATTAATGGAAAATGTTCTAGGGTGCCTCTCAAAAAAAACGGCTACGGTGCAAAAGGAAACATTCCAATCAATTATTAAAGATTCTTTTGGCGACGACGAAAATAAAGCTGATAAAATTTTTATGGATGTACAAGAAAGCCTAAGCACTATGATAGAAGAATACAATGATCTAAATGATGATGGAGACTGTGAACCTATAAGCTTAACAAAGAAGGATTTACAAAACCTTTTAAAAGAAAGTGAAGTTCCACGAGAAATTACCACTATAATTGAAAACTCCTATGTAGAGAACTTTGGTGATGATATCACAATAGCTAAAAATTTAATTGACGCAAAGGCCCTTAAGGCAAATGTGCAAAGAAAAAAGGAAGAACTCCTTCACAAACAAGTAGAAATACTTAAGGCAAGACTTGATCAAGTTAAACAAGAGAATACTATAGATAATGAAACTAACCTGTCAACAGAAGTTAATGATGATAATGTGATTTTAGAAGAAGCCTGCGCAACTGATTTAGAAGAAACATTAGAAACTAATTTAGAGAAAGTTCCAGATGCATTTGCAGAAGATAATAATGTTATCCCTCATTATGATGTTATACTACAAGTAAAACCTGAAAAAGTATCTCAAATAAAATCTCAAATAATTAATGGCCAAAAATGCATAGTTATTCCTATTAATGACAATGAACGAGCTACGGTTAATGGTATAGATAATTTGATTTAAATCAATAATTACTAAAATACTTAATAGTTGGATAAGTAATGGCATAAGGACTGAGGAACAGGTAATATCCTATCAAAAACAATGGGCAAATAAAAAGGTCTATAGGTCACGAATATAGTTTAATCATACCAAAACAAAGTAAATATTGATAGTTTTTATAGGTTTTCGCACAGCATGTCGAGGGTGTTTATGAGTGAAGCGGATTTGCTAATATTTGAAGAAGCACCTGCACCATAAAACAATATTTTTTTTGATTTATGCAATAATTGCACGGATTTTTTTCTAATAACATCATTAAGTATGTTATTAGAATCATTTAAGGAGTTAATAGTAGATGAAATCACTTTTTTACGAATTTCTGATATGGAATAAGAATGACATGTCAATATTTAAATATAAAGGTTATAAGCTAGTTTATCAGCCTATAACCTTTTATTGATTACATTTATATATTAAATTAATTATATCTCCTATATACATCTAAGGAATCTGATTAAATTTCTTATATTAGGTGATCCTAATCCAGTTACAAAATCCCATCCTATTGTGCAAAAAAAAGTTCCTGCTTTGCCTTCAGTTATATCAAAAAAACAACAGCATGGATTTGTATATGAGGTTCTTCCAGCAGTACGGTAAAGAAGCTCCATGGTGTTATTCATTGGTATAATACGTGCTCCATTTATACATGCAATAATTCCAGCCCAACAAGGTGCTGCAAGACTAGTACCGCCTATTATCAACCAGCCTGATACTCCATTATAAGGAGTGCTGTCATAGATAGCTACTCCCGAAGCCATATCGGCATTAAAAGCAACATCTGGAGTAGCACGATATAAACCAGATATTTTATCCAAACCAAAAGTCGTTTGCCAAGTAGGCATTGGTACAAATATGCTTGGACCACCTCCACCATCTGTCCACCCAGTCTCACAAACAAACTTCCCCAATTGATTACGAATTAAATTTCTCCACCCAGTCTTACTAACAATCTTCTCAAATGGATTACGATTTAATTTTGTCCCCCCAACAGATAAAACATACTGAGAAGCTGATGGATACAAAGTCTGTCCACCTATATCTCCTGCACCTGCTACATAGGTCATTCCTGGTTTTTTAAGATGAGAATCAAATGCTGTTTCACCTGAAAATTCAGCCCCACCCCAGCTCATGGAAACCACATGTGCACCAGGAACTGCATTAGCGACATCAACTGCTTGAAAAAGATCAATAAATGTGTTACTAGCAGACTATACAAGTACTATCTTTGCCAATGGTGCCATAGCATGAGCCCATTGTATATCCAGAGCAGATTCCATTGCCCAACCTGCATCTGGTAGTGGCTGAGTTCCTTTTGCATTAACAACTTGAAAGACTCTATTTGTTGATGCTAATGCATTTGTGCTACTTTCCAATGGTAACCCAAATTGCTTACTAAAAATATTGAAATCTCCAAGTGCAGTTGGATAATTAAAAGCACCAACGATAACTATAACCTGTCCGTTCCCCATAAAACATCTATCAAAATTATAAACTCTTTGAATTGATGCTGGAGTTTCACCTAACGGCTGAGTTGAATCTCTTTGAGATTCGTTTAAAACAAAGAAGTGACGAGCTTTTATATCACTCAAATTTCATTTCTCTCCTTAATGATTAAAATAACATATTAATCACAATTCATAATATGAAAAATTATAAAAAGTGTACAGGCTATTTCTGAAATATAACATTAGCGCAAGCTAAATCAATATGGGTTGGAAAATATGTAGGGAATGCCTACAAACTAATATAATTGACTAATTAAAGTACAATCTAACTAAACCTTCGAATGTACTTTAATTTTTACCATAAACTATTAAGAGAAGGTAATTTACGACGAAATACATTATATAAAAGAAATAATAAATATATTTATTTATTCAAGGGGGAACAATATGACATATTGTAGTAAATGCGGTTCTAAGATTGAGAGTAGTAATGGATTTTGCCCAAACTGTGGGACGAAGGTAAATCAAACATCAAATGAAAACCGTAGTAAAGAAAAAATGGATCAAACATTCGAACATGTTAAATCAGTAACAGATAAAATTAATGCTACTGAAATAATAAACATTTTTAAAAATTCAACACTAAACCCGGTTTCAGGTGGCAAAGAATTTGTAGTTAAAACCCAGCAAACATCGGCTATTATCATGATGGTTATGCTAACATGTCTACAAGGTATACTCGGAATTTGGAGGGTTAATCAGATTGTCAGTATTGTATCAACAATTTTTACAAATTTTTATAGAAATTTATCTTCATTAGCAGTTTTATTTGGTGATAGTTCGTCATCATATAATATGGATCCAAGTAGCATAAACTCCATGAACACGGCTATTGATAAATTTAAATATATGAATACTATACCTTACGGTAAAATATTTTTTGGGAATTGTGAATTATATTTAGTTGGATTTTTAGTTTTATTTGTTTCTGTATATTTAGGAATAAGCTTTTTTGCTAAAGTAAAGTGTACACCATTCATGGTTTTTAAGTCTGTATTGATTTCAACTTTACCTATTTTGGCTTGTGAAATTATTTCAATTATATTTTCATATTTTTCATTGAATTTAGGGATTGCATTTGTTATTTTAGGTGTGTTTATTTCAATAATAACATTAGGTATTATAATTAAAGAAATTTTTCATATAAATGCAAATCTATGTGTTTTAATTATATCGATAGCCAGTGTAATTTCTTTAGTAGCATTTCTTCTAGCATTTTCTTATCATACAGTAGATGTATTAAAAGCAATAGTATATAAATATGGTAGCATATTTAATTAACTTTAACGACATTTCAGAAGGAAAGTTTCCCTCTTCTATAAGTGGGAGTTACGTGCTATAACAAATAGAAAACTTCAGTGGAAGTTTAAATCTCCTTCTGAAGTCGTTAATATTGCAGCACCGCAGGTGATGATTTAATTAAAAAAATGGGGGCATAAGATGAGATTTTGCACTAAATGTGGTAATGAAGTTAAAGAAGAACAGACTTTTTGTACTTCTTGTGGTAATGATTTGAAAAATGAGTCTACAAGCGAAGTTAAAGAGGTAGAAGAAACTAATTTGATTGAAATAGATGAGCCAATAAAAGAAGATGATATTAAAGAAAAATATACTACAAATAATATTAAGCTAACCCAAAAGTCGAAAATAGCTATAGCATTAGCTTTAATTTTGATAGTAGCGATAGTAGTTATTATTCAAGTGGGTAATTCTTTATCTGATCCAAGGAAGATAACAAAAAGATTTCAACAAGATATAGTAACAAATAACACTTCTGATTTAGCAAAAATACTATATTGTAATGATGCTAGGCTTGAAATTAATAGTAGTAATATAACACCCTTACTTAATTACTTTAAAAAAGATCCTTCACATTATAATGAAGTTATTGAAAATTTAAATAATGATGCACTTAGTCCTAAGGATGTTAGTAACGTTAGCATAACATCAAGTAATACCTTAACCTTAACAAAGGTGGGAAAAAAGTTTTTGATTTTCCCGAATTATAAAATAAGTATTAAGCCATCATTTATTGATATAAGCACTACAGTTAAAGATGTATCTTTTTCAATTAACAATGTAGTAATTGGGAAAAGTGATACTGATAAATCAACCAAGGAATTTGGACCATACATTCCTGGAACTTATTCAATTATAGCTAATTATAAGGGCACATATGTTAATTTAAGTAAATCCTATTTGGTAAATACTATGGACACTAGCGATGGTATAGCGAAATTAAATGTATTTGAAGATATGAATAGATTGAGTATAACATCTGATTATCCTGATGCAGAAATATTTGTTAATGGAAAAGATACTAAGGTCAAGGTTAATGAGGCTACTAATTTTGGACCTATAGATGGTGATTCAAAGATATATGCTACAACCGTAATAAATGGGAAAAAACTTAAGAGTGAAGAGTATTCAGAGGCTGGGGGAGCAACGACCATAGATATAAGTTTTGAGGAGGCAATTAATAACCAAAATAATACTCAGGATAAATTAGATGGAGTTAAGTCCCAATTAAATAATCTTTTAAGCAACTATGCTACAGCTCTTACAGAGGCTATTAACATGGATAATTTTTCACTAGTGGAGAATTATTTAACTAATGGGAGTGAACTATATCAACAACTACAAAAAAGTGTACCTAATTCCTATGTAAATGGAAACGTAGAGAGTGTCGATTTTGTTAATATTACGAGTTTCAACATTAGTGAGGATACTTTATCTGGAAGTATTACTACTAGTGAAAAATATAATTTTGTAACTATGGAAAGTGTAACTGATAAAGCTTTTAGTCATACATATAATTTTCAATACAATAATGATGTCGCTAGTTATCAATTCACAAACAGAAAATAGAGCGAGGATTAAAGGTAACAGATGGATAGAAACTATACCAATTTTTCTTTTTATAAATCAAATGGTATTTTACAATTTTATAGGTTGTATGATAATGGGTTATCTTTATTTGCATCCTCAAGGTATAAAGAAGAGTTAGATTGTTCATTAGGTTATGGAGAAACTTTAGAAAGCAAACTAAGATTCATAGTACGTGAGTTAAAGAAATTAAAGGTTGAATTTATATTTTATGATAGATTAGATAAAGACTTTTTAGAGAAGATTAGTCAAAGTTATTCAGAGTATATAAAATCTACAAATGGCAATAACATAACAAATTCTAATTGTTTTAAGTATATTTTGTATCTTGACGAATAGTAGAGGGGTAAAAAAAGTATAAGGAAAGGATGGTGCAGAATGAGGGATTATGAGGAAAAACTAGTTGATAAACCTCGCAATTATTGGTATAACTTTTGTGTGTAATTTCTTTATTTATCATATTTAAATTATACACCAAAAGTGGATTCCTCGGAATCCACTTTTGTATTTACAAAAAAAAGAGCTGTCTCGCAATAGAAATTATATTATTAAAGGTTTTATTGATTGTTGAAATTTAAATATATTGCAGGGATCGTATATTGTTTTTACCACTCTAAGAAGAGGATAATTTTTACCGTAGTAGGCATTTCCATAGTTTTTAAGCTCTGCATAAGGGAAATTTACATAGGTTCCATTTGTTAGCGGGTTAACATATTGTAAAACCTCTGCGACCCATTCTTTATAGATGTCTGAATCATCATCCTTTTCAAAGTCCGCTGTTATCCCAATAATATATTCAGCCTTTCTATAGTAATATGCTGAGCTATTACTAGGTACTTCTTTTATTGCACCACCCAAAGAGTATAGTCTAATAAAGCAATTATCAGCGCCGGGACTATTGTCCACGAACTGAACCAATTTTTTAATATTTCCCTCAGATAACGTCTTATACACAAATCTTCCGGTGGCTTTAAATCTATTTGGAGGTCCATAAAAAGAAGCAATAGCTTTTACTGCAGAAATAAAAGGTACATATTCTATTGATGAAGTTTCTAATAAACCAGGAAGCAATAGAAAATCTTTTAGAATTTTTTCTGCTTCTAATTTATCTCCATAGAAAAATCCGTTTAAATAGATGCCTTCTTTATTATAACCAGCGAAACAGCTAATTTTTTCAGTGGCAGTTTTAAAGAAACATTGCCAAAGGTCAAAAAACTCTTCTCTAGAGGTTTCATTCCATCTAAGCTGTATAACAGTAATTTTGTCCACCTTATGAATTTTAAAGGTATAAGATATTAATACTCCGAAATTTCCTCCACCTGCACCTCTACACGCCCAGAATAACTCGGAATTTATATGATCATTTGCAGTTATTAGGATGCCATTTTTATTTACTAGTTGTATTTCCAAAAGATTGTCCGTAACTAAGCCGAAATTTCTACAGGATAATCCTATTCCTCCACCTAATACTAAACCAGAAATTCCAACTGTAGGACATGTCCCACCATTGAAACCATAACCTCTACCTGCAAGTTTTGAGTATATACTCAAAAGCGTTGCACCAGCCTGTATTACTGCAATATCATGTTCGGTATCTATATTAACTTCACTTATACAAGATATATCAATTACTAATACACCTGTACCTGTTGAATAACCTTCATAATTATGACCCCTGGTACGAACGCGGAGTTCTACGCAGTTTTTCTTGCACCATTTAATTGCATTAGACACATCTATATGATTATGACAATAAACAATGGCTAAAGGGAATTTGTTAATGTCCAGGTTGTATTCAAGTCTTAAAATAGCATATTCTTTATCGCAAGGGGTTATAACTTTACCTGTTAATTCTTGAAAATTCAAATTATCGCTCCTTTGTCAAAATACTATTTGACAGTATATAAATATGCTATTAAATAGCATAAAGTTACAGTATACTACTATGTTAACTTAGATAAGGAGTTTTAAGTAGCGCTATGGGACGGTTTGTCAATATGAGAGTACAGTGATAAGATATAGGCATTTAAGGAATTACCTATTTTTTTGTGAATTATAAATTCGTAATTGCTATTCTTATTAAATTGTAAAAGGAAATTGAAAATAATTAAGGCGAACTTGCTATTGTTGTGAATAATTATAAACGGTAACATACGATACGGATTTTTAACAGTAATAGAAGTATACTATAATTAAGTAAAAAAGATTTAAGGAGGAACAACATGAAAACTTTAATTAAAAATATAGAATTTTCAAAAGTAATTAATTTAAAAAACTTAATATCTTATCAAGAGGCGCAGGTTATAAGTAGAACTATTGCTCAGACACCATCTGTAAGTATTTCATTATTCTCGCTAGATAAAGGAGAAGGTATCAGCACCCACGTAACTCTTGGAGATGCTATGGTGCAAGTATTAGATGGTGAAGCGGAGATTACTATAGATAATAATATTTTTAATGTCAAAGCAGGGGAAACAATAATAATGCCTTCTAATGTTCCTCATGGACTTGAAGCTCGCGTAAGATTCCAAATGCTTTTAACGGTCATAAAAAGCTAAGTAATTTGGTTAGGTAAATCGGAAACTATTATGTAAAACTTGATTTTGCATAGAGTCAATATAGCGCTATAAATTTTACTGCTGGCTCTATCTCTTTAGTTAATATTTAATTAAAGGCGAGCTCTAATTAAAAAAATCAAGATGAATCCGATAAGATTTAATTTGCTATAAGTAGGATGGCAAAACTAACTTAAAACAGCAAAAGTTTATTTCATATAGGTTATAATGTAAGCATCATAATTAATTTAATTTAGGAGCATTCCTGTTATGAATTAAAATGAGCTTTGAAAAAAAGAGCACCTACTGATAAAATACAGGGTATAACAGTTGCAACTTTTATCCCTAATTTATAATTATCAGTGGAG
>Ga0209125_1000859_pt1 | contig 34021 bp, 30 predicted proteins | sample BarGraIncub1131A_FD_184503 | JGI IMG/M metagenome (GOLD analysis project Ga0209125, IMG submission 184503) | Arctic peat soil microbial communities from Barrow, Alaska - Barrow Graham LP Incubations 11-31A (SPAdes) (version 2) | ecosystem: Environmental > Terrestrial > Soil > Wetlands > Peat... | reverse complement strand
GGCGCCGCCGGTGACAAGTACCCGCATCCGATTCCCTTCACGCGCTATCCGCACACGCCGACCGCATCGCCGCCGATGGTAGCACCGGGCGCCGAGACGCCGGACCACCCCGACCGACCGACCGACAAAACGTATCCCCGTGCGCTAAAACACGACCGCGATCCGGCCGATGCAGTAGGTGCGGACAGTTGGGGGTACACGACGGGGAGGGTCGCTGAATCTGGCGGCCCTTCTTCGCGTGCGACCACCCGGCACCGGGACCCGAGTGCGACGGTCGTCAGCGGGAGCGACGACGCCCCTTCGGCCGGCACGGGTTGATCAACGCGCGCTCGAGCACCTCGTCCATGCTCTGCACCGGCACGATCTCGATCTCTTCCCGCACGTGCGGAGGCAGCAGCTCGAGATCGCGCACGTTCTCCTTGGGGATCAGCACGGTCTTGATGCCGGCCCGGTGCGCGGCCAGGAGCTTCTCCTTGAGGCCGCCGATGGGCAGCACATGCCCGCGCAACGTGATCTCGCCCGTCATGGCCACGTCCTTGCGGACGGGGCAGCCCATGAGGGCGGATGCCAGCGCGGTCGCCATGGTGATGCCGGCCGAGGGACCGTCCTTGGGCGTCGCGGCGGCCGGGACGTGGATGTGAAGGTCGAACTTCTCGTTGAAGTCCGGATCGATGGGCCAGTCCGACGAGTGGGCCCGGATGTAGGAGACGGCGGCCTGCGCTGACTCGCGCATCACGTCGCCGAGCTGACCGGTCAGGATCAGTTCGCCCTTGCCAGCCATGGTCGTCGCCTCGATGAAGATGACGTCACCACCGACCTCGGTCCATACGAGTCCCGTCGCCGTGCCGACCTCATCCGACTCCTCGGCCATCCCGAAGCTGAACCGCACGGGGCCGAGATACTTGGGCAGGGTGCGCGCTGTGACCCGGGTCTTGCCCTTGTGCCCCTCGACGACGCGGCGCGCGACCTGTCGACAGATAGAGGCGACCTGGCGCTCCAGACCGCGGACGCCCGCCTCCCGCGTGTAGCGGCGCACGATCTCGTGTATCGCATCGTCGGCGATCTCGAGCTTGGTCGTCTTGAGTCCATGCTCCTTGAGCTGCTTGGGGACGAGGTACTTCGTGGCGATGTGCACCTTCTCGTCCTCGGTATAACCCGGGAAGTGGATGACCTCCATGCGGTCCTGCAGCGCAGGCGGGATCGTGTCCAACAGGTTCGCGGTCGTGATGAACATGACGTCCGACAGATCGAACGGCGCCTCGAGGTAGTGGTCCTGGAAGCTGTTGTTCTGCTCCGGGTCCAGCACCTCGAGCAGCGCGGAGGTCGGGTCGCCGCGGAAGTCCACGCCCACCTTGTCGATCTCGTCCATCATGAAGACGGGATTGCGGGTCCCGGCCGTGTTGATCGACTGGATGATCCGCCCCGGGAGCGCTCCGACGTAGGTACGGCGATGCCCGCGGATCTCCGCCTCGTCGCGCACCCCGCCGAGCGAGACCCGGATGAACTTGCGGCCGAGAGAGCGGGCGATCGACTTCCCGATGGAAGTCTTGCCGACGCCCGGAGGCCCGACGAAGCACAGGATGGGGCCGCGCATCGTGTCGGTCAGCTTGTGCACCGCGAGGTACTCGAGGACGCGCTCCTTGACCTTCTCCAGACCGTAGTGGTCCTCGTCGAGGACCTGCTTCGCCTCGATGAGATCCAGCTTCTCCTGGTCCTCCTTGGTCCAGGGAAGCCCGACGAGCCAGTCGAGGTAGGTGCGGATCACACCCGTCTCGGCCGCGGCCGTCGGCATCTTCTCGAGGCGGCCGAGCTCCTTGAGCGCCTTCTCCTCGACCGCCTCCGGCATCCCCGCCCCGGCGATCTTGGTCCGGTACTCGTCGAGTTCGGCCTGCACCTCGTCATAGACGCCCAGCTCCTGCTGGATCGCCTTGAGCTGCTCCCGGAGGAAGTACTCGCGCTGTGAGGCGCTCATCGACTCCTTCACGCGGTTCTGGATCTTGGATCCGAGTTCGAGGATCTGCAACTCCTTGCGCAGGAACAGCGAGGCTTTGTCGAGGCGATCCCCCGGCTCTATCGCCTCGAGGACCGCCTGCTTCTCCTCCGACTTGAGGTTGAGGTGGAACGCGACGAAATCGGCGAGCCGCCCGGGCTCCTCGATGGCGCCCGCGGCCATCAGCACCTCCTGCGGGATGGGCTTCCCCAGCTCCGCGGCCTTCTCGAAGTCGCCGACGAGCGCGCGCATGAGGGCCTGGGTCTGGAGATCGGACGTCGGCGCTTCGTCGACAGCCTCGATCCTGACCTGCAGATACGGCTCCGTGGCCACGTACTCGATGATGCGCATGCGGACTACGCCCTCGACGAGCGCTTTCGCGGTGCCGTCGGGCAGTTTCAGCTCCTGGAGCACCGTTCCGACGCAACCGACCGTGTGGATGTCCGTGGCGCCGGGGTCCTGAGTGTCGGGAGCGATCTGCGCTACGAGCGCGACGTGGTGGTCGCCACGCATGGCCTCTTCCAACGCAAGGATCGACTTCTCGCGGCCGACGAAGAGCGGCACCACGAGGTTGGGGAACAGCACGAGGTCCCGCAGCGGGATCAGTGGCATGATCTCGGAGATCGGGTCCTTCTTATCGCCCACGGTGGACATACACGCCTCGTATCGGTCGTCGGATGCGATACTGTACTTCGATCTCTCGTTCGACAGAGTACCCGTAATCCCCTTCCCTGCCCTCACGACGAACGGACAAGGAGCGCACGAGCACCCGTGCCCCGACCGTCAAAGATCGCTATCCTCATCGCGCTCGCTCTCGCCACCCTCGGAGCGTCCGCCGTCTTCGCCGCGCCTGCCACCGTGGGGCAGTTGCGCTCGATGAGCATCATCTCTCCGCGCTGGGTATACCTCGACGCCGACATGCCTATCGGTGTGAGGGTCGTGACGCACGCCAGCACGGGTTCCGTGCGAGCCGAACTCGACCTCCTCGACTCCACGGGCGCATCACGCTGGCACACCGTTCAGACCCGCACCGATCTCGGGTCCGTCACCTACGAGTACTCCTTCTTCCGCCGGGTCGCCGATATCGGGCTTTCGGCCGGCATCTACACACTCCGCATACGCGTCTCGGGGTCCCACGCTCCGATGATCGAACGCACTTCGCCGTTGGTCATCGTCGATCGCCAGATGCGCGCGGTACCGGTGTGCGTCGTCGTACGCGTCACCGGGACCCCCTCGGCGGGGCCGGCTGCCTCCTTGGCAGAAACGACCGCTTCCCAGCTCTCGGCGGCCGATGCCGCCGACCTCGGCCGGCTCGCGGTACTCCACCCCGAGCTGCACCTCTCGATCGCAGTACCCCCATTCCTTCTCGACGAGTGGCGAACGTCCGCCGGATCAGGTGACGGCACCGCTTCGCCCGGACCGTGGTCGGACGCTTTGGAGTCCCTGCGCCGCGCATCACAGGCCGGGGTGCCCATGATGCGTGGCATGTATTCCGATCCGGACCTGATCGGGATCGCTTCGTCGACAGAGGACCTGACCCGTCAACTCGAGGCCGGGGATGTCGCGCTCACCGCCGAGCTCACCGGTGAAGGCGTCTCCCCTTCGGTGACCGCCACCGGGCTGGCCGTACTGTCCGGGCCCCTGCCGGAGGGGGCAGCGATCGTCGCGGCCGGACACGGCATCCGCTTCGCGGTGGTCGACACGACCTCGGTGCTCCCGGCCTCGAGTGCGACATCCGCTTCGGGCGCCTACGCGGTGGTCATCCCCGCGCGTCACGGATCCCTCGCGACGACCATGACCCTGCTCGCCATCGACCGTTCCGCCTCACGCTCCCTGCTCGACCCGGCGGCGCTGGGCGCTCTGACCGAGGACATCTTCGAACGAGCGACCTCGAACCGATCGGCCCGGACCGTCGTCATCGAGGTGCCCGTGGGGCCGGACGGCACGCGCACACCTCTGGTCGAACAGGCGCTGGGTACGCTGTCCGGCCTGCCGTGGGTGCGCTTCGTCGATGCGCCCGAAGCGGCGGCCGCCACCCGCCTGCCCAAGGCCACCCTACGGACGCTACCGAAGAACACCTCTCCCGCGCCGCCCGGGTACTGGGCGACCATCGACGCGACGCGCGAGCGGGTATCGGGCCTGCTCGCCGCGGCGGGAGCCAACGACAAGGACGCGGCACAGGCCGCCAACCGGCTGCTTCTCGCCGAAAGCCGGGCCTGGGCGGGGACCGACGGATCGTGGTCGCTCGCCGCGCGAGGACTGGCACTGGCGACAGCGGCGGACGACGCCGCACGGGCCGTGCTGTCCAAGGTGACCCTCGATGCACCCGCTGTGACCCTGCCCGGGAGCGAGGGCAAGGCGCCGGTCAGCATCACCAACGCGAGTGGCCGCACCCTCACGGTCGTACTCGAGGCCTCCTCGAACGGGTTGCGCGTCCGTCAGGCGCGGACGACCGTTCACCTCAAGCCCGGGGAGAACGTCCTGTCCATCCCCGTCGCTTTGGGCACCGCGCCCTCCGGGCGGCTCACTGTGACGGTGACCGCGGGCGGGTTCCGGATCGCGACGTCGACCGCGACCGTGCGCGCCTCGTATCAGGACCGCATCGTCCTGATGGTGACGGTCGTGTTGATACTCGTAGGCCTCCTGTTCTACATCCGCCGCCGTATCGCGCACGGGCCGAGCGAACGCGCAACGGAGTCGCTCGACGCCTGACCCCGGGATGCCCCCTCCATCAGGCGGATATACTGACCTGAAAGGTCCGACCCGGCGTCTTCGACCTCGATCGCTTCACCGGATCGGTGTGTGTCCCGTCACAGAGAGAGGCGCGTCGTGCGCATCGTCGTAATCGACACCAACGTGTTGCTGTCGCAGCCCGAGGTGATCAACAGCTTCCACGACGCGGACGTCGTGATCCCCGAGATGGTCCTGTCGGAGATCGACAAGCTCAAGATCGCCCGCGTCGACCCCGAGCTCAGGTACAAGGGCCGCCAGGTCAGCCGCATCCTCTTCGAGTTGTCCGAGATGGGGAGCCTGCACGACGGTGTCGAGCTGGCGAACGGCAGCGCGCTGCGGATCGTGGGCCTCGGCAACGACCTGCAACTACCTCCCGGGTTGTCCTCCAAGAACACCGACGACCGCATCCTGGCGGTGGCCGTCCGCCTCCAGGGAGAGGGAGACGACCACGTCACGCTCGTGACCAACGATCTCAACATGCTCATCAAGGCGCAGTCCTTCCATCTCAACGTCGAGCGCGTCGAGACCGACGACGGCTTCATGCGCCGATTCGTCGTACACCCCTTCCAGCGCTACCGGTCCGCGCTGGGGATCCTGGCGGTGGCTTTTGCCGTCTTCGCCGCGGCGATCTACCTGACGCTGTTCAGCCCGTTCGCAGCGGGGCGCCAGGCGACGGGGCTGTCGGACGTTCCCGCGGAGTTCGTGGAGCAACTATCCATCGAGCATCAGCAACAGCTGAACTACCTGTTCCGCCTCGAGGCCAGTCCGAACGATATCGAGGCGCGCACGTCGCTCGCCACGGTCTACGACTCGCTCTCCCAGGAGAACAGCACCTACCTCCCCTTCGCCATCAAGCACTGGGAGATCGTGGTCCAGAAGGACCCGAAGGACGCCGACGCCCGGACCGATCTGGCGACCGACTACTTCCGGTCCGGGAAGATCGACCTGGCGATCCGTGAGGTCAGACAGGTGCTGGCGGCCGATCCCGAGCACTTCAACGCGAACTTCAACCTCGCCGTCTTCCTGATGAGCACCGACCCGAAGGACTTCCAGGGAGCGGCCGACCAACTGCAACTCGTCATCAAGATGGCGAACGGGGACCCCGCTCGCAGCGCCACCCTCGCGCGGGCGCAGACCTTGCTGGAACAGATCAAGAAGGACGCCGCGACCGCCGGCGTGACGCTGCGCCTCGGAGGAGGATCGTTGTGAGTGACATCATCGATATCGCGATCATCGGCGGAGGACCCGCCGGGCTGACCGCCGCCCTGTACGGAGCGCGAGCGCGGGCGACGACCGTCGTCTTCGAGACCTCGCTGCCCGGAGGGCAGATCATCACCACCGATTGGATCGAGAACTACCCGGGCATGCCCGAGGGGCTCAACGGCTCCAGGATCGGCGAGCTGATGCACGCGCATGCCGAGAAGTTCGGCGCCCGGTTCAAGACCTTTGCGAACGTGGAGACGCTCACCGCTGACAGCGGCGGCTTCCGGATCGAGGCCGACGACGAGTCCTACCTCGCGCGCACGGTGATCCTCGCGACCGGCGCGGTACCCAGCAAGCTCGGGATACGCGGCGAGGCCGAATACACGGGACGCGGTGTCTCCTGGTGCGCGACGTGCGACGGAGCGCTCTACCGCGGCAAGGTCGTCGCGGTCATCGGCGGAGGGGACGCGGCCCTGGAGGAGGCGTTGTTCCTGACCAAGTTCGCCGAGCGGGTCCATCTGGTCCACCGGCGCGAGGAGTTCCGCGCCGCGAAGTGCATCCAGGAGCGCTGCGTGGCGAACGACAAGATCGAGCTGCATCTCGCTCGCGTCCCGGTCGAGATCGTCGGCCGCGACGGCAAAGTGTCCGCCCTCATACTCGAGACCCCCACTGGTGAGACCGCCGAGACGATACCCGTCCAAGGGGTCTTCGAGTTCGTCGGGGTCCACCCCAACAGCGAGTTGGTCAAGGATCTGGTCGAGCTCGCCGTCGGGGGCTGGGTGATGGTCGACAAGTCCATGGGTACCTCATACGAGGGTCTCTTTGCCGCCGGCGACGTGACGGACACACCGCTCAAGCAAGTCGTGACCGCTGCAGGGCAGGGAGCCACGGCGGCCTCCGAGGCTCTGCGATACCTGGACTCGGGCGTCTGCACTCTCTAGCCGTAGTAGTAGTATCAACACCGTGCCCGCGCGTCCGCGCGGCGTTTCGAAAGGGGTAGGCCGCGATGAGCGACAACATCGTCACCGTCACCGATAGCGCCTTCGAGAGTTCCGTCATCTCCAGTCCCGTCCCGTTCGTGCTCGATTTCTGGGCTCCGTGGTGCGGTCCGTGCAGGATGATGGAACCGCTGCTCGAGGAAGTCGCGGCCGAGTTCGCCGGCAAGATCGTCGTGGGCAAGCTCAATGTGGACGACAATCCTGAGACGGCGATGCGGTACGACGTCATGTCGATACCGACGCTGCTGGTGTTCGTGAACGGCCAGGTCGCCAAGAAGGTCGTCGGTGCGATGCCGAAGAAGAAGCTCCTTGATGACCTCTCCGCTTGGATCGGATAGTCCTCACGCCGCCACGTACAGCCGAGACCCGGAGGAACGCCCGTGTGTGAGAACAGCGTGAACGTGCCGCAACTGAAGATCTCCGTCGCCCAGGTCGACGACGCCATCGCCCTCGCGCAGCAGTGGCTCGAGCAGCTCCACCATCTCGCCGACCACGGCAAGAAGCCGGGAGCCAGCGCGGAACTCGCGCAGGCCAACGTCCTGCTCGGCGAGGCCCGAGCGAAAGTACATGCCGCGATCGACGCCCTCGACGGCCGCACCGACGACGCCGGCATCACGGTGGAACTCGTCTAGTCTCGGATCCATCGCACAACCGACACGCCCGGCCCTTCTTGACGGAAGAGCCGGGCGTGTTACATTTCTATTATTCGTGTTACCGCATATCGCGACGGAGGAATGATGGGAATACTCACGCGCTTCAGTGTTGCGATGGACGAGGAACTGCTCGCCCGCTTCGACGATCTGGTGGCGCGTCGCGGCAGCGCGGTGAACCGCTCGGAAGCGGTCCGGGACCTTGTACGCGATGCGCTCGTCGACGCCGAGTGGGAGGACAGCGCCGGCGAGATCGTCGGCACCGTGACGATGGTCTTCGACCATCACGCCTCCGATCTCTCCGACAAACTCGACTCCCTGCAGCACGCGCATCACGAGCGGATCGTCTCCTCGATGCACGTGCATCTCGACGCGCACAACTGCCTCGAGGTGATCGTGGTGCGCGGCACGAGCGAGCAGGTCCGCGCCATTGCGGACGGGCTGCTCGGGACCAAGGGCGTCAAACACGGCAAGCTCGTGTCGACGACCACCGGCAAGGGTCTCTGAGCGCCGCCATGCATATCCCCGACGGATACCTCGGACCGCAGACCTACGCCGTCCTCGACGCCGCGATCATCCCGATCTGGATCGTGGCCGGAGGGAGGATCAAGAAGGCGCTCAAGACGAAGCAGGTGCCGCTGTTGGCCCTCGGGGCCGCCTTCTCGTTCGTGATCATGATGTTCAACGTCCCGGTGATCGGCGGATCGACCGGCCACGCGGTCGGAGCGACGCTCATCGCGATCATCCTGGGGCCGTGGGCGGCCTGCATCGCCGTCTCGATCTCGCTCGTCGTCCAGGCGCTGGTCTTCGGCGACGGCGGCATCACCGCGATCGGCGCCAACGTCATCAACATGGCCGTGGTCATGCCGTTCGTGGGCTTCTACCTGTACCGGCTCATCGCCGGCGACGACCCGTCGCCGGCCCGCAGGGTCACCGCTGCCGGTATCGGCTCCTACCTCGGGATCGTCGCCGCGGCGGTCGCAGCCGGCATCGAGTTCGGCATCCAGCCACTCATCGCGCACACGGCGTCCGGTCAGGCGCTCTACGCTCCCTACCCGCTGAACGTCGCCGTGCCCGCCATGGCCCTCGAGCACATGCTGTTCTTCGGCCCACTCGAGGCGGTGGTCACGATGGGCATCGTCGTGGTCTTGGCGCGTCAGGACTCGGCCCTGCTGCAGATGAAACCCGCCGCCAAGCCGCTGCGCTGGCTGTGGGCAGGCTTTGCCGGGCTGCTGCTCCTGACCCCCCTCGGAACGCTCGCGCCCGGAACCGCATGGGGCGAGTGGAGCGTCTCGGAGCTGAAGGCCGCAGTGGGCTACGTGCCCGCCGGGCTCGAGAAGGTCGGCGGGCTCTGGACGGCCACCATCCCCGACTACGCGCCCTCTGTCATCCGGGACCCGCTCGTCGGCTACTTCCTGGCAGCCGTAGTCGGCGCGGCGCTCGTCGTCGGGGTCACGTGGGTCATCGGCAAGCTGCTTGCGCGCCGCGACGGCGGCTCGGCCCACCCCACTCCACCCGGCGGCGCCGCATGATCCCCGTCCTCGCGCACATCAGCGATACCGCACCGCGCAAGCGGGGCGGCGTTCGCTCGCTCGCGCGCAGGACCGCGGACACGATCAGCGGTGCGGTCAGGGAGGTCCTTGAGAACGACGACCTCGCATCCTCGCCGGGGCTCATGCAGGCACTCGATCCTCGCGTCAAACTCGTGAGCATCGTCTTGTTCGCCGTCACCGCCAGTTTCGTCCACTCGCTCGCGGTGCTGGTCGCCCTCGTGCTCGCGACGATGGTGCTCGCTGCGGCCTCGGGCGTGGGCATCGGCTCCTTCGCCCGCAAGGTGTGGAGTTCGGCCGGCCTGTTCGGGGTGCTCCTCTCCGCACCGGCGGCCACTGCGTGGATCACCCCGGGAGCCGTGCTCGTTCCCCTCGGGCCGCTCTCGATCACGGCGCCGGGCCTCTTGATCGCCGCCCGGCTCATCACGCGCGTCGCGGCCGGCGCCGGATTCGGGCTGCTCGTGGTGTGGACGACGCGCTGGACCGACCTACTGCGCGCGCTCGGCGCCCTCGGGGTGCCCGATCTGGTCGTCGCCACTCTCGCCATGACGCAGAAGCAGATCATGTCGTTGCTGCGCACCGTCGAGAACATGCACCTCGCCCGAGAGAGCCGCATGCTCTCAGGCGGGACGGCCAAGGAGAACCGGGGCTGGGTCGTCGAGCGTATGGCCTTCGTGGCGAGACGGTCGATGAAGACGGCCGACGACGTGTACGACGCGATGCTCTCCCGGGGGTTCGCCGGAGAGATGCCGTCGCTGGTCGACCTTCGGGCGACGGCCCGCGATCGGATATGGCTGGCTGCGAGCGCCGCGGCGTGTGTGCTGGCCATCGGACTCGACAGGATGGTGCTCCCGCTGTGACCGATGAATTCGTGCTTTCCGGGGTCGTGCACGCCTATGGGGCGGGCGTGCGCGCGCTCGACGGCATCGACCTCACGATAGGGTCGGGGCAGCACGTGGCCATCGTGGGCGCGAACGGGAGCGGGAAATCCACGCTGCTCAAGATGCTCGACGGGCTGGTCTTCTGCGACTCCGGCACGATCACGGCCTTCGGGCGCCCGTTGACCGAGGATGCGCTCGAGGACCCCTCTTTCCGCCGCGAGTTCCGCTCTCGCGTCGGCTTCGTCTTCCAGGACGCGGACGTCCAGCTCTTCTGTAACACGGTATTCGACGAGCTGGCCTTCGGACCGCTGCAGCTCGGCCTTCCGCACGACGAGGTGCGCTCCCGCGTCGGAGAGGTCGCCGAGGCGCTGCGCATCGACAAGCTGTTGGACCGGGCGCCCTACATGTTGTCCGGCGGCGAGAAGAAGCGCGTGGCGATCGCGAGCGTACTCACGATGCGTCCGCAGGTGCTGCTCATGGACGAGCCCACCAATGCGCTCGACCCGCGGAGCCAGGTATGGCTGCTCGGCGTGCTGGCACAGTGGAAGGCCGAGGGCCGTACGGTGGTCATCGCCACCCACGACCTGTCGGCCGCGGCCGAGTCGTGCGACCGCATGGTCGTCCTCTCCGAGGAGCACGCCGTTGCGGCCGACGGCACGCCGGATGAGGTGCTGGGCCAACGGGAGTTGCTGCTGTCGGTGAACCTTATCCACGAACACGAACACCGGCACCACGGGAGTGAGCATATGCACGGCCATGCGCACGGGCACATCCACGCATAAGGCGCTTCCGGCATCGTCTTTGTAAGCGCGTATGCGACGCGGTGAAGCGCTACACTCGTGAACATGGACAGACCCCCGCTCAAGCCCGCAAGCGCCGCTCCCGTCTTCTGGGAATGCCCCGAATGCGGCTACCTCTCGGGTGACGCGTCGTTCGCCGATCAGGCGGCCCGCTGCCCGCTGTGCAACCGGGCGGACGGGGCGAAGCGGACTTTTCCGCCGGACCGTCAGCGGCGGCTCGACGAGCGTATCCGCGTCTACTACGGCCAGGGCGAGTGGGAGATCGTGGTCATCCTGGGCGCGGCCCTACTCGAGGCCCTGCTCGAAGACATCCTCGACAGGATCATGGCGGCACACGGCGCCGACATCGCAGTCAGAGGGACCGTCCTCGACAACGTGCGGGCCATCGGCACCCGGATCGGCCGGCTCTTCCCGCAGCTGACCGGTACGGAGTTCGAGGACGCCGCGGGCAAGCTCGGGTATCGCGATTTCCCGAAGCGGTGGCGCGACCTGCGCTCACAGCGCAACGCGTTCATCCACGACACCCCGTACCGCGACCTCAAAGAGGGGCTCGACAAGCAGATCGCCGCACAGGCGATCGCGCTGCTCGATCAGGCGTACGAGCTGTTCGTCATGCTCAACAACGAATTCGTCGCCGACGCCCTCAAGGGGCGGAAGCGCACGGCCGACCTGACGCCCACACCCCACCTCGCCATCACGGATGACGGTCCTCTCGGAGCCCTCGCGCCGTGACATCGGCCGCCCGGATCGAAGTCACCGGCGTCGTGCAGGGGGTGGGCTTCCGCCCCTTCGTCTACTCGCTCGCCCGGTCGCGCGGGCTCTCGGGCTGGGTCAACAACACCGCCCAGGGCGTGACCATCGTGATCGAGGGCGACCCGGAGTCGGTCGCATCCTTCTCCGACGATGTGTGGAGGCTGGCGCCTCCGATGGCGGTCGTCACGACGGTGACCACGGAATCGGCGGAGCCCGAAGGGTTCGCGGGGTTCGAGATCCGTGAATCCGAGGCGCGCGGCGACCTGACGCTGGTCTCGCCCGACATCGCCACCTGCCCCGAATGCCTCGCCGAGCTCCGCGACCCGTCGGACCGGCGAGGCGGCTACCCGTTCACGAACTGCACCAACTGCGGACCGCGTTTCACCATCATCGAGACGCTTCCGTACGACCGTCCGGCGACATCGATGAAGGCTTTCCCCATGTGCCCCGAGTGCGCCGCGGAGTACTTCGACCCGGCGGACCGCCGATTCCATGCGCAGCCGAACGCGTGCCCGGTCTGCGGGCCTCGCCTATTCCTCAACGTCGCCGGCCGCGCGTCCTCCGGCTGGGAGTGGGACCGCCCGCAGGAGACCGTACCGCGGCCGCACCGTGACCGCGCACGCGAATCCGCACGCAACGCGGACATCATCCAGGCCGCCGCGATGATCCTGCTCGGTGACGACATCCTCGCGATCAAGGGCCTCGGTGGCTTCCACCTGGCGTGCGACGCCACCAGCGAGAAAGCAGTCGCCACCCTTCGCTCCCGCAAGCGCCGCCAGGGCAAGCCGCTGGCGATCATGGTCCCTGACCTCGAGTCGGCCCGCGCCCTCTGCGAGGTCAACGACGAGGAAGCCGCTCTCCTGATGGGAGCGAAGCGTCCCATAGTCCTGCTGAGATTGCATGGCGCCGGGGGCGCGGCGGCGGGGTCGGATTCGGCGGCCGTTGTGAGCGCAGGTCGAGACCCGCAGGGGCTCGGCCGTGGCGCGAGCCCGGCCGACGAATCCGACCGCACCGCCGCGCCGTTCGCGCTTGCGCCGTCCGTAGCGCCGGGGCTCAGGGAACTCGGCGTCGTCCTCCCCTACACCCCGCTGCACCATCTCCTGCTCGCCGCAGTAGGCGGCCGCCCGCTCGTGATGACCTCCGGCAACCTGAGCGACGAGCCGATATCCATCGACAACTCCGAGGCGCTCAAGCGGCTGGCTCCGGTCGCCGACGCGTTCCTGCTCCACGATCGCGCCATCCTGCAGCGCTACGACGACTCGGTGGTGCGCGTCGTCCGCGGCCGCACCGAACTCGTCCGCCGCTCGCGCGGATTCGCGCCCTTCCCGTTGCACCTGCCGTTCTCCACAGGCGAGCACATCCTTGCCGTGGGCCCCGAGCAGAAGAACACGTTCTGCCTCGCTCGGGAGGACCACGCGTTCGTCAGCCAGCACATCGGCGACATGGAGAATGCGGACACGCTGGAGACGTGGGAGGCCACGCTGGCTCTGTACGAAGCGATGTTCCGGGTGCGTCCCTCGCTCGTCGCCTACGACCTGCACCCGGAGTATCTGACCACCAAGTACGCACTCGCGCTCGGACTCCCTGCGGTGGGCGTCCAGCACCATCACGCACACATTGCGGCCGTCACCGCCGAGCACGGCATCTCGGAGCCCGTCGTCGGCCTCGCGTTCGACGGCACCGGCTACGGGAGCGACGGAACGATCTGGGGCGGCGAGGTGCTGCTGGCGGATTGGGCCGGCTTCGAACGCGTCGCACACCTGCGCACCGTCCCCATGCCCGGTGGGGCGGCCGCGATCAGGCGGCCCGCGAGAATGGCATTCGGCTTGCTCTTTGAGCTCGATAGAGGGCTGTTCAACCACCCCGGTGCTTCCATCCTGCAAAGGTCGCTCACCAACGAGGAGCACACCACGCTTACCGCGATGGTGACCCGGGGTCTGAATAGTCCTCGTACTTCGTCCATGGGTCGGTTGTTCGATGCGGTCGCCGCTCTGACCGGGGTACGCGCCGACGCGCTCTATGAAGGCCAGGCGGCGATCGAGCTCGAAGCGCTCGCCGACCCGACCGAACAGGGCGCGTACCGCTTCGACCTGACGAACGACGAACCGGCGATCATCGACCCGGAACCGGTCGTCCGCGCCATCCTCGACGACCTCGCTGCAGGCATGGGCGCGCCGATCATCTCGGCCCGGTTCCACCGCGCGGTGGTCGACATCAGTGTCCGGGTCGCCGTCCGCACCTGCGCGGCGGCGGGCGTGCGCCACGTCGCGTGTGCGGGTGGCGTATTCATGAACCGGCTGGTGCTCGGCGGAGTGGTCGCGGGGATCGAGGCCGCCGGCCTCGTGCCCTTGGTCCACCGCGATCTGCCCATGAACGACGGAGCCGTTTCCTACGGCCAGACGGTCGTGGCGTGGGCGCGCCACGATGCGGTATAACTGGCCGGTACTTCACATCCAATCCTGCGAAGATCGGCAAGGAGCCTCCCATGTGTCTCGCAATCCCGGCGAAGGTCGTTCTCATCAACGAGAACCGGATGGCGGAAGTCGACATCCACGGAGTCACGCGGACCGTCAGCCTCAGCCTCACTCCCGACGCCGAGCTGGACTCCTGGGTCCTGGTCCATGCCGGATTCGCGATCCAGGTCGTCGACGAAGAGTTCGCCAATGAGTCGTGGGAGCTCATCAAGCAGATCGAATGGATCGACGACGAGCCTCCCGCTGAAGCCAGCGCGTAGATGGCGGACATACAGGCCGCGTGGCGCGACCCGGAACTCGCCCGTCACCTGATCGACCTCATCGAGACCACCGCCGACCGGCCCATGAACCTCATGGAGGTCTGCGGCACCCACACCGTGGCCATCGCGCGTTTCGGGCTCCGGGAGGTCATGCCCGCCAACGTGCGGCTTCTCTCCGGCCCCGGTTGCCCGGTGTGCGTCACCGCGAACCGTGACATCGACCTGGCGATCGAGATCTCGAAGGTCCCCGGCGTCGTCGTCACCACTTTCGGCGACATGATGAAGGTGCCGGGCTCGTACTCCTCGCTGGCCCGGGAGAAGTCCGAGGGGCGCGACATCCGCGTCGTCTACTCGCCGCTCGACTCGATCCGCATGGCGCAGGCCGAGCCGGACAAGCAGGTCGTGTTCCTCGGTGTCGGGTTCGAGACCACCGTCCCGATCATCGCGGCCACGATCCAGCAGGCGGCCGGCGCGGGCGTCGAGAACTTCTCAGTGCTGTGCGTCCACAAGACCGTTCCCAAGGCCCTCGAAGCGATCGTCAACGACCCCGATGTGCACATCGACGGCTTCATCCTTCCCGGCCACGTCTCGACGATCATCGGGCCCGAGCCCTACCGGTTCATCGCGAGCGAGTACGGCGTCCCGGGCGTCGTCACCGGCTTCGAGCCGGTCGACGTGCTGCAGGGTGTCTGGATGCTCGCCAAGCAGTTGCAAGAGGGTCGCGCCGAGATCGAGATCGCCTACAAGCGTGGCGTGAACGTCGACGGCAACCCGACGGCACGCGCGATGATCGACGAGGTCTTCGAGCCGTGCGACGCCGAGTGGCGCGGCATCGGCGTGATCCCAGGCAGCGGCCTGGCCATGCGCCCGCGCTACGCCGGCTGGGACGCCTCGTTGCGCTTCGACGTCACGCCTCCGGAGCCGCGCGCGATCCCCGGCTGCCAGTGCGGCGAGGTCTTGCGCGGGGCCATCCTCCCCTTCGAATGCCGCTTGTTCGGCAAGGGATGCACGCCCGAGAATCCCATCGGACCCTGCATGGTCTCGTCCGAGGGCTCGTGCGCCGCGTACTATCGCTATACCGACTTCGGCCGCTGAGGCCTGGGCCCCACCCTTCTCGATCCGGAGGTCACCCTATGCGCTCTGACCGCATCCTGCTCTCTCACGGAAGCGGCGGCACGATGATGCGCGAGCTCATCGAGGACGTCTTCATCGCACGCTTCAACGACGAGGCGCTGCTCCGCATGGACGACGCGGCCTCGCTCGAGATCCCCGCGGGCAGGATCGCGCTCACCACGGACACCTACGTCGTGACGCCGCGGTTCTTCCCCGGTGGCGACATCGGCCGGCTCGCCGTGGCGGGTACCGTCAACGACGTCGCCACGGCCGGCGCCACGCCGCTGTTCCTCACGGTCGGCTTCGTCCTTGAAGAAGGCCTCATGGTCGAGGAGCTCACGCGCATCCTCGATTCCATGGTCGCGGTGGCGGCTGAGGCCGGCGTCCGCATCGTGACCGGCGACACCAAGGTCGTCGAGCGCGGACACGGCGACGGCATCTACATCAACACCGCGGGAGTGGGAGTGGTGCGCGAAGGCGTCGACCTCTCGAGCCGCTACTGCAAGCCCGGCGATGTCGTGCTGCTCTCCGGCACACTGGGCGACCACGGCATCGCCGTCATGTCCGTACGCGAGGGGCTCTCCTTCGGCACGGACATCCTCTCGGACGCCGCGCCGCTCAACCATCTCGTCGGCGCCGTCCTCGACGCCGCCCCCGACGCCCGGTGCTTCCGCGACCCGACCCGGGGCGGCCTCGCCAGCTGCCTGAACGAGCTCGCTGGCGCATCCGGCGTCTCGATCACGGTGAACGAAGCGTCCGTACCCGTTCGCGAGCAGGTGCGCGGCGCGTGCGAGATGCTCGGTTACGACGTCTACCAGGTCGCCAATGAGGGCAAGATGGTCGCTGTCGTGCCGGCCGATCAGGCCGACGCGGCGCTCGCCGCCATGCGTTCGTCCCGCTACGGCGAGGACGCGGCGATCATCGGCACCGTTGCAGAAGGTCCCGCGGGGCGCGTCTACGTCCAAACGACCTTCGGGGCACGCCGGATCATGGACATGCTCGTGGGCGAGCAGCTGCCGCGGATCTGCTGATCTTGCCCGCCTCCAACCGACGGCGCTCCCTGACCGGCCTCGCGCTCATCGCGATCGCGGGGATCATCTGGGGCACGATCCCGCTCGTCTTACGCGCCGCGGACGGTGCGTCGGTGATCAAGGTCTTCTACCGGGTCCTGTTCGCAGGAGTCGTCCTGGCGGTGTGGATGGCCGCGACCGGCGGTCTCGCCGAGGTACGCCGGCTCCCCCGCCGCAAGCTTCTGCAGCTCGCCGGGCAGGGTGCGATCCTCACGGTCAACTGGGTGCTGTTCCTCACCGCGCTCGATCTGACACGCGTGGCGACGGCGGAGCTGCTCGGGTACATGGGACCGGTGTTCGTCGCGGCCCTCGCCCCGTTCGTGACCGGCGAGAGGTTCGACCGCCGGATCGTCCTTCCGATGCTCCTGGCTCTCGGCGGGATCGTCGTGATCCTGACTCCGCAGGGCCTCGCGATCGGCGGGGGCGCGGAGACACTGGGCGCGGGGTTGGCGTTCGCCTCCGCGATCACCTACGCGATCCTGCTGCTGCGCTCCAAGAAGATCCTCCACGGGGTCTCGGGGCAGGCGCTCATGCTCGTCGAGTACACGGTCGCAACCGTGTTGCTCCTGCCTTTCGTCGTCTGGCTCTATCTGAGCGGCCAGGGACCGACCACCGTCGTTTCCTACGGGGCGCTGGCGGTGCTCGGCGTGGTCCAGACGGCGTTCGCAGGCATCCTGTTCCTTACCGGGCTACGCCGCGTACGAACGGATCACGCGGCCGTACTCACCTACACCGAGCCGGCATCGGCGGTCGTGTTCGCCGCGGCCTTCCTCGGCGAACCGCTGACCGCAGCGACGCTCGCCGGTGGGCTGATGGTCGTCGCCGGCGGAGCGCTCGTCGCGCGCCTCGACTCGGGCGACGTGGGCCACGGCCCCGAGGCCGCCCTCAGCGGCACCACCGACGAGGATACCGCGTGGCAGGACTGAAGAAGGGTCGCAGTCGGGTACCATACTCCTGACTAGGGAGGCCGCGTGGACAACCGTGCTCGTCTGACCGAGATGCGCGCAGCGGAGCGTCTTGCCGCCCGTGACGTCACCCTTTTCTCCGATCCCGCGATGGCCTCGTACCGCTTGGGCTGGATCGGACTTCCCGCGCGCGCCGGTAGGGATACGGAGGTCCTCTCCCGGCTCGGCGACGATGTGGCGACCTTGGGGATCACCGACGTCGTGTTGCTCGGCATGGGTGGAAGCTCGCTGGCGCCGCTCGTGCTCTCGCGCATCCTCGGCAGCGCTCCCGACCGCCCCGTGCTGCACGTTCTCGACACGACGTCACCCGATGCGGTGACCTCCCTCATGCTCGCATTGCGTCCCTCGACCACGCTCGTGCTGGTGTCGAGCAAGTCGGGGACCACCAGCGAACCGCTGGCACTGTCCGCGGTGTTCCGGGAGTGGATGGCCGAGGACCTGATCGAAGACACCGGCTCGCACTTCATGGCCGTCACCGATCCCGGATCGCCGTTGCAGACTTATGCGGCAGAGAACGGTTTCGCCCGCGTGTTCCACGCCCCTTCCGACGTCGGAGGGCGCTACGCGGCCCTCACGCCCTTCGCGATGGTCCCGGCGGCGATGATAGGCCTCGACATCCGACGCCTCGCTGCGGCCGGCGCATCGATCGAAGCTGCGTGCGCGGCGGACTCCCCCGCCAATCCTGGACTTGCGTTGGCGGCCTGGCTCGCGGACGCGTACGGGGCGGGGCGCGACAAGCTGGCGATCACCTGCTCGCCCGCCTACGCCGCGTTCGGCCTGTGGATCGAGCAACTCGTCGCGGAATCGACGGGCAAGGGAGGTCGCGGCCTGCTCCCCGTGCTCGAGGCGGCGCCGGGCGCACCCGCGTCACACGGCGCGGATCGGATGACGTTCGTACTGAGGAGCTCGGACGACGCGGCGCTCGCCTCGCTCAGCACCCGCCTGCCTGATGAAGAGCCGCTCTTCGAAGTCGTGCTCGACGACGAGTGGGCGATCGCCGGAGAGTTCGTGAGGTGGGAGTGGGCGGTGGCGCTGTTCTCCGCCCTCAACGGCATCGAGCCCTTCGACCAGCCCGACGTTGCAGCGGCCAAGACGGCGACCGAGCGGATACTGACGGCGGGTGTCCCCGCGCAATCGGCATTCCCGGCGATCCCCGCGGCCAGCGACCGGCTCGCCCCCGCGCTACGGGACCTGATCGCCAACGCGGCACCGGGAACGTACGTCGCGGTCCTCGCCTACCTGCCCGACGACCCGGCGCTGCTCGAACCACTCGTGTCCGCATGCGCCTCCCTCGCGGAGGCACGCCGGATCGCGGTCACACTCGAGATCGGGCCGCGCTACCTGCATTCGACCGGCCAGTACCACAAGGGCGGGCCGGAGACCGGGGTCTTCCTCGTGGTCGGCGTCTCTCCTGTGACGGATGCCCGCGTGCCCGGGAAGCCGTACACTCTCGGCATGCTGAATCGCGCTCAGGCTCAGGGCGACGTCATCGCCCTGCGCGAGCATGGCCGCCCCGTCGTCCATGTGGAGCTCGCCGACCCGGGCCGCGCTTCGGTACAGACCGTGGCAGATGCCCTGATCGCCGCGACTCGACCGTAGAACGACCGACCGCATCCTGGAGGACACCATGCACGCCCATACGTCGCGGACCGCTTCGATCGTCCTGCTCGCCGCCCTTCTCCTCGTCGTCACCGGCTGCTCGAGCGCCAACGACGCCGCGCCGACCACACCGACCACCACCGTGGTCCCGACCGCTTCCGTCCCGGCCACGAAGACGGTGGTGGCGAGTCCGATAACGACGCCCGCTTCAGGAAGTGCCACCCGTGCCGCGGTCCTCAAGGCCGCGTCGCTCGGCCTCGGCGTCTCGGGGACGCTCACGGTCTACCAGCTCTACGTCCAGGACGGGGCCACCGTCGGCGACGTACTGCCTGCCGACGGCTCGCGGACCTTCTTCGCGCTTTCGGGCGGCCCGGACGCGTGGGACCTGGTGTGGAGCGCGCGGTTCGGCTCGACACTGGCGAACACCGCGGCGCTGACGAAGATCGATCCCGAACTGTTCACCGCGCTCGCCAAGAAGCTCGACTTCACCAAGAAGGCGCCGGCACCGGCAGCCAAGCCGGCAGCGCCGACGCTCGCTTCCTTCAAGGCGTACGCGCTGAAGTCCGCCAAGGCGTTCGCCGGGGCCACCTATTCGGGCGCGTTCACGATCCAGTCGAAGATCGCAAAGGACTCGACGGGCGCCTGGTGGGGCAATGCGATCGCCGAGCCGTCCGACTCCGAGGACCTCGAGGCCATCGGCGTCTGGGGAAGGTACTCCGGCGGCAAGTGGACCGGTGAGATCGCCGACTTCAGCACGGACGGTGCGGACGCGGGCTTCTTCCCCGGCGACGTTCTCACGGATCTGGCGCTGTAACCCGCGATCCGAAGCGCATCGATCATCGAAGGTCCCGCCGACGCGGGGCCTTCGTCGTGCTTCAGACGAGAGTGACGATGCGCGCCGTGACGAGACCGTCCGCGCCCACCTCGACCAACGCCACGGAGGCGGCCGAGCCCTTGCGCGGCTGCGAGGGACTTCCGGGGTTGACGTGAAGGACCCCGCCACGCTCTTCGATGACAGCGACGTGCGTGTGTCCGGTCACGACCAGACGCACGGGCGCGCCTGCACCGGCCGCCAGCGGTGGAAGGTCCTCCGCGCGATGGGCGACGATGATGCGTGCGCCTCCCACGACGACGTCGGCGATCTGCGCGCGCCCCACCTCCGTCTTGCATCGGCTGTTGCCGCGGACGAGCACCACAGGCGCGACGGCTTCGAGGAGGTCGAGTACGAGGCCATCACCGATATCGCCGGCGTGAACGATCGTATCCACACCCTTGAGAGCGTCGTACGCCTCGTCGGACAGCACGCCGTGCGTGTCGGAGACGACGCCGATCAGGAAGGGTGTCACGCGGGAAGAGCCGTCGGTCACAGACCGAGCGCCTTCTTCAGCGAGGGCACACGACGCCGGGACACCGGCACCTGCGAGGAGGCCTTGTCCTTCATTGTGAGCAGAAGGGTACCGCCGTACATCGGCACGACCTCCTTGACCTTCTCGAGGTTGACCATGAAGCGACGGTGCACCCGGAAGAAGCCACGCGGCTCGAGTTTGCGCTCGAGATCGGCCAGCGACATCGTCGACAGGTAGCGCTCGCCGTCCGTGAACAGGTAGCTGTAGTCGTCCTTCGCCATCACGTAGAACAGTTCCTCGACGGAGAGCAGCAGCTTCTTCCCCGCCTTCTCCACGGGAACACGTTCGACGCGCGCCGAACCGGCGACGGGGAGCGGCGGGGCCAATCGCTCGATGGCCTTGCGGAGACGTCCGACCTCGACGGGTTTGACCAGGTAGTCCGCAGCCGCGACGTCGAAGGCCTTCACGGCGTGTTCGGAGTAGGCGGTCACGAAGATGATCGCCGGTGGACGATCCAGCTCTCCCAGCACCTCGGCCAGGCGCAGACCGGAGAGGCCGGGCATCTCGACATCGAGGAAGACGACGTCGTAGGGAATGGCGCGGATGAGCTGCAGCGCTTCGGCAGCGTTGCTCGCCTCCCCGATCACCTCGACGCCTCCCGCTTCGGCGAGCAGGAACCTCAGCTCGCTGCGCGCGGGGGCCTCATCGTCGACGACAAGCGCCTTGACGGTCACAGTTCAGCTCCCGTCCGGATGGCCGTGCCCAGTGTGAGCGTGACGGTCGTTCCGTGGCCTTCGACGCTCGCGACCACGATCCCGCTGTCGGGACCGAAGTGTCCCTTGAGCCTATCGTCCACGTTCTTGAGAGCGATGCCAAGCCCGCGGCCGAAGCCGACATCGAGCACGTGCGGAAGGTCGGAGGCCGGGATCCCACGACCGTCGTCGGAGACCGTGAGGCACACGCGGTCCCCCGGCTCACGACGCGCCGCCAGCGTGATGTTGAGCGGCCCCGAAGGCCGGATACCGTGCTGCACCGCGTTCTCCACCAGCGGTTGGATCACGAACGCCGGCAGGAGGAGCGTGGTGAGGTCGGCGGGAACGTCCTCCCGGAACCGGATCCTCTCTTCGCCGAAGCGCGCGCGCTCGAAGGCGAGGTATCGCCGCAGATAGTCGAGTTCCTGAGAGAGCGGGATCAGTTCGTCGCTGTTCTCCAGCGTCCGGCGATAGAACACGGCGAATTCGCGCAGCAGTTCACGCGCCCGCGGTGGGTCGGTCCGGATCAGGCTGGCGATCGTGTTGATGGTGTTGAATAGGAAGTGTGGGTTGATCTGGCTCTGGAGCGCCTTGAGTTCCATGCGGCAGGCGAGCTGGGTCTGCCGTTCCAGCTCTGAGAGTTCGAGCTGTGTCGACAGCAGCGTCGCGAGCCCCTCGACCATGGCGATCTGCGTCTCGTTCAGGAGGCGGGGTGTCGTGTAGTAGAACTTGAGCGTCCCGACCGGGGCGCCCCGTGTCTCCAGCGGCACCACGATCGCCGCCTTCAGAACGCAGTCGCGCTTCGGGCAGCCGATCTCTTCCTTCGTGGCGAGGACCCGATGCTCGCCCGTCTCGAGGGCCTCATGCGTGGCCCGGGTGATGATCGGTCCGCCGGCCGTGTGATGGTCCTCCCCGAGTCCCGCGAAGCCGAGCACGGTGTCGCGGTCGGTGATCGCGACTGCGGCGGCCTCCGTCTCCCGAAGCGCCAGACGGCACACCTCCTGCGCGGTGGAGGGGGTCAGGCCGCGCCGCATGTACGCGAGCGATTCGTTGGCGATCGCGAGGATCTGCTGCGACTGGACGGCCCTCAGGTGGTCCGGGCGAGTGGCCATGCGAGAGAAGACGGCGGCGGCGGCCAGCGCCGCGAGAAGGACCGCCGCAGCCGACACGAGCCAGCCCGGAGCGCCCGCGTTCGATCCGCCGACCACGAAAGCACCGAGCAGGAGCACGGCGACCATCGTGGACCAGTCCATCAGTACCTTGCGATGGGGCAAAGGGGCGCTCCTCAGTCTCGTGCGTCGAACCGTCCCGACGCGCAGGCGACGAGCTCGCCGGGAATGAGCCTGAACCCGAGGGCCTCGTAGAGGGCCCGGGACGCTTCGTTGTCATGCTGCGTACTCAGTGTGACCACCTTGACTCCGCACCCGGCGAGCCAGGAAGCCGCATCAAAGGCGAGCATCGCGCCGACGCCACGGCGGCGGCGACCGGGTAGCACTGCAAGTCTCGCCACGCTCCCGTCACCACCGGAAACGGTCGCCAGAGTATAGCCGATGAGCGTACCGTCCTCCTCGGCGACGGCCGCTCTTCCTTCGGCCATCAGCCGCTCCAGCTGCGCGGGGTCGTAACGCCAGAATCCATCGAAGGCGGCGCGGTCGATGCGGATGATGGCGGCGAGGTCGCTGCTGTCCGCCTCCCGGACCGTCACGCGAGCGGGCGGCTCAGGCGCGATGAGACGTCCCGGCCGATCGAGCCGGTAGATCACGATCCGCTGGACCACGCGCAGGCCCGCATCGAGATAGGGGCGAGCGGCGGATGCGGGGACGAGCGGGCCGAGCAGGCGCCCGAAGCCCTGTGTGCGCGCCACCTCGATCAGGTCGCACACCAGGACGGGGACGCGCGAGGGACCGCACCACAGCCCGAGCACCGCGCAATCGTCGGTGTGCTCGCGCCAGCGGCCGAGCAGCGCCGCCTCGCCACGTTTGGTGACGCGGACCCGCCAGGGCTCGGAAGCGGAGATCGCCGCGATCTCATCGGCATCCGCGACGAGCCGCGCGCGAACGGCCGCGGGAGCGACCCAGTGCAACTCCCCCGCCGCCGCCGGGCGCGTGACGCCGCTCATACCCCGAGCCCGACAAGCTGGCTGATGGCCAGCCACGCTCCCACGCAAGCCAACAGGAGCGCGAATCCCAAGCGAACGGAACGGTCGGAGGCGCGGCGAGTGAGCCGTGCACCGATGACCGCGCCCGGAACAACACCGATAGCGAGAAGGGCCGCGAGCGTCCAATCGACGTGGCCGAGGTACCAGTGAGCGAGCGTTCCGGGTACGGCGAGCGCCGCGACCGTCACCAGACTCGTACCGATCGCGCGCTTGACGGACATCCCGCACCAGCGGGTCAACGCCGGGACGATGACGAAGCCCCCGCCGAGGCCGAGGAACCCCGAATACAGGCCGGCGGCCACCCCGATGGCGACGTAGGTCCGTGCCCTCGGCCTGATGTCTGACGCCCTTACGACTCCTGCCAGTCCCTCATCGCTCTCGGCCTCTCCGGGCACGGCGGGTGATGCGGCGGCGCGATGCTGCAACAACATGTCGATCGCAGCTCCGGCGATCACCACGGCGGTCACGATCATCACGAACCGACCACCCACGAGACGCGACAGCCCGGCCCCCGCGACCGTCCCGATGGATCCCACGAGGGCGATCGTGAGGCCCGCCCGCACGTCCGCGAGCCCACGTCGGTGGTACGCGATCGCGCCGGTGAGCGCGCCGGGTACGATCACGGGCAAGGGGGTCCCGACGGCGATCAGCGCGGGGTAGCCGAGCAGCAGCGTGATCGCCGGCGTGGTCAGCAACCCTCCCCCAATACCGAACACGCCCGACAAGATCCCCGAGGCGAGCCCGACCAGGATGGTGGCTACGGTCATCACGTGGGGCGCTAACTCCCTGGGATTACCGGGAACCTACCGGTGATGGCCGTGCGGTCGATCTGCCGCTCTCCGCTGAAGAGTGACCCGAGGGCGACATCCTCCCAGAGGCGTTCCATCAACAGAGGCCAGCGACGCTGGAAGGCGAAGTAGTTGTCGCAGTTGCGGCGCGCGTAGAGCGCGGCTTCCGTGAACACCGCACGTGCGATGGCGAGGTGAGCGGCCGGCTCGCGTCCCGCGAGTGCGCGCAGGATCGCGGTACCGAAGGCTCTCCACGACACGGTCGCACCGACGAAGTCACCGGGGTAGGGCCTCAGCGAAGCAGCCGAAACGCGGCGCAGGTCGATCTGGGACTTTGCGAACTCAAGCTTGCGGTGCTCGTAGACGAAGCGATACACGTCCTGGCGGAACTGGAGCGCCGCGCTGGGCCCTGTCGGAGGACGATGCTGGATGCTCCAAGCCCCATCCAGGAACACGTCGCCGCCGTGCATCCGGGCGTTGATGACGTAGTCGCAGTCCTCGCCGCGCAGGACCCATGGGTCGAACGACACGTTCGAGTACATGTCGCGATGCAGGGCCATGCAGCCGCCGAACGCGATGCTCGTCGACTTCACCCGCGGCGGCGCGTCGACCGCGCCCATCGCCTGGTTGTAGACCTCGTTCTGACGCCAGAACGCGTCGGACCAGTGGGCATCGTCCTTGAGGTAGTGCCCGCCCATCGCATCGACGTAGTAGCCCGTCTTCGCGAACAGGACCTTGCCCTCGGGCGTCTTCATCCCAAGGCCCTCGACGCCGATGTGCAGGAAGTCCGGATCGGTGATGACCTCGTCATCGTCCACGAACACGCAGACGTCGGCGCCGAGCGTCGCGGCCACGATGAGCCCCGTATTGCGCACGGCTCCGTACCCGATAAGGCTGACCCCCGACACCATGTCGGAGAATTCCAACTGCTCGAGCCGCCGATGCAGCGAGCCGAGCTCGGCGGGTCCGAAGACCATCACGTCGAGCGTGGGGAACTCCTCGACGATAGCGCGGACGCGGTCCTCGGCCTCGTTCACGATCGATGCCCCGGTGGTCGCGACCAGGACGATGACCTTCCCGAGATCGCGGACATCCTCGAGCGAACGAAGAAGGTCCGGGAGCGGGCTCTCGCCGTCGATCGGTGTGGGGTGGTCGTAGACGTTGATGAGACGGTCAGTCGTTCGACCGCCCCGGCGGGTCCAGAAGGTAGGGATGACGACGCACGTGGTCATTGTGTCTCTCATTGCGTGTCAGGTGCCGGCCGGCGCGCGTGACGCGGTCGGGGTCGTGGGGACACGACCGTGCTCCATTGTACCGCTTCGGCCGGATGTCTCCGCGCGAGACAAGGCCGTCGGAGGACGACAGTTCAGCCGCTCTGTGCGGTCACGACATCGCTTCGGCGGCCGCAGCCGGGGCAGTGCCCATCGGCGATATGGTTCTCCGAGACGATGAAGCCGCTGCGGCGCACCAGCGTCTCACCGCATCCCGGGCATCGCGTGTCCTCGGACCCCGGCTCGTCGACGTTGCCCAGGTACACGAAGTGGAGACCCGCCGCCAGCCCGATGTCACGCGCGAGACGCAGCGTCTCCAACGGCGTCGGCGGCTTGTCAGCGAAGTCGAGATAGGGGAAGAATCGCGTGATGTGCCACGGTGTCTCGGGGCCCAGACTGCCTGCGATCCACGCCGCGATCGAGCGCAGCTGCGCCTCATCGTCGTTGATTCCGGGTACGACGTTGGTGACGACCTCGACGTGCATGTGGTGGACGTGCTTGGCGCGCTCCGTCGCTGCCAGCACAGGCGCGACCGAGGGCACGCGGCACAGGGTACGGTAGGCCTCATCGGTCATCCCCTTGAGGTCGACCCGCCAGACGTCGACCGAACCGGCGAGGTAGTCCAGACCCTCCTGGGTGATGTAGCCGTTCGTGACCATCACGGTGAACAGCCCCGCGTCGTGCGCCGGCCCCGCGCAGTCACGGACGTATTCGGCCTGGATGACCGGCTCGTTGTAGGTGAACGCCACGCCGGCGCAGTGATCGCGCAACGCGAGCTCGACGACCTGCAGCGGCGGCAGGTCGAAGAGGATGCCGTCTTCGGTGGTCGCTCGGCTGATCTGCCAGTTCTGACAGTGCCCGCACCGCATGGTGCAGCCCACCGATCCCAACGACAGCACGCTACTTCCGGGGCGGTAGTGGAAGACGGGCTTCTTCTCGATCGGGTCGACGGCCACTGACGAGATGCGGCCCCAGGTCAGCGCGATCAACGTACCGTCCTCGTTCCTGCGCACGCCACAGATCCCGGTGGCACCCGGCCGGATCCGGCACGCATGCGGACACAGCAAGCAGCGCACCGCGCCGGCATCGGGCACCCACAGGTCCGCTACTCGAGACTGCATCGGACACCTCTCTCCGCTAGCCCGGAGCCAACCGTACCTGGTTGCGCCCCATCGACTTGGCCTGATACATCGCATGATCCGCGGCCTCGAGCAACTCAAGGGGTCCGGAACCCGAATGGGCGGCTGCCACCCCGATGGAGACACTGATCTTCACGCGGAGCGGCTCCCCATCGTGCGAGATCTCGACATCGAGTCGCTCCACCGCCTCCCGCACCTTCTCGGCGACGGCGTAGGCATCGGTCTTGCCCGTCTCGGGCAATATGACCGCGAACTCGTCACCGCCATAGCGACACGGGAGATCGGCGGCACGCAACGTAAGGCTGAGAAGGTCCGCCACCGCCACAAGCACGTGGTCACCCTTTACATGCCCGTAGCGGTCGTTGATGGACTTGAACCCGTCCAGATCGAGCATCAGCAGGCACAACTCCCCGCCATAACGGGAGTGACGAACACACTCATCCAGAAGGCGATCGGAGAAGACCCGCCGATTCCACAGGCCCGTGAGCGCGTCGAGAGCCGCCGACTCCTGAAGGCGCGCCATCTCCTGCCACAGCTTGCGCCGCTGGAACGGAAAGCACACCTCCCACGTGGAGTCTCCGCGGAAGATCGCCGCAGCGTGCTCCCGGCACGTGTCGTACCCGCAGGCGCGACAGTCCAGAACATCCTCGGCGTCGAGCAGGGCCCCCTCTTCCAGGATCGCGTCCAGCTGGCTGTCGTCCGGGATGGGGGCGCGAGCCGGCTCGGGAACGAAAGACCGTCGCAGATCGAGCGGAGGCAGATGGCAGATGACCTCTCGACTCGAGACGCTCGTCCGCATGCGCAGGTGCCGGTCCGCGGCCACCAGATTCTTCTTGGCGAACAGCGACATGCCCGGACTCACCGTGGGCCCGTCGAGGCAGCCCTCGCACATGAGCGCGTCGATGATCGCGGGGGCGGTCTCGCCGACGGTGATGGCGGCGAGAAGCGCATCGAGTTCTTCGACTCCGCGGACGACCTCCACATCGGAGTCGATCATGCGGTGCGACGCGAGCGTGGACCGCGGATACCCGTCGGTCAGCGAGACCTCCTTGAGCAGCTCGGGTCGACGCATCGCCCGAGGCTGCGACAGGTCGTCACTCCCGCGACCCGGCACCTCGAGGCGCGCAAGCTCGCGCTTGAGTTCGTCGAACCCGATCGCGACGTCGACCGCGCCCTCGAATTCAGGCGCCATCGCTTCGTCTTTGCGCGCATAGCAGGGAGACACATAGACGACCGTGGTACCCGGCGGGTACAGCGCCTTGATGATGCGGGCCGCGGCGACGTAGGGCGGGACCACCGGTGCCAAGGCGCCGGTGAGGGCGGGATGGTACCGGCGCACCCGATCGTTGACGACCGGGCACGTCGACCTGATCACGGGTATGCCACTACCGTCGGCATGGCGCGCTTCGTACTCGAGCGCGACGACCTCCTCGCCGAGGGTCGTGGACTCGACGGCGTAGAACCCCGCGGCCTCGAGTGCATCCTCAACGGCATCGGGCGACATCGGGTGCATCGCGGCCACGAACTCCGTAGCCAACAACGCCACGACGGGACCCCCGTCGGCGAGCAGGCGGTCGACACGCTCTCCGTCGTTGCGGACGACGACCGCCTGGTTCCGGCAGCCCGAAACACACGACCCGCAACCGATGCACTTCTCGGCGATGACCTCTGCCGCCGTGTCGAGGACGCGAACGGCGTGCGCGGGGCACTGCCGGACGCAACGCCAGCAGGCACGACACGCCTGGGCCTCGACACTTATCAGCGGCTCGAGAGGGCTCACACCGTGTCGCCACCCGTTCCGGTAGCGTCCGGGGCCACCTCTTGCGTCAGGCCCGGGAGTTTCATGCGACGCAGCACCGTCAGGAGCGGCCAACCGAGACCGTAGACGACGATCGTCTGGCTCAATCCGATGCTGAGCACGCCGAAGAGGTAGAGCAACCACCATGAGCTCGCAGTGCTGATGCCGAACAGCGGGATCTCACCGATCCCGGCGGCGCGCAGCATGGCGGGCAGATAGGCGGGGACGATGAGTGCGTTGAAGATCACGGGGCCGAGCAACGCCACTCCGGTGCGACGCCGGAACCTCCACGACCACGCCGCCCCGAGCAGTGTCCCGAGCGAACCGAACACGACGTCGAGCAGCCCGACAGCCCCCATCGATGCCACACTCGTCAGATTGGCGAGCGCAGCCCCGATCGCAAGTCCCGGGATCGCGGCGGGCGTCAGGCATGCGAGGACCGTCAGGACCTCGCTGAGGCGCAACTGGACCAGCCCCCAACTGAAGACGGACCCGAATTGGATGACGAGGAAGGTCAGCACGGCGTAGACCGCAGCGATGACACCCGACAGGGCTACTTTGCGTGCGCGCAATTCAGATCCCCCAAGTGGACACGGTGCGGGGCAGCGACCAACTTGCGCTGGGCACGACGCACCAATTGGATGTTACCCGGATAGGCCGACTCCATTTCGAAGACGGCTAAGAAAGCAGCAATTCCGCTATCTGCACAGCGTTGAGAGCCGCACCCTTGCGAATCTGGTCCGCAACGACCCAGAACGCGAGCCCGTGTGCGACGGTCGGGTCCTTCCGCAGGCGGCCGACGTACGTCAGATCCGTGCCCTCCAACAAAGCCGGCATCGGGTACACCTGCTTCGAAGGGTCGTCCATCAGTACGATCCCGGGTGCCTTAGCGAGGGCCTCGCGCGCAGACTGCACGCTGACGGGCCTGTCGAACTCGACGTTGATCGACTCGGAATGGCAGCGCAGCACGGGCACGCGCACGCACGTCGCCGCGAGGGCGATGCCGGGCGCGTGCATGATCTTCCGCGTCTCGACGACCATCTTCCACTCTTCCTTGGTGGAGCCGTCCTCGAGGAAGACGTCGATCTGTGGGATGCAGTTGAATGCGATGCGGTGGGCGAACTGCCGCGGCTCGAACGCGCGTCCCGCCAGGAAGTCGCCGCTCTGCTCGTAGAGTTCGTCCATGGCGGCCTGGCCCGCACCCGAGGCGGCCTGGTAGGTGGAGACCACCACGCGCCGGATCGGCGCGAGGGCCTGCAGCGGATCCAGCGCGACGACCATCTGGATGGTCGAGCAGTTCGGGTTCGCGATGACTCCGCTGTGCGAGGCCGCATCGGCGGCGTTGACCTCCGGGACCACGAGCGGGACGCCCTCCTCCATGCGGAAGGCGGACGAGTTGTCGATCATCACGCAGCCGGCTGCCGTGACAGCGGCACGGAACCCGCGTGATACGTCGGCTCCGGCCGAGAACAACGCTATGTCGACGCCGGCGAAGCTCGCTTCCGTCATCTCCTCGACGACGAGCTCTCCGCCAGCGAACGGAACGCGCCGGCCGGCGGAGCGCGCGGACGCCAGGGCACGCACTTCAGCGGCCGGGAACCCGCGCTGCTCGAGGACGCGCAGCATCTCGACACCGACGGCCCCGGTCGCACCGGCCACAGCAACGACCGGGCGGGAAGGCATCTTATGTTCCCAGGTCATCGGGATCACCGCCCGCTCGCAGCGGGTGACGTCTCCGAGACGACCGACCGCTCGTCGAGCCCGAAGGCCGCGTGCAGCGTCCGCACCGCGATATCGACCTGATCGGCAGCGATGACACACGAGATCCGAATGGCGCTCGTCGAGATCATGTCCAGGTTGACCCCCGCATCGGCCAGCGAGCGGAACATCAGCGCCGCGACACCCGGATGCGTCTTCATTCCCGCGCCGACGAGGGACACCTTGGCGATCGATTCGTCGACCGACCATTCCCTCGCGCCGAGGTCTTCCACGACCTCGCGGACCGCACGCGTCGCACGGGGGAGATCGTCCTTGGGTGTGGTGAACGAGATGTCGGTCGTCCCCGCTTCGGAGACGTTCTGGATGATCATGTCGACGTTGACGTTGGCGTCGGCCAGACGGCCGAACACCTCGGCGGCCACTCCGGGCCGGTCCGGCACGTCGCGTACCGTCACTTTCGCTTCGGAGGTGTCATGGGTGACACCCGAGATGATGGCCTGCTCCATGGTGCCGTCGGCCTCCTTGACGATGGTGCCCTCACTGTCGTTGAACGACGAGCGTACGTGGATCACGACGCCGTGGTTGCGTGCGAACTCGACGCTGCGCAGCTGCAGTACTCTTGCGCCGGTCGCAGCCATCTCGAGCATCTCCTCGTAGGAGATGACGTCGAGCTTGCGCGCTGCGGGCTCGACGCGCGGATCGGCGGTGAACACGCCGTCGACGTCGGTGTAGATCTCACACACGTCGGCGCCGAGGCCCGCCGCGACAGCGACGGCCGTGGTATCGGAACCGCCCCGCCCCAGCGTGGTGATCTCACCGGTCTCGGAAAGACCCTGGAAGCCGGCGATGATGACGATGCGCCCGGCGTCGAGCGCCTCCATGACACGATCGGCGCGGATCGCCTGGATGCGCGCCCGCGTGTGATCCGAGTCCGACACGATCCCCGCCTGCGCGCCGGTGAGACTCATCGCCTCGTGCCCGAGTGAGTGGATCGCCATCGCAAGCAGCGCGATCGTCACCTGCTCGCCGGTCGCGAGCAGCATGTCCATCTCGCGCTCGGGGGGGTTCGTGCTGACGGCGAGCGCCTTGGCAAGAAGCTCGTCCGTGACATCGCCCATGGCTGACACGACCGCGACGACGCGGTCGCCGCGCTCCTTGGCCGCGATCAGCCTGCGCGCGACCGCCTTGAGGCGGTCGGCGGAGCCGACGGAACTGCCACCGTATTTCTGTACGACCAGTGCCATGAGAAGGATCCCGTACGTCGCGGACGGCGAGCACGGAGGCCGACCGGCCCCGCGCGGTGTGCCCCGTAGTGTACCAGTGCGACTAGGGCTTCGCGCAGGTCAGGGACGCCGGTAGAGCGAGAGGCCGTGCGCCGTTCCACGCAGTCGTTCGGTGAGCGACTCGACGGCCTCACCGTAGAAGTGGTCCACCAGACTCGGCCCCGTCACGACGGACATGAGGCGCGAAAGGCGACCGAGAACGTCGCGCATCTGCTCGAGTTGCCCGTTGAGCTCCGCACCCGCCCCCGAAGCGACCGCGAAATGCCCGTCGGACAGCGTGAACGAAGGCGCCTCGGAGGCAAGCCACTCACTCATCTCGAGTTCGATGTTGGCCGCCAGGCGGGGTCCGCCGAGCTTCCGGTAGGCGGACAGCATGCCGTCACCGACCGCGACGAACACCGCACGCGCCTCGTAGGGCTCCACCGTAAGGGCGGACAGCTCGGAGCCGCACGCGGCCGCATCCATCTCTGTCAGCACCTCGATGAGTGCTTCGACCACACGCGGGTCGAAGTCGGTGCCGGAGCAGCGGACCAACTCGGCGATCGCGTCATCGACGACGAGCCGATCGCGGTACGGGCGGTCGGCGATCATCGCCTCGTAGGCATCGGAGACCGACAGCACCCGCGCCAGCAGAGGGATCTCCTCGCCGCGGAGTCCGGCGGGATATCCCGTACCGTCGAAATGCTCGTGGTGATGGCGTACGGCCGGGGCGATCGACCACGGGAATGCCACCGGCCGAAGGATGTTGGCGCCGATGAGGGGATGATGGCGCATGGTCGCCATCTCCTCGACGGTGAGCGGACCCGGCTTGCGCAGGATCTGCTCGCTGATGCCGATCTTGCCGATGTCGTGCAGATACGCCGCCATCTCGATGGCGGTGCGCTGGTGGTGCGAGAGGCCCATCTTCTCGGCGGTGGCGCGCGCGAACACCGCGACGCGCGCCGAGTGGTCGCGCATGTACGGTTCTTTGGCGTCGACCGCCGCGGCGAGCGCGCGCACCGTGGCGAGGTAGGCGTCCTGGACACTCGCGAAGAGCTCGGTGTTGCCGATCGCGATCGTGACGTGGTTGGCGATCGTCGAGAGCAGGCGCACATCGTCGCCCGTGAAGCGCACCGTGGGATCGTGGCTGCCCACAGCAATCGCCCCCACGACCACATCGACGGAAACGAGCGGGACGCACAGCGCCGCCAGGGCGCCGGTGACCGCGTCGACATTCTCGATCTCCTCGCCCTGCTGCGAGGGGTTGAAGATCAGCGGACGTCCTTGCCGGATGACCCATTCGGACATCGACGCGCGTACCGCCCTGCCGTCGGCCGGTCGGTCACCCGGGCCCCGCCACGCTCGCAGTTCGATCTCGCCGCTCGCCTGGTCACGCAGCACGACGTACCCCGAGTCGACCGCGAAGCTGTGCATCGCAGCGTCAAGAGTGGCGTCGAGCATCTCGTCCAGATCGAGAGTCGAACCCAACGCGCGGCTCATCTCATAGAGCGTGGAGAGTTCCTCGACCGTATGCGTGAGGGCGTCCGTGCGCTCGCGCAGCGCGTCGGTCATGGCGTTCACCGCGTCGGCCAGCCCGGCCACATCGCGACGCCGCCCGAAATCGACCTGCACATCCAGTTCACCGTCGGCGACCCTGCTGAAGACGTCGGTGAGCGTAGCCAGCGGAGGCCTCGAACGATTGAGCGCCAAGAGCCAGATGGCGAGGGCCGCGACCGCCGCATGCATCACGATGAAGGACATGGGAACGCCCATGAAGAAGTTGTAGATGCCGCCCACGACCGCGGCCACGGCCGCCACCGCTGCGATGGCCACGATGACCGTGTTACGGTCCATGCGTCTGCTGCTCTTTGCTGCTGCCACGTGAAGCGCGACTCCCCCCGAACGAACGCTCAACGCCACACATGATGCACTATCCGAGACGCAACGCCACTACATGAAACAAGAGAGGCCCCGCCGGAATGGCGGGGCCTCTCTTACCGAGCGACGAGCGGCGGGAACGCCACCTACAGGCCGCATCGCTTGAGCACGTAGTCGAAGTTGCGGTCGACCTCGGCCTGGACCGACGCCAGCAGCTCCTCGTTACCGGGCTTGAACAGGTGCTTGAACCTGCCCTGCGGCTTGAGGAACTCCTCGATCGGCCTGCGATTCTCGCGGGTCACACTGCGCTTGGAATAGATCCACTCGCCGTCGATGACCTCGAACAACGGCCAGAACGCGGTGGTGACCGCCAGCTTGGCGATATCGACCGTCATGTCGTACGGGATGCGCCAGCCGCGGGGGCAGGGCGCGAAGACGTTGATGAAGGCCGATCCTTCGGCCGCGAAGGCCTTCTCCGCCTTGGCGGTGAGGTCCTTCCAGTCGGAGATCGAGGCCTGCGCGACGTACGGGACGTTGTGCGCGGCGATGATCGACGTCAGGTCCTTGCGACGCCGGGCCTTGCCCTGGCCCACGGTGCCCACCTCGGCGGTCGTCGCCCAGGCGCCGAGCGGCGTCGCGCTGCTGGACTGGATGCCGGTGTTCATATAGGCACCGTTGTCGTAGCAGACGTAGACCATGTCGTGCCCGCGCTCCATCGCGCCGGACAGCGACTGAAGGCCGATGTCGTACGTGCCGCCGTCGCCGCCGAACGCGACGAACTTCATCTTTTTGTCCGCCGGGATCTTGCCGGCGCGCTGCAGTCCCTTGAACGCGGACTCGACGCCGGACATGGTCGCCGCGGCGTTCTCGA
>Ga0209125_1000858_pt1 | contig 34066 bp, 28 predicted proteins | sample BarGraIncub1131A_FD_184503 | JGI IMG/M metagenome (GOLD analysis project Ga0209125, IMG submission 184503) | Arctic peat soil microbial communities from Barrow, Alaska - Barrow Graham LP Incubations 11-31A (SPAdes) (version 2) | ecosystem: Environmental > Terrestrial > Soil > Wetlands > Peat... | reverse complement strand
CAACCAAATCAAGAAGATAAACTGGCAGTTCACGACCGACAAAGCCAGAACAAAATTAAAGAGGCTGTACCCGACATTTTAAGTCGGACTGGGTACTAGTACCCAATCCAGCTTAAAATAACGGGGAACAGTTCAACACCGTCTGTTGTTTTTTGTAGGTTGGCGGTGAGCGGTCTCATCGTGACCCCCAACGTTGCTATGTTGGGGGTCACGATGGAGCTGTTCACCCCAACCTACCGTCGGCAAAAGACGAAGTTTTAAGCTGGACTGGGTAGTAGTCAGCAACCGCGGCAGGATCGCGCGGGGATCACGAGGTAGCGAGGCGATGGCACAGGAAAAGATACTGATCTGCGACGACGAGGAAGGGATTCTCAACTACCTGAAGAAGCTGCTGCAGTCCCAGGGTTTTGCGGTGGAGACCTTTTGCTGCGGCGGCGACCTGCTGCGCCGCCTGCAGGATGGCGAGCCGGCCGATGCGGATCTCCTGCTGCAGGACGTCCGGATGCCGGACATGGACGGCATCTCCGTGCTCCGGGAGGTGAAGAAGCTCCGGCCCAGGCTGCCGGTCATCATCATGACCGCCTTCGGCACCATAGACGCGGCGGTGGAGACCATCAAGCTCGGCGCCTACGACTACGTCACCAAGCCGTTTCCCAAGGAAAAGATCCTGAGCGTGCTGAAGAACGCCCTGGAGAAGGAGGCGCTTTTGCAGGAAAACCGCGCGCTGAAGAGCGAGCTGGGCAAACCGATCCTGCAGGAGTCCATCATCTTCAGAAGCACCGCCTTCAGGGAGATCTACGAGCTCACCCTGCAGGTGGCGGCGAGCGAGGCGAATATCCTCGTCCTGGGCGAGTCGGGGACCGGCAAGGAGCTGATCGCCGGCGCCATCCACTACAACAGCCACCGAAAGGAGCGCCGCTTCCTCTCCATCAACTGCGCGGCGCTTGCCGAGACTCTACTGGAGAGCCAGCTCTTCGGCCACGTGCGCGGCGCCTTCACCGGCGCCGTCACCAGCCAGAAGGGGCTCCTGGAGGAGGCCGACGGCGGGACCCTGTTCATGGACGAGATCGGCGACATGAGCCTCTCGATCCAGGCCAAGCTTTTGCGCGTCATCCAGGAGCGCGACTTCATCCCGGTGGGAGCCACCAAGGCGAAGAACGCCGACATCCGCTTCGTCGCCGCCACCAACAAGAACCTGGAACGCGAGGTGCGGGAGGGGAGGTTCCGGGAGGATCTCTACTACCGCCTGAACGTGATCAACATACCGCTGCCGCCGCTTCGCGACAGAAAGGAAGACGTCGAGCCGCTCGCCCTGCACTTCCTGAAGAAGTACAGCCTCAGGATGAAGAAGGCCGTCACGGGGGTCTCCCCGGAGGCGCTGCATCTGCTGCTAGGCTATGACTGGCCCGGCAACATCAGGGAGCTGGAGAACGTCATCGAGCGCGCCGTCATCCTGGCACGCTCGGCGCAGATCACCGCGAAGGATCTCCCCATCTGGCGCAAGCAGCCGGAGAGCGCGGTCAGGCGCGAGGTGGCGCTGGTTTCGCTGGAAAACGTGGAGCGCGACCACATCGAGCGCACCCTCGCCGGCACCGGGTATCACAAGAGCAGGTCCGCCGAGATCCTCGGCATCTCCCGCAAGACGCTGGACCGGAAGATCGTCGAATACTCCCTCAGCATCCCCTCATGAACATACCGAAGCTGCGTTTCCCGATCAAGACCAAGCTGACCGTCGCCACCCTGATCCCGCTGGCCCTCGCCATCTTCATCTGCTGGATGGCGGGGGTCTTCATCCTGAGCGCGAAGGTGGCGAGCCAGGCCCAGGACAAGGTCCGTTACGACCTGAACGTGGCGCGGGAGGCCTACCAGAACGAGCTCTCCCGCATCTACGACGTGGTGAAGTTCACCGCGGCCTTCGGGAAAACCGCCGAGACCTTCGGCGCGGGAAGCCGTGAACCGATGACGGAGGTCCTCGCCCCGATCCGCTCCAGCGAGCACCTGGACCTGCTGGTGGCGGTCGACGCCGCCGGGCGGGTGATCTATCGGGCCAACAACCCGGCGCTCTCCGGAGACGATAAGCTGGGCAACCAGTTCGTGGCGCGGGCGCTCAAAGGGGAGATCGTGAGCGGCACCACCATCATCCCCGCGGCAGAGCTCGCCCGGGAGGGGGAGGCGCTGGCACGTCAGGCGCAGGTGCCGGAGCTGGCGACGCCCAGATCTAACCCTTCGTCCACCGGGCTGCAGGACACCGGGATCTTCCTTTTCGTCGCGGCCCCGGTGCGCGACCGGGCGGGAAACGTGCTGGGTGCGCTGTACGGTGGGATGCTGCTTAACAACAACAAGACCCTGGTGGACAAGATCAAGTCGGTCGTCTACGAGGGGGCCAAGCTCCAGGGGCGGGACGTGGGGAACGCCACGGTTTTCCTTGGCGATCTGAGGGTCGCCACCAACGTGCCGAACCTGGACGGCAGCCGGGCGATCGGGAGCAAGCTCTCCAGCGCCGTGCACAACAAAGTGCTGCTGGCCGGCACCAAGTGGGTCGGCAGGGCCTTCGTGGTGAACGACTGGTATCTCACCGCCTACGAGCCGATACTCTCGCTGCAGGGTGTGCCGATCGGCGCGCTCGCCGTCGGGATGCTGGAGAGCCAGTACTCGGCGGTGAAGATCGACATGGCGGTACTTTTGAGCCTCGTGCTGCTGGTGAGCTGCCTGGTCGGGGTCTCCATGGCCGGTTTCCTCGGCAAGAAGCTGGCCCATCCCATCAAGGAGCTGGAACTTCTGGCGCGGCGGGTGGCGGCGGGCGAGAGAAACGTGCAGAGCAACATAGAGTCCCGGGACGAGATCGGCGACCTGGCGGGGCGGTTCAACGACATGAGCCGCTCGCTGGTGGAGCGCGAGGACAGGATCATCGAGCTGAACCGCAGCCTGGAGCAGAAGGTGCAGCTGCGCACGGCGGAGTTGGAGGAGAAGAACCGGCTGCTGGTGCAGACCAGGGAGGAACTGGTGCGGGTGGAGAAGCTGGCCGCCATCGGCGAGCTGGCTGCGGGGGTGGCCCACGAGATCAACAATCCGATGGCCATCATCCGCGGCAATACCGAGCTTTTGCAGCTATCGGTCCCCGAGGACGCCTCGAACCGCGAGGAGGTGGACACCATCTTTCAGCAGGTAAAGAGAGTGGAGCGGATCGTCGCCAACCTGCTGAGGTTTGCCAGGCGCGAGCGCAGGGAGATGGGTCCGGTGCGGCTCAACGACCTGCTGCACGAGATCGTGGGCCAGATGAGGCATCAGGTGCCGCTTTCCGGGATCAAGGTAATCGAGAGCTATTCCGAGGCGGTCGAGGTGGTGGATGGGGACGGGGATCAGCTGCGGCAGGTTTTCACCAATCTGGTGCTAAACGGGGTGCAGGCCATGCCCGAGGGGGGAGTGCTGACCTTGAAGAGCGCGCCGGTTAAGGACGCCGATCTTTACGAGGTGCGCATTTCCGACACCGGCGTCGGGATCGCGCTGGAAAACCTGAGGCAGGTTTTCAACCCCTTCTTCACCACCAAGGCGAGCGGCACCGGGCTCGGTCTCTCGGTTTCCTACGGGATCGTCAGGGAGCACGGCGGCTGCATCGATGTGGAGAGCGTCCCGGGGTGCGGCAGCACCTTCAGCGTGGTACTGCCGAGGGAATCTTGAACGCTGAAATCATGGGCCCCCTTTCTGCGCTATGTTCCGCGCTCAAATCACAAGTCACCGCAACCGAGCTCTTTTACGAGTTCGCGCTGTGATTGCCAAAAAGATTCCTGACTAGCGCTGATCTTCCGCTGGAGAAACTCCCTACCCTTCAAGGCGCCAAAAGAATCCCATCCCCCTCCTGTCCTCCCCCTTGAAGGGGGAGGAACTAGAACAGCGGAAGATCAGCGCTAGTCAGGAAAAGATTTGAACCAACCGCAGGAGAGTTGGAACTATCGCAAAAAAATCGGACCGATCGCGGCAGAGTTGGAGCTGATGAAAAAAAAATCGGACCGATCGCGGCAGAGTTGGAGCTGATGAAAAAAAAATCGGACCGATCGCAGGAGAGTTGGAGCTAAAACGGGCAGGATTTTAACGCAGCAGAGAAAAGTTGAGCCATTCCCGGGGGATTTCGACAAAGTCGGGGGGACTTGCACAATCGACAAAGAATCCAAACAAGCGGCAGGGCTTTGAGGTGAAAGATGGAGGGTGAAAGACGAGGCGGTGTCGCCTTTCACCCCCCATGTTGCGGAACTCAGAGGGCAATGATGCCTACCGGAGCGCACCAGGCACTGGTGCCATTTTTCCCATGATACCTGAGGCTAAAATAGTACGTCGTTGCCGGCACGAAACCTTGCCTCTCGATTCGGCACTCGGTATGGTGTCCTCCGTCGACCCAGGAGGATTCATTGCTCGGATCCGTCGTGAACCTGAGCTCGAACGTGCCATTGCCCGGGATCTGCTTTGTGGTGACCACCAAACATCCCGACTGGGCGTACGTTACGCGTACGTTTGTGGGCACAGGGGTCGGGATCTTGCTGGAAGCGCTTTTGGCAGGTGTCTTCTTCAGCTCGAATCCGTTGTTGTGCAACACACTGTGGTCTTTGCGGAGCTTGTACCTCATGATGATGTGCTGCCCCCACATGATCACGCATTCCAACAGGTGCAACCGTTTTGCGTCCCGCTCCTCGCCTTTCACTTTGTCCCCGTTAATAGCCGCCTGCACCGATGCAGCAAAATCCACTTTCAATTCGGTGAGCACGGAAGGACCAGGAACATCCTCGGGCACGTTTTGGAGTCCGGAATGCGCCGCACCCAAATCAGCTATGTTTCCTACCGTGACGATCAATTCGGCATGGTTTAAATCCCGGAGGTTGCTTTCAAGAAGATCCATCGACACCAGCATGTAATGCCTCCCATTTTGCCGTATTTGCGACCTTCGAGAAATGATACTGAGTCACCGGCTGGCGTCAAGGAATTCATTTGTTTTCTTTAAGAAATGTCTATCCTCCGTGTTTAGGCTTTTGATCAGACTTGCTCTATCTCGTCGCCCGGACGTATCACGCCGCCGGTGATCACCCTGGCGAAAATACCTTCCTTCGGCATGACGCAGTCCCCCGCCTGATAGAAGATGGCGCAGCGGGTATGGCACTCCTTGCCTATCTGGGTCACCTCAAGCACCGTCTCCCCGAGGGCTATGCGCGTCCCGATCGGCAGGTTGACCAGGTCCACCCCTTGCGTGGTGATGTTCTCGGCAAAATCCCCCTCGCCGACATCGAGGCCGAGCGCCTGCATCTTGGCGATGCTTTCCATGGCCAGAAGGCTCACCTGGCGGTGCCACTCGCCGGCATGAGCGTCCCCCTCGATGCCGTGCTCCACCCGAAGCGTCACCGAGGGAACCGAACGCTTCCTCTCACCCTTGTTCAGACTGACGTTCACCGCCAGGACCTTCCCTTTCATACTCCCCTCCCCTTTTCCCAAACGCCGACTTTCCGACTTTCCGACTTTCCGACTTTCCGACTTTCCGATTCAAAATTCAAAATTCAAAATTCAAAATTCAACGCCGCCCTACCCTCCCACCCTGGACATGGCGAACGGCGCCGTTTGAGCACCCTCATCCGTCAGCTGGTGCCTCCCCGGCTTGGCCGCGACGATGCGCCGGATCTCCTGCCGCAACAGCGCATCGTCCCCGGTCGCAAGTACCGGCCTCAGATCCACCCCGGAACCGGCGAAGAGACACCCCTGCGCCATCCCCGCCGCCGTCACCCTGAGGCGGTTGCAGCCGTCGCAGAAATGCCCGGTCATGGCAGTTATCACCCCCAGGGAACCAAGCGCCCCCTGGACCCGGAAATTTTTCGAAGGCCCGGACCGTTCGGGGTTTTCGGCCTCCTCGATGCGGTAGCGCCCGGCTATCCGCTCCATGATTTCCGATCCCGGCACGCACAGGGCGCGCCAGTCGCCATCCCCGGAGGTCGGCATGTACTCTATGAATCTGACCGCATAGGGGCGCTCCATGGTGAGCTTCACGAAATCGAGGATCTCCCCGTCGTTCACCCCGCGCATCACCACCACATTTATCTTGTGCGGCGGGAAACCGGCGCGCTCGGCGGCGTCGATGCCGTCGAGGACCAGGGCGAGATCGCCTCCCCGCGTGATCCTGGCGAAGGTCTCGGGGTGCAGCGAGTCGAGGCTGATATTGAGCCGCTGCACCCCGGCATCGCGCAGCCCCTGCGCCATCTCCTTCAGGAGCAAGCCGTTCGTGGTCAGCACCAGTTCCTTAAGACCGGGAAGCGCCGCGAGCAGTTTCAGGAACGGCACGATCCCCTTTCTGACCAGCGGTTCGCCACCGGTCACCCGGATCTTCTCGATACCGGCCCCGACAGCCTCGGCCGAGATCCTGAGCAGGTCCTCGTAGGAGAGCACCTGCAAGTGGGAGAGTTTCTCCACACCCCCCTCCGGCATGCAGTAACTGCAGCGCATGTTGCAGCGGTCCGTTACTGATAGCCGCAGGTAGTTGATCCGCCTGCCGTAGGTATCGATAAGTTTCATGATTCGTCCCATTCCTGTATAAATTCGGGGTTATTATTCAGTATGACTAGGCCCATAACTCCAGTTGCCCCTAGGTTGCGAAACCTGTTAAATGGAAAGTTGTCCTGATTTGGTGCTAATCTTCCGCAGCTCATGTTCCTCCCCCTTCAAGGGGGAGGTCAGGTGTGGGATGGGGTTCTTTTGGCGCCGAGCTTTCCCATCCCCACCCCAGCCCTCCCCTTGAAGGGGAGGGAGTTTCTCCAGCGGAAGATCAGCGCTAGTCAGGAAAGGTTTTGCATATGCTGAATAATTTTTTTCATTCACCATTCACCATTCACCATTCACCATTCACGGTTTAAAGGACCGCTATAGCACGAAAACCGGTGCAGGTAAACTTTTCCTGAACGTTTGCCGAAAAAGATACTCCCATCGTAAAAAGTAAACAACCCGTGATCACGTTTTCCAAGGGCGCACCTCGCGGCCGGTCAAGCTGCCGACATGCTTGACTTTTTCATCGGTTGCGCAGCTGAGGCAGGCGAGACTTAAGGCGAAATAATTTTCTATTAGGCGGGAAATATGCTATGGCTTTCAAATAATGAAGCTCGTCTCCGAGCCAAGCCAACTAAAGGGAACCATTCCCCATGAGGCTTGGCCAACAGGTGCTGCCGGAAACGGCACCGCCTCCTTTTGGAAAGGAGAGCCTCCGCCGCTCAAGCGTCCGGGGTCCTTTCCTCAGGGGATAGGACCTTTTTTTTGTCTGTTCGTCCGGGGTCAACCAAGTTCTATCAACGAAAAGGGCAAGAGGTACACGATGACAAGTTTCGATGCGGCCAGGCGCATAATTCTGGACAAGGTTGCCCCTGCGGGTGTCGAGCGGGTGCAGCTCCTCGATGCCGTAGGGAGGATCATCGCGGCAGATTTCGCGGCGCCGTGCGACATGCCGCGCTGGGACAACTCGGCCATGGACGGCTATGCTGTCAGAAGCGCCGACTGCACGCCCGGTGCGACCCTCACGGTGACCGACTACATCCCCGCAGGGGTTAGCTCCGACGAAGCTGTCAGGTCCGGGTGCGCCGCGAGGATCATGACCGGCGCACCGATCCCCTCCGGGGCCGACGCGGTGGTCCCCTTCGAGGAGACCGAGGAGGGCGCAGGGACGGTGAAACTGCTGCACCAGGTCAGGATGCGCGACCATATCCGCTTCCGGGGCGAGGACGTGGCAACCGGCGAGACGGTGGTAGCCCGCGGCACGCTGATCGCCCCACCCCAGGTGAGCCTCCTCGCCTCCTTTGCCGCCGTGCTGGTCCCGGTCTACCGCAAGGTGCGGGTGGCGATCCTCTCCACCGGGGACGAGCTGGTGGAGCTCGGCACGGCGCCGGAGAAAAGCGAGATCATCAACAGCAACACGCTGGCCGTTGCCGCCGCTGTGAAGCTGTGCGGTGCCGAACCGGTCATCATCGGCATCGCCCGCGACAACCGGGAGAGCCACCTGGCGCTCCTTTCCGAGGGGCTCAAGGCCGACGTCCTGATCACCTCGGCGGGGGTCTCCGCCGGCGACCGCGACCTGGTGCGCGAGACCCTCGCCGAACTCGGAGTCGAGGAGATGTTCTGGAAGATCGGCATCAAGCCCGGCGGGCCGACCGCCTTCAGCCTCAAGGGGGGCGTCCCGGTCTTCTCCCTGCCGGGAAATCCGGTCTCCACCATGATCACCTTCGAGGAGTTCGTCCGTCCGGCACTGCTGAAGATGATGGGGCACACCAAGGTGCTGCGCCGGACTGTGCGCGGCTACCTTCAGGACGAGGTGCGCAAGAAGCCGGGGAAGCTCAACTTCCTCAGGGTGCGGGTCACCATAAAGGACGGGCGCTACCTGGCGAGCACCTCGGGCGACCAGAACACTGGGATACTGAAGACCATGCTGCGGGCCAACGCGCTGGCGCTGCTTCCCGCCGACCGGACCGAGTTCCGGGCCGGCGACGAGGTGGATCTGCAGATTCTCGACCCGACACTGGAAATGGAGGAGTAGCCATGTCATTCAATCACTTCGACGCCGCTGGAAACGCCATCATGGTGGACGTAAGCGCCAAGCAGCCGACCATGCGCACGGCGGTCGCTGCGGCCGTGCTGACCCTGAAGCCTGAGACGGTGCGCTCCATCGTGGAGGGGCGTGTCGCCAAGGGGGACGTGCTCGGGGTGGCGCGGATCGCGGGGATCGCCGGTGCCAAGCGGACCCCGGAGCTGATCCCGCTCTCCCACCCGCTCGCCATCCACCACGTGGCCATCGAGTTCCAGGTCGACCCGGATCAGGGGCGCATCGAGGTGCATGCCACGGTGCGGGCCTTCGAGCGGACCGGCGTGGAGATGGAGGCGATGACCGCCGCGACCGTTGCCGCGCTCACCGTCTACGACATGTGCAAGGGGAGCGACAAGGGGATCGTGATCTCCGACATCGCGCTGCTCTTCAAGGAAGGCGGCAAGAGCGGCGTCTATCGTAGGGACCCGGAGCAGGCCCATCCGTCGTAAGGACGGTGAAAGGTGAAAGGTGAAAGGTGAAAGGTGAAAGGTGAAAGGTGAAAGGTGAAAGGTAACGTAACGTAAGGGCAACTGGAGTTATGGGCTTAGTCATACTGAATAATTACATAATTTTTTTCCATCCACCATTCACCATTCACCATTCACCATTCACCATTCACCATTCACCATTCACCATTCACCATTCACGTTTCTAACCAGGAGGACACCATGAATGCAGCCATACTGACACTAAGCGACCGCTGCTCGACGGGTGAGAGAGAGGACGGGAGCGGACCGGCCCTCAAGGGGTGGCTGGAAGAGCGCGGCGTCTCGGTCACCTGCACCGAGGTGATCCCTGACGAGGCGCTGCTCATCTCTGAAAAGCTCGTCCAGTGGGCCGATAGCGGCAGCTTCGACCTGATCCTCACCACGGGCGGCACCGGAGTATCGCCGCGCGATGTCACGCCGGAGGCGACGGAGCGCATCGTCGACCGGCTGCTCCCCGGCTTCGGGGAGGTGATGCGGATGGAGAGCCTGAAAAAGACCGTCAACGCCATAATCTCCCGCGCCGTCGCCGGGATCCGCAAGAACACCCTGATCATCAACCTGCCGGGAAGCCCCAAAGCCGCCACCGAGTGCATCGGCTTCGTCTGGCCCGCCGTGCCGCATGCGGTCGCCAAGATCCAGGGTGATCCCGAGGAGTGCGGCACCGCGCGTCCCCTCTAGCCGCGGCCTTTTTTATTGACCGAACCTCACAGGTGCGTTATATACGGTAACAGAGTTTTAACTTACCTGTGGGAGGACAACCATGCCGTTGGTAGAGCTGATCAAGGAAAAGGCGCGCAAGCACACCAAGACGATCGTGCTTCCGGAAAGCTACGACGAAAGAATGCTGTTTGCCGCCCAGAACATTGTGGAACAGGGTTTGGCAAAAGTGATATTGCTGGGCAATCCGGAAAAGCTGGGGGCCGTGGCCGCAGAAAAGGGAATCCACCTGGCGGGGATCGAGATCATCGAGCCGGCCTGCTCGCCGAAACTTCCGGCCTACATCGAAAAGCTCGTGGAGATGCGCAAGTCCAAGGGGCTCACCAGCGAGGCGGCACGGGAGCTTCTGTGCGGTGCTGACCACCTCTACTTCGCGGGGATGATGGTGCGCGAGGGGGATGCGGACGGCGAGGTTGCCGGCGCTACCGGCACGACCGGCGACGTGCTGCGCGCGGCGTTCCAGACCGTCGGCCCGGCGCCCGGCATCAAGACCGTGTCGTCCTTCTTCCTGATGTCGACCAAGACCAAGAATTTCGGCGAGGAAGGGGTGCTGCTCTTTGCCGACTGCGCCGTCAACCCGAACCCCGACGCCCAGGCGCTCGCCGAGATCGCCATCGCCACGGCCCGCAACTGCAAGGCCTTCCTCGACGTCCCCGCCAGGGTCGCCATGCTCTCCTTCTCCACCAAAGGGAGCGCCAGCCACCAGGATGCCGACAAGGTGCTGAAAGCGCTGGAGATCGCCCGGGCCATGGATCCGGAACTGGAAATCGACGGGGAGCTGCAGGCCGATGCTGCCCTGATCCCCGCGGTCGGCGGCAAGAAAGCACCCGGCTCCGCAGTGGCCGGGCGCGCCAACGTGCTGATCTTCCCGACGCTGGACGCCGGCAACATCGCCTACAAGCTGGTCGAGAGGCTGGCCGGCGCGAAGGCGATCGGTCCGGTCATCCAGGGCCTGGCAAAGCCGGTGAACGACCTCTCCCGCGGCTGCTCGATCCAGGACATCGTCGACGTGACGGCGATCACCGCCGTGCAGGCGCAGGGGTAACGCGAGGGCGACAGAAAAACAGGGGCGAGCACAAGGCTCGCCCCAACCCAAATCCTCTCCAAAAAAGAAACCAGAATCTTTTTAGCCGCAAAAACGCACAAAATGCACAAAATAAACCTTTAATGCCTTTACCTTTTTGCGCGTTTTGTGCCTTTTTGTGGCTAATGTTTCTTTGTGGTTTGTTTGCAGGAATTAAACCGGACAACGCTGATAAAAAACGGAATAAGGCCGGCGGGGTTAACCCCGCCGGCCTTATTATTTCATTCTGCACTGCCGGCTATTTCCTGACGAAGTCCGGCTTTGAGAAGCTGTATTCGAAGTGCATGTGGTCCGTGTAGCTGCCGTCCAGGATCGCGGCCACGTCCTCCGTGAAGACCAGTTCCTCGTCGGTCGGTATCACGTAGACCTTGACCGGCGAGTCGTCGGTCGTGATCAGGGTCTCCCGCTTGCGGGTCATGGCCGAAGCGTTCCTATCCCGGTCCAGGATGATCCCGATGTGCTCCAGCCCCTCGATAGCGCGCGCCCGGATCGGCGCCCCCATCTCCCCTACCCCGGCGGTGAAAACGACCGCGTCCAGCCTGCCGACCACGGCGAGATAGGAGCCGATGTACTTCTTCAGGCGGTACGACTCTATTTCGAGGGCCAGCTTGCAAAGCCGGTCGCCCGCCTCCGCGTGCTCGATGACGTCGCGGCGGTCCGTGAAGCGCCCGGTGATGCCGATCACGCCGCTCTTCTTGTTCAGGATGGAGTCGATCTCCTTGGCCGACAGGTTGTCCTTTTGCATCATGAAGGCGGGAATGGCCGGGTCGATGTCTCCGCAGCGGGTCCCCATCATCGCCCCCTCCAGCGGGGTGAGCCCCATGCTGGTGTCGACCGATATGCCGTTCTTGATGGCGCAGTGCGAGACACCGTTCCCGATATGCATGGTGATCACGTTGCACTCGGAGGCCGGCTTGCCCAGGATGGCGGCTATCCGTTTCGAGACGTAGAGGTGGGAAGTGCCGTGGAAGCCGTAGCGGCGCACCCCGTACTTCTCGTACCACTCGAAAGGAAGCGGATAGAGATAGGCGTACTCGGGCATGGTCTGGTGGAACGCGGTGTCGAAGATGGCGATCTGGGGGACGCCGGGGAGAACCGCCATGGCCCCCTCGATCCCCGCGATGTTCGGCGGGTTGTGCAGGGGTGCCAGGTGCTGCACCTCGGTCACCGCGTCGAGCACATCGGCATCGATCAGCACGGATTTGGTGAAACGCTCGCCACCGTGCACCACCCGGTGACCGACCGCTGAGATCTGCTTGATATCCTTGAGCACTCCGTGATCCGGCGAGGTCAGGGTCCGCAGGATCAGATCGACGGCAAACTTGTGGTCGGGACAGTCAGAATCCTCCCGGTAGGTCTCGCGCCCGGGAACTTCATGCAGGATGAACGAGTCGCCAACAACGACGCGCTCTACCATTCCCTTGGCGATAACGACCTTCTTGTCCCAGTCAAACAACTGGTATTTTACTGAAGAACTCCCGCAGTTAAGTGCCAGTATATCCATCGATCAGAACCCTCCCCGTAAATAATCTAGTTCGCTCCAACTGAAATAGGGGGATGCCCCCCCGGCTGATCAAAACGCAAATAGAACCTTTTTTTACAATACAGTAGAGTCGTCGACAGTTCAAGATTTTTCTCCACAAAGCAGCTGAAAAAGCGGCAGCTTTATGGTGGACTTTTTCTACCGGGTGTGCTAATTTTTCGGAAAATCATACGTAAAATCGTACCATGAGGGAGGTGAATAACTTTGGCACATACAATTTCTGACGAATGCATCAACTGCGGCGCATGCGACGACTCCTGCCCGGTAAACGCCATCAGCGAAGCTGGCGACAAGCGGACAATTGCTGCTGATACCTGCATCGACTGCGGCGCGTGCGTAGACACCTGCCCGGTGAGCGCCATCAGCGCCTAACGTACACAGTTTCATGCAATGCCATGGCCTGCACGGGTTCTTCCCCTGCAGGCCTTTTTTTGTCTCTCCAGCACGCAGTAAGGCCGACGAAAGCCGGCCTTACTGTTTACATCGCTTGGGTTGGTCGGACTCAGTAGCGTCCGGTTTGTTTTTTGCCCACAACAATCGCCGCGCCTTAAAGTCTAAATTGCAATTTACAAACAAGCTCAAACTAATTCCAAAAAAGAAACCAGAATCTTTTTAGCCGCAAAAAGGCACAAAATGCACAAAACAAACCTTTAATGCCTTTACCTTTTTGCGCTTTTTGTGCGTTTTTGTGGCTAATGTTTCTTTGTGGTTTGTTTGCAGGAATTAAACCGGACAACGCTGGTTCGGACTCTGCTATTTCCCGGCCACCGTCGAACCGACCACCTCGACGCCGAAATCAGCCGCCTCCTTGGGAACGTTGGCTATCGCAACCACGAACCCGATGGCGCGTCCCGGCTGCACCCCGAGATTGGCCAGGGAGTCCCCGAACTGGTTGTTCATGATCGACTCGATCTTCTCCATCGGCAGTGTGGCAAGCTGCTCCGGCGAGAGCCGGTTGCCGCAGTACGCGGTCTTTTGCAGCAGCACGGCGCCGTTTTTGTCAAACAGGCTCACCTTCACCCGGATAGAAGCGCGCGCCATCCTAAACGAGTTCACCGCCTCCCCGGTCACCACGAAAATCTCACCCGCCTCCTTGTTCTGGTGGAAGGCTGCCAGCGGGTTCCTGACGGTGATGCGTCCCTCTTCCGCGCTCTCCATGCCGAACCACTTAGCCACAAAGCCAAGCCCCAGGTGCTCGAAGGCAGCCGGGCCGCTTTGCAGCAGATAGAGGCCCGCGCCGCTCAGTGCCACGATGACGAGAACGGAAATCACGACGATGGAGGCGGTGAGCAGCGAGCGCCCTTTCCGCCTGGACGCGATGGAAAGAGGCGGCAACACCTCCTCGCCCTCGACCTCCTCCGGCCCCCGTGTCGGCACCGGCGCTGCGGCGAAGCCGAAATCGAGCGCCGTCTCCCCGTTCACCGGTTTGGTCGCCTTTGCTGCCGCGAAGATGGGCGGCGGCGTCGGACCGTGACTGGCGGCATCGGGCCGGGGGGGAACTGCGGCCGGTTCCTCCGCAGCTGCCGCTGCCGGCTTCCCGGCTGTCTCCTCGGGAAAGGAGAATGCACCAAAGGCGAAGGCGTCATCGGCAACCGGCGCAGCCTCAGGCTGCCGGGGCTGCAGATCCTCGCCAAAAGAGAAGGAACCGAAGTCGTCGGAAGCGGCGGGTGCGGGAGCCTCCTTCAGCGCGGCAGGTTCCTCGGCAAAGCTGAAATCGCCGTACTCGAGAGCCTCGCTGCTTGCAGCGGCAGGCTCCTCCGGTTTTATGGCAGGCTCTTCGGCAAAGCTGAAATCGCCGTAATCAAGAGCCTCGCTGCTTGCAGCCGCAGCCTCCTCCGGTTTTATGGCAGGTTCCTCGGCAAAGCTGAAATCGCCGTAATCAAGAGCCTCGCTGCTTGCAGCCGCAGCCTCCTCCTGTTGGGCAGGCTCTTCGGCAAAGCTGAAATCACCGTAATCAAGAGCCTCGCTGCTTGCAGCGGCAGCCTCCTCCGGTTTTATGGCAGGCTCCTCGGCAAAGCTGAAATCGGCGAAGTCAAAAGCCTCGTCCGCCGCAGCCGCAGGTTCCTCCGTTTTTGGGGGAGCCTCCGTGGCGAAGGAGAACTCGCCGTAATCCAGATCAGCGGCTGCGGCCGGCGGCGCCTGCGGCTTTGCGGCCGGCTCCGCATCGAAGTCGAACTCGCTGAAGTCGAGACCCGCAGTCGCGGCAGGAGCCGGCTGTTCCTGACCGGCAGCAGGCTCGGCTGGGAAGGAAAACTCGCCGAAGTCCAAAGACTCGGCGGGAGCTGGTGCCGGCTCCTCCCTTAAGGCCGCTGGCTCCTCCTCAAAAGAAAACTCGCCGTAGTCGAGCGCAGGTGCAGCAGGGGTCGCCTGCACTTCCTGCTGCAGCGGGGCCTCCGGGGCAAGGTCAAAAGCGCAGAAATCGGATGGTTCCTGCGCCGGCTTCTCCTGTGACGGGAAGGGCTCGCTGGGAAAATCAAATGCTGAAAAATCGGCGCTCTCTTGCTGCGGGGCGCGCTCAGCTGCCGGTTGCGGCGCCGTCGCTGCTTCCGGGGCGGCCGGTGCGGTGCCAGCCTCTTCGTCAAAAGTGAATCCAGCCGTCTCCGCTGCCACTTGCTCCCGTTGCTCAGGAGCCGGCGCGCCCAGCCCCGAAAGGATGGCGTCGAACTCGGACTCCTCGTGCTTCAGCTCCGCCCCCGCGAGAAAGACATGGCGGCACTTGGAGCAGCGGACCTTTACCCCGCCAGGCTTGAGCTTTGCATCGTCCAGCCGAAACCGCGTATTGCACTGATCACATTGGAGTATCATGCTACCCCTCCGGGTGTATTTCCGATTATCTGATAGATGGCTGAGAGCTCCCGCATCCGTTCGTCCAGGTCGAGTCCGTAGCCGACCAGGAAACCGCCGTCGCAGGCGATTCCGACATAGTCGGGGGTGATGACGGCCTGGCGGCGCTCCGTCTTGTCTATCAAGGTACAGACGCTAAGGCTCTTCGCCCCACGCTGCCGCAGCAGATCCAGGAGAAAGGTGAGCGTGAGCCCGGTATCCACGATATCCTCTACCACCAGCACGTGCCTTCCGGCGACGTTCGTCTCAAGATCCTTCTTTACCAGCACGGATCCGGTGGTCTGGGTACCCTCATAGCTGGAGAGCTTCACGAAATCCATCTCGACCGGAACCCGCAGGGCGCGCACCAGATCAGCCGCGAAAAAAACCGCTCCTTTTAAAACCACCACGACGAGCAGTTCTTCACCCGCATAAGCGACGCTTATTTCTCCTGCAAGTCTCGATACTTCCGTCTCGATCCGTTCTTTGGAGTAGAGTTCCTGCAGGTTGAATCCCTGCTCCATCCAATATGTGCGCTCCATTAATTTTCTCCCGGTTTTTCTATATCAGATACCATTTGCAGTGTCAAATCATTCTGGTCTAGATGGCGTCTTTGTGGTATAAATAGCGCAAAACATTCGTTCAAGCAATGAATTAAGGGGTCCGCCATGAAAATCAGCCTTCCCGTTCTCGCCCTCCTGGCAAACCTTCTCCTTGCGGCAGCTGCCTGCGCCGCACCGGAGCTCGCCGTGGTAGAGAGCAACTACAACTTCGGCACCGTTTCGCAGGGAAAAAAGGTGCAGCACAACTTCGTCATCAGAAACAGCGGCGATGCCATTCTGCAGATCAAGGAGCTGAATGCCTCCTGCGGCTGCACCGCTGCCAAGCCCTCCTCCTCGCTCATCCCTCCCGGCAAGAGCGCCGAGATTCAGGTCATCTTCGACACCGCGAACTTTTCCGGCAAGGTGCAAAAGAGCGTCAGCGTGGTGACCAACGCCGGCAGGTCACCCAATTTCACCCTCAACCTGGACGGCAACATCGTTGAAGAGCTGCAGGTCGCGCCCCGTCAGCTGAGCCTTGGTCCGGTCAAGCCCGGGGTGGCGAAGCAGGCCAGCGTCACGGTGACCAACCGGGGGGCGAACAGCGTCAAGCTTCTGTCAGTCAGCGCCAACTCCACCTCCCTGCAGATCAAGGCGGTCATCAAAAAGGCGGAGCTAAAGCCCGGGGAAACCGGTACCATCGATTTGGCGATCACGCCACGCTCCGACGCGAAAGTACTGAGCGGCTACCTGCACATCATAACAGACTCTCCGCACAAAAAAGAGATAACCGTGCCGGTTTACGCCTCCGCTGCAAAATGAGTTTTGCATGCGCCTGCGCTCCGGTGCCGGCCTTGAGCCGGAAGGGACCGAAGGGAAACGCTGGAAAAACGCCTTTCGGTTAGTTTTTTTGTAATTAACCCTTGAGTTAGCCGGAGAAATGGTGTACTTATGTTTTTCCCCCGGGCGGGTAGCTCAGCTGGATAGAGTACTGGCCTCCGAAGCCAGGGGTCATGGGTTCGAATCCCATCCCGCCCACCAAATTACAATAACGCCGCGTAACTGCGGCGTTTTTTGTTTTTAGTCTGGCACCATTGGAGTTGCTGTGATAATATTTGTGATATCTCGGTACCTACCCCTTTGAGGTTCGACTATGTCACCACGCCGCAAACTATCCGATAATGATGAATCCCTACCTCCTCATCTCCAAAAACGCGGCAGAAAATTTTACTTCCGCATCGCCGTCCCAAAAGACCTTCAGCACTTTTTCCCTGGCAAACAAAAATTAATCCGTATCGCCCTGAAAACCAGCATTAGACGAACAGCAGACGGAGAATATTTAAGATACGAAAAATTAGCTGACCATAACTTTACAGCTCTACGGCAACCGAATCTTCATTCTGCTTTAATCGCTCAATTGGTTTCGGAACTCGTGCCGAAGTTAAAAAAAACATTCAAGCAACCAACCCAATATACAACAATTCAAGACATTATCGACAAGTACAAGGAAAATAACAGTCATGATAAAAAGACACTGAAAACACAGCAGGAATACACATATTCTTATAAAATGCTAATCAAACACTTCGACAATAAACCATTAATATTGATTACTAGTGATGACTGCGAAGGTTACAGAAAAAAGCTAATAGAAATGTCAGACAAAAAAGCCGAACAAAAGAAACTAGCTAACGTGATGAAACAAAAACAATATGAATTAAAACAACTGGCTAATGGCCAGGAAGTTATTGGACAAAGAACACCACTAAAAAGAGAGAGCAATACTAATATAAACAAGCATTTAGAAAAGTTACATGCATTGTTAGAACTTGCAGTAACAAAAGACCTCATACACCGTAATCCCGCTAAAGGATTAACCTTAGAGGCAAAAAAGGTTTCCTACCTTCAATTTGATGACGCTGACATTCAATTAATTGTTAACATCCTGCCATTGCCAGAGAGTAAAAAAAATTGGAAACCCTCTTGGCTCTGGGTGCCTCTTATTACTATGTTCACGGGTGCAAGAAAAAATGAAGTATGCCAATTATATAAGTCCGATATCAAAGAAATGAGCGGGATTTTATGCTTTCATTTTTCAGTTAATATTTATGACGATGATAGCTATATGAATGACGATAAGCGCATAAAAACTGGAACTTCAAGATTCGTCCCCGTACATTCGAAACTTATCGAACTCGGATTCTTGAAATATTTCGAACAGGTGAAAACACCACGTATATTCCCAGAGTTAAGTTGCCACCGCGACGGTTACGGTCATGCGTTCAAGTGGTTTGACCTCAATTTCCCCATCAAGCACCCACAGAAGGTGCCAAGCCACTCATTCCGGCATACGGTATCAAACAAGATGAACGACGCAAGCATTATCTTGACTCACCGAGCGGATATCCTCGGGCATGAAAAAGGGAGTGTTACCACGAATCGAATCTACACAGACCGGACTCTAATCACGGTACTGAAGGAAGCTATTGAAACGGTTCGGTACGACGTTGATTTTTTACGTTTGACCCCACCGGAAAATGTGCCTGTTTACGTGGCTGGTCACAGAATGATGCCAAGGAAGCTAGATTTAGATTAGAAAGGTGGGACAACAGTTTGGGCTTTGACTGGGGACCTACTTGACTTCCACATTTCGTATCCCCTCCGGCCTCCACGCCGGACTGATAACATGGCTCGCCATTCCCTTACCCCTCCCACCGCTACCACGCCCTTGCCCGCCTTCTCCGTCTTTCCCGCCTCCCCTGCCCTCTCTATTCTCCCCGCCTTCCCAGTTCCCATTACCTCCACCGATTCCCCAGCCCCCCCCGTAGTCCCCGCCCCCGTAGTCCCCGCCACCATCCTTCTCCAGCAAACTCCCAAACGTCACCGAGAAATTCCCAAACTTATCATTAATCTCATCCATGGCGTTTGCCAACTGGGTCTTCTTGCGGTCCTGCTCGAACAGCGGCAACTGATTGCTCTCGTACCGCAGGTTGCTCAGCCTCACCCCCAGCAACCTCACCGGCTGCAGCAACACAAGGCTATCCATGATGTGCACCGCTGCCTTATAGATATCCTCGGACTGATTTATATAATCCCGCAGACTCTCCTGCTTCCCAACCCAGGTATCAAAATCGGCGTACCGGATACTCAGCGTCACGGTCTTCCCCCACACGTTGTACCGCCGTGCCCGCCGCCCGACCATCTCACTTAGCTGCAGCAGATATTTCAGGATATCCTTCCGGGCCTCAACATCCCTTTCCAGTGTCATGCTGTGCCCAACAGTCTTCACTTCCTCGGCATCCTCGGCAGGAATCACCGGCGAGTCGTCAATTCCCCTCCCCATCTCGCTCAGCCGTACCCCTACGACACCAAACTTCCTTCGCAGGATATCAACAGGGAACCTTCCCAGGTCTCCGCAGGTCCTTATCCCGAACATCGCCAGCTGCTTTGCGGTTTTGCCCCCTACCCCGCACAGGTCATGAGCCGGGACCCTATCCAGGACCCGTGATATGTCCTCGGGATTGATAATGGTCAGGCCATCAGGTTTCTGCATATCGGAAGCTAGTTTGGCGAGGAGTTTGTTGGGGGCAACACCAATGGAGCAGGTTATGCCGAAGGTGTTCCTGATTTCTGCCTTAAGAAGGCTGGCTACACGCTCCGCACTGCCGAAGATGGCCAGAGAACCGGTCAAGTCGAGAAACGCTTCATCGATGGAGAAGACTTCCACAAGGGGGGTGTACTGCTGCATCATTCGGAAAATTTGGGTGGAGGTGTAAGTGTACTTCGAGTTGTCCCCGACCACGAAAATTATGTGAGGGCACTTCTGCTTCGCTTGCCAGGTGTTCATGCCGGTTTTCACACCGAAGGCTCGGGCTTCGTAGGATGCCGTGGTGATAATCGTGCGCTTGGAAGAGCCAATAACAGCAATGGGCTTCCCACGCAGTTCCGGATTGGCCGCCTGCTCGACCGACGCAAAAAAGGCGTTCATGTCGAGGTGCATTATGACACGGTGGGTCTGCATTTTTATGCTGTCGTCGGCCATCGTTCGTCAGTCCTTGATTATCCGCAGCGACACCCTTCAGGACTCAAATGTGCTGGGATGGGTTGCAGACAGCTCATAAGGTGGACGGCTACCACTCGGATATTTAGAGGTCTTTGCTCAGGCGTGATTGTTACCATATTACGTCATTACAATGCTACTGAATTAGGCTACCAGCCTAATTTATCGAACATTTATCCCTCAGTTGCAGTAACCTTACCGACAATTGTGCCCCTCTCCCCTGGCGGGATATTATGGATGATAGTCCTCATGTTCAGCATGCCTGCTATTGAACGTGGCCTCGCGCCTTGTAAAACCTTTTCAAGGTCGCCTTCACACTTCACCATGGCAACGACGCCTCCCCTGTTCCTTGCCGTGGACAGTGGACCATAGCCTGTGGCCGAACCATTATAACAATATCCACCACTCGAACCACCCAGCAGGACGAACCAGCCTTCGTCCTTTCCACCTCGAAAAGATAGCAATCGTCCCCCACCCCCCCCGGAAACTTGAATTTCTGCAGATAGGTGAGTCTATGACTGACCCAGGATGGTAAATAAAAGCTCGTGCAGTTTCTTGGCATGGAATCCACGGAGTTACGCCTCGCCAGAACGTGGGCTTACCCTTCTACGACGTCCCTCCTTCCAGACAACCAAATAAACGTTGTGAATTGGGAGAACTTCATCTACTTGCGTGGTAAAATAAAAACATCTCCTGTAGTCACTGGGAGATAAGGAGCAGGTATCATGTCGGCTATGTTAGAGTCACTACAGAAATTATTCACAAGGGCTCCCAAAGAAGAAACGCACGACCCTGACCTGGATAGTGAAAAGGAAGCTCTCAGGCTAAACATTCTTGGGCAAGTACTCCAGAGATAGCACCCTCCTTGGTGTCCTCTTTACCTTCCTCCCTTCTCCCGAAGCAATTTTTTAGGGGATGGTACTGCTTTGCCAATTCCACCATTTCCAGCCCGGTTCGAGTTTGGCAGCATTTCCCACTTCTACTTCCAGCCATCCTCACACCCAGTATGCCCCCCAACGGTGCAGCCTTTTCGTTCGCTGAGGAAATCGAAACCCAGCTAGTCGAGGTCGGCGATTACCGCTGCTACCCAATAAGTATCAATGGCCGACAGGTGCTTCGCCCTTACTGTGAGGAGATAATACTCACCCTCAACAGCAGCGACCATGTCCATGATATCGAGTTCGTCAGGTTCAAGGGAGTCCAGTGCGAGACCATAGCTGTCGGCTGGTACTCCAAATCCAGCTTCCTGGCCACGTTGCCAGCGGTGCTGAATGTGAAGGGTATCCGGGTGCGGCAGAGAGACATTGAGGTCGGTGGCGAGCACTTCCTGGATGACAAATATTCAGAGACCCGCTTCTCGGTCTGGCAAATCGGTGAGATTCATGTGGTAAACGGGTCACTCAAGTGCTCCAACACTAGGATTGCCAATTCCAGGGTGCATGCCTCTCTGACCCAGCTGGAAAAGCTTTTTGAGTCACCCCTTACGTTCATCGACGAAGAGCATCACCGGAAGACGAGCGATGAGGCTCGCACCACGCTACAGAGCATCGAAAAGATGTCCATGTCGGGCATTTCGGAAGAACTGACGGAGAGGCTTGACCCGCTCAAGGCCAAGATTACTGGCCACCGGCACAAACCGACACTCCTGGCGGATGCCCTCGACATGAGAAGACTGAATAAACTTCAAAGCCACAAGTTGTTGAAACACGTCGCCAAAACTATCCTCGCCAACTGTAACACCAACACCTCGACCGAAGAAATCCTACAGCAGATACTGGCGGGCTTTACAAAGCGTAACTACTCGGACCACAAGCTCAGCGCGACATAATACAGGCCTTCCCCTGTTGCGCTTGGCGTAAGTGGCTAGTTACAAAAGCAAACCGTTAAGTTTTTGATAACTCCTTCATTTTTCTACAAAACGGCCTTGACCAGACAAATCCGTTAATATAGTATCGAAGACATTCTGCAAAAATTTTTTCATAACAAAATCCTAGTCTTTCGGCAATCGAGCCTTTTGAATGTGTTGGTCCACCAGGCCGTGACAAAAGCCATTGTCATGATTAACTTAACAGTTTTGTTAGCGAGGGTTCAATGTTGGACGACAATAGAGACTTTCTGGTCAACGAGTTTGTCAAAATCACCAGCTTGAACGGTCGTTATGAGCAGGTTGAATGCGTAAATTGGCCGTTGGCTTCCGGCGAAGAAAAGCGCGGTTATTTTTCGCTTGTATTCAAGGCACTAGACAATACAACGGGAAAGAATGTCGCTATTAAGGTAATGGACCCAAGCCATTTAGGCGATGACTACAGGATTAACTGTTTCAAGCGTGAGCCTAAAATACTTACAGAAATAATAGGTAAAAAGCGTTGTTTACAGCTTGTAGATGAAATGAGGCAGCACTACATAAAAGTGGCGTTGCCAAACGGGCATCAAATGGATTTTCCGTGTGATTATTTTGTAACAGATTGGCTAGATTACAATATAGACGATTACTTTCTGAGTAAGGAAACCTTTTCATCAACCATTAAACTCATAACATTTAGACATATTGTCTCGTCAGTAGAGGCAATACATAGCAGTAACATCTTCCACAGAGACCTAAAACCAGACAACATGAGAACTGATTCTCAGAATATTGATGACCGGTTCATATTGGTCATAGATTTTGGGACTGCCGCCCAATATGATTCAGGTAAGCTGATGCCAGATTACGGTTACCAGGTTGGGCACACCATGTACTCTGCACCTGAAACCTTTCTCGGTTTTGCCGGTGAAAGAAGCATTGCTAAGTATACCGATGTATACGCTTTAGGGTGCATGCTTTACGAACTTTTCAATGATTCTTTATATTTCACCCAATGCACCAGCAACGCTAATTTTGGTATGGCCTTGACGGCGCTGGGGTTCACGTTGTCAGCCATTCCAACTATCGAAGAAAAAATAAAGTGTTATAATGGTGCGGTGGGTAATTATGCTAGAATGGTAGAACCACCTGATTTCTTTGGATTCAACTGTACCTTGCCCGGTTGCATTTCGGGTGTGGTCACCCCTCTCTACAAAAGCCTTGTTCATTTCGATTACAATAAGAGACTTTACAATTTTGACGTCCTTAGGACGCGAATAGATAAAGCTATAAGAGCTTTGGCAAACGAAGAATACCAAAAACGCTCAATAGAAAAGAGACGAATATTCAAAATAAACGCAATAAGAAAAGCCGAAGAAAAACAACTTAGACTAAATAACTATCTGAACAGTGCAAAGAGAATATCATGTTAAATGCACAGTCATTATCAGAAACGAAGGAAATTGAATCAAAGCAGAAAGATATAGACATCGTTGTAGACGACGAAAGTTTATTTCAAATATCCTTTGAACTGCCTTCAGCTGACACAATAAAAACAATACACTGCAAGCCCGCGCATGGGATAAGTGTTTCTGAAATATCAACCCAAGACCCTTTTAACTTCAGAGAGCTTTTTCAAAAGGAATTCATCAACTTAACCAAAAAGCACGATAAATACAAAGACTCTTCGTCTTTTATTTTAAAATTATCCGGCGTAGCTACCTTATCAGGCAATATCGATAAAGCTGAAGAACTTTTATCAGACTCAATCAAGGGAAATGATAATCCTGCTCTACTCCATAAGCTTGGCGACACCTTCATCCTTCAGGGCTTGAATGAAAAAGCGCTGGAAGTATTTAACCAAGCGGATTTGCAAGCCGACATATATTCCAACCTGAGACTTGCCTATATTTATACCAAACAGAATAATTTAAAAAAAGCTTTTGAACATCTGGACACCGCTCAGAGAATCGACCCAACTGATTTTCGTCCACAACTTTTTTTAGGTCTTGTACATTTAAAGACCGGCCAATGTGAGAAAGCAATCAGGAATTTTCGTGTCGCGGCTGCCACTAAAAAGGATTCTTCGTCCCTGCACGTCAACCTTGCAGCCGCACATTGGTCTCTCGGACATACCGACAAAACGATTAAAGAACTGAAACAAGCCATAAGTATAAATCCACTAAACGAAAACGCACTTGTGTTTTACTCTGACGTGATGTTTAACCTTGACTACAATGATAAAACGATTCAACCACTAGAATTCTTTGTAAAACTCAACTCCTCATCCAAATTTGCGTGGGAAAGACTTGCAAGGGCGTATTATTTTACAGGCAAATATACAAAAGCCAAACATGCATTAGACAATTTGATTAGTATCTCGGATGAGCCATATACCTATAACAATTTAGGTGTTGTTTATTGGCAAATGCGAGAGCATAAAGCTGCTCTAAAGTGCCTTTTTGAAGCAATAGAGAAATCTGGAGACGACAGCAAACAAATATCTATTCCGCTGCTAAATATGGCAATCATACTTAACGAAAAGCGAAAATACCAAGAATGCTACAATATTTTGAAAACTTATATCAGCAACCCCAAGAGTGCTGCGGATGATAGAATATTATCAAAGATTGAAATACAATATTTCATTGCCTTAGAGGGAACAGATAGACACGACATTGCCGCACACGAACTAAAATTGTTTCTAAACAGGCATTATTCTGACGCAGAAGGAAGGCTGCTCCTTTTAACATGCAAAATATACTCTGATGCCGTAATTTACAAGAATATGAACGATTGCTACAAATTTACCGAGAAACTACTAACTGTCATAAAAGAGTGCAGAGACAAGATACCTGAAAACTCAATTCGATTTGCATATAACAACATTGCCTTTAATTATTTATTAGACAATAAGGTCAACGACGCCTTTGTATATATAAATAAGAACTTCAAATATGTTTACACGGATGCATATTGTACAGCCACTTATGGCCTTTACAATATCAAAAAAGGTAACCTGCAGGACGGTATTAAGTTGTACGAAACAGCGATATCTCTGGCTACTACTAAAGACATCAAAGATAAAATTCGTCAAAGATTGAATTTAGAGCTAGGCAAATACGCTCTCAGTTCAGGGAATACCAAGGAGGCCATGAGGTATTTCACCAAGGCCTCTGGAGAGAACAACGGATACAAATACGTGACAAAAGAGGCAATCGAATTATTTAAGTCCACACAGCAAATCTCGAACTGAGATTGGTGAAAATGCGTCTAGCGAAACTAGCAGCGCCAGCAAGCTTATCGATGGAGCTGCTGGTTTCGCTTGGACAAGAAACAGACCCCAGCCAACTTCCCACCCCATTCATCTCTCGAACTTTATTCCATCCCATGCATTAGAGCGCATCCCTCAGCAGTAGATTTTCGTTTAAGCCATTGATTATTGGGGTTCTCTATTCTGCGCCATCCAGATTAGATATTTTTCAAATCGCCTTGACCAAAAGAAGACGATTGTATACTATCGCAGGTGAGCTTCAGCCGGATTAATCTCGATGATAGCACAAGGGAATCACATGGCTAAGAAGAATTCATCCGGTGGCGGGCTCATAATTGTCGTGATAATCATAGGCATGCTAATGAAGTACTGGCAAGTCGTGCTTACCTTAGGTTCTGTCGCCTTGGTAATCTGGGCCATTGTGAAGTTAATGAAAGGTCCATCCGGCGCACAAACGCCCATGAGTCTTCACAAAACGTCATTCCCAACGAATTTGCCCCCCTCTCCCCCATCCAAGCCCCTGACCCATATATCGATGCCAACCCTCAAAATTGAAGTGACAACAAGTTCTTCTCGGACCTCTTCCATGGACGATTCAGCTTATCAGCCATACCACAGTAATTCGTACGTCAACATGACCAATTCCCAGAAAGCCTCTCCAGATTCCGTCTGGATTCCACAAGGCAGAACCATCGAGTACCAAGGACATTCCATCCCCGGAGGACTCATATATTTTGGCACCGGTCTGCCGAACCTGCGTGGCTACGGGCCGGAACCGGCACTGATTGACCCCGCTTACAAAATAGACAAAAACAACCCCGACAGGGAAGGCCAGAACATGAACTACTGGCCTTCCTATGACCAGAGCCACCCCGCTTCACGGGCCGCCTTCCTGGAATGGCTCTCCACCGGGAGGAAAGAACCGAATGCGTACATAGGCTACGTCTTCCTGTATTTCTACGGCTTGGAGCGCCGTGCTTTGGCCGATGCCAAAACTTCAATCGCTGCAAAGGCCGAAATCAATACCATACTTGCAGAGGCAAAGCGCCTCCTCGCCATTTACGGGGGCAACAGGTCTTTCCGTGGTTACTGCTGCAGCTTCATCGACCTTATTCAGACCTCAGGAGCAACCGAGAGGCTGTACAAAAACCCGCCCAGCTACACTCTCCCCAGCTACGAGATACCATCTTCAATTAAGGTCGGCTTGGGGCAGATGGCTGCCGACGGTATGCTTCTACCACCCCAATGGGCTTTAGCGTGGGTACTGACCGACCCGATGACACCACGCCGGACTCCGGTGCATCGCTGCCGGGAGGAATTTGGCAAGCTTTTCTGCCTCAAATTCGCTGAAAAATACGGGGAAGGTTCCAAACTCAAACTGAACAAGACCAAGCTCAAGTCCAGCTATCGCCCGGCCAGCCCGACCTTCAATGGAGCGATAGAGATTCCACTCGACGGCATATTCGACGTGACCGTTTTAAAGGAGCCCATCAACACCCTTCGCATAATAGCTGATTTGTGCTCCAACGAACTGGACACCTATAGCCGGTACCTGGGGCGCAAGAATTCAGATAAAGACTCCATCGAGGCCACCGTCCTGCTGCCCCAAGCATTGCTGGATATGCACGACGGCAAAGAATACCGGAATCTCTCTGCGTGGCTGCAGGAACAAGCTCTTACTGAGCTGCCTGTAAAAGTCAGTTTTTCACAGCTGCTACAGCATGTTCCCTCGATTGTCCGGGACAGCTTCGGCAAACGTGAGGCAACCGCCATAGCACAAGTTTTTTCCAGGCTAGGAGTGGGAATGGAGCCCGACCCTCGGTTTGGCAGCTTCATTCCGAAGGCCGACCAGGACATCATCCTGTTTGAGCTATCCGGGACCGCATCCAATTCTCCATCAGCTGGGTATGCATCAGCGACCGTGGTGTTGCATCTTGCCTCCGCCGTCGCCTGTGCGAATGGCAGTATAGACCCCAGCGAAGAGCGCCATCTGCAGGAACACCTTGAAACGTGGCTGCATCTCACCTCCGATGAAAAGATAAGGCTACGGGCACATACCCACTGGCTCCTTTCCTCGTTCCCTGGCATGAATGGCGTCAAGAAAAGGCTGGAAGTCCTCAACCGTGAACAACGGGAGTCGCTGGGGCGCTTCCTGGTTGGTGTTGCGCAGGCGGACGGTTACATTGACCCTCTGGAGATGAAAATTTTGACCAAGATTTACGAAATGCTGGGATTGGATTCCAACAGCCTCTACAGTCATGCTCACTCTGCGGCCATAGAACCGGTAACCATTCAAGTTCCCGATTTCTCCAAGCCACAGGGGTATGCCATCCCAGCGCCGCCGCCCAAACCTTCCGACGGCATCTCTCTCGACATGAGTAGCGTTGAGGCAAAGCTGGCGGAGACGGTCGCTGTCTCTGCTATTCTCCACAACATCTTCACCGAAGATGAGCCGACAACACCCCATGATGCCCCATCAGAACCGACCAGTTCTGATATCGCTATTGCCGGACTCGACCCGGAAAGTTTCGCCTTCATGCAGGTGCTGGCATCCAAACTGATGTGGGCACGGCAGGAGCTGGAACAACTTGCCTCAGAGCACAATCTGATGCTGGACGGCACCCTCGACAGCATCAACGATGCTTCGTTTGACCATTTCGGTGGGCCTTTCTTCGAGGGGGATGACCCCATCGAAATCGATGCAGAATTTGCCAAGGAGATAGCAGTATGACCATCGTAATACGCCCGAAGGACCGGGATGCCGTCATTCAGTCACTGCGGGCCGGGGTAGTACCCCGAACGGGCCAGCACCTCATACAGGTGGGACGGGTCAACGAAATCGGGGCGCTCATCAAGGACATCGAGCGAGTTGCCGACAGCGGCTCCTGTATCCGCTTCGTCATCGGAGAGTACGGCTCCGGGAAAACCTTCTTTCTGAACCTGGTGCGTGCTATCGCTCTTGAGAAACGTCTGGTTACCATTCACGCGGACCTCACCCCAGACCGGCGACTGCACGCGACCGGTGGGCAGGCACGCTCACTCTATGCAGAGCTGATGCGCAATATATCGACCCGCTCCAAGCCTGACGGCGGGGCCATGCAGAGCATCGTGGAACGTTTCGTCACCGAAGCACTGAAGGAATCGAAAGCCACGGGTAAAAACCCGGAGGTGGTCATCCACGAGAAGCTGGATATCCTGTCCGAAATGGTTGGGGGGTTCGACTTTGCACAGGTCATAGCTTCTTATTGGAAAGGACACGACACCGGCAACGAACAGCTTAAGGCGGACGCGATACGCTGGCTTCGGGGCGAATTCAGCACCAAAACGGATGCCCGCAACGCCCTCGGGGTGCGAACCATCATAGATGACGGCTCTTTCTACGACCACCTGAAACTGATGGCACGTTTCGTTAGATTGGCGGGCTTCGAGGGTATTCTGGTCTGCCTGGATGAACTGGTGAACCTGTACAAGCTCTCAAATGTTCAGGCCCGGAACTCAAATTACGAGCAGATTCTCCGTATTTTGAACGACTCGCTACAGGGTACTGCAGTTGGCTTAGGTTTCATCTTGGGAGGAACACCCGACTTCCTTCTGGATACCCGCCGGGGACTTTACAGCTACTCCGCTCTCCAGTCTCGCCTGGCCGAGAATACCTTCGCCGTAAGGGGGCTGGTTGATTACAGCGGGCCAGTTCTGCGTCTCAGCAACTTGAGCCCCGAAGACTTCTACATCCTGCTGGGGAAAATCTTGCACGTTTTCGCCTACGGCAAGGTCGAGGACCGTCTCATTCCGGACGATGCCTTGAAAGCGTTCATGGAGCACTGCTCCAAAAAAATTGGGGACGCCTATTTCCGCACGCCCCGGACCACCATCACAGCCTTTGTCAACTTGCTGTCCGTTTTAGAGCAAAACCGGCAGGTCACCTGGCAAGACATTCTCGGTACAGTTGAAATCAAGCCAGATGTAAACCCAGACTTAAATGTCCCGCAGGATGAGTCGGCGGCGGCACCGGCAACGATACCTGCTGTTGCTTCACCTGCTGCATCATCAGTAGCTTCATTCGACACCCCAGACGAAGAGGAAAACCTTGCAAGCTTCAAGCTCTGAGGCATCACAGGCGTTCTTCCTGCTCGATGAGAGGGTCCGTCGCTGGGTCTGGGACCAAGGGTGGAACAACCTTCGTGACGCGCAGGAAAAGGCGATACCTCCCATCCTCGCCGGGGACACCGACGTAATCATTGCTGCAGCGACCGCCGCCGGAAAGACGGAGGCGGCCTTCCTCCCCATCTTCTCGCGGCTCTTAACGGAAGAGGCGCAGGACGCCTGCGTCATCTACCTGAGCCCCCTGAAGGCGCTCATCAATGACCAGTTCTTGCGCATGGAGCAGCTGTGTGAGCGGTTGGATATCCCCGTGTACCCCTGGCACGGTGACATTTCCGGGAGCAGGAAGAGTAAGTTTCTCAAGAAGCCTACCGGTATCCTCCTTATCACCCCGGAGTCCCTAGAAGCACTGTTCGTGAACCACGGAACCGCCATTCCGCAGCTCTTCGGCAAGCTCCTCTACATCGTGGTGGACGAACTACACTCCTTCATCGGCTCGGAACGGGGCCAGCAGTTGCAGTCGCTCCTCCACCGCATAGAATTAGCCATCAAGAGAAAAGTCCCGCGTATCGGACTGAGCGCTACCATTGGTGACATGTCTCTTGCGGCACAGTACCTTCGTCCCAACGGCGACTCCGAGGTGGAGATGATTGTTTCCACAGCCACAGACCAGGAACTGAAGCTTCTCCTCCGGGGATACAAAACAATACCCCCGGCCACGACATTCACGGAAGATGCACAGGAAGACATGCAGCCCGATGGAAGCCTTCTTGATATCGGGAACAACCTTTTCAAGACCCTGCGGGGCGGCAGCAACCTCGTCTTCGCCAATAGCCGAAACCGAGTGGAGTTCTTTGCCGACCTACTGCGCAGGATGTGCGAGGAGCAGCACCTCCCCAACGAGTTCTGGCCGCACCACGGTAGCCTTTCAAAGGAACTTCGCGAGGACGCTGAAGCGGCCATCAAGGACAAAACACGGCCCGTGAGCATCGTCTGCACCTCAACACTTGAGATGGGTATAGATATAGGCTCTGTGACGAGCATAGCCCAAGTCGGCGTCCCCCCGTCTGTGGCCAGCATGCGCCAGCGTCTGGGTCGTTCCGGACGTAGGGATGGTGACGCGGCTATCCTGAGGGTCTATATTCAGGAAGCTGAGCTGAGTGAGAACTCTCCCCCGTCCGATTGTCTGCGGGCTGGGCTGGTGCAGACCATCGCCATGGTGAGGCTTCTGCTGGGAAAGTGGTATGAACCCCCGATTACCGGTGGCCTACACCTATCGACCATGGTGCAGCAGTTGCTTTCCCTTATTGCCCAGTACGGTGGTGTAACAGCTGCCCAAGCCTTTCATGCCCTGTGCAAGAGCGGCCCATTCCCGCTTATTACTCAGCAGATGTTCGCCGACTTCCTGCGCAGTCTCGGCAGCCAACGCCTCATCATGCAAGCGAGCGACGGACTGCTGCTCCACGGCCAGTTGGGTGAGAGAATCGTTAACCACTATTCGTTCTATACCGCCTTCATGGCACCTGAGGAGTACCGGTTGGTGTCCGGCGACCGGACTCTTGGAACCCTCCCTATTGACCGACCTGTTTCGGAGAATTCCTTGCTTATCTTCGGAGGGAGACGCTGGCTTGTTATGGAAGTGGATTCAGCAAAAAAGGTCATCGTGCTGAAACCTGCCAAAGGGGGGAAAGCTCCGGTATTCGGTGGCGAGGCGGGCTTAATTCACGACAGGATTCGAAAGGAGATGTTTGCTGTCTACACGGAAGACACCGTTCCGGCCTTTCTCGATGCCCAGGCGAAGGAGCTTTTGGTGGAGGCGAGGGAGAACTTTGCCCGTTATGGCCTCGCCAAGAAAGCAATCCTCGTCCACGGTAGTAACACCTACTTGTTTTGCTGGGCTGGGGACAGGGCAATGAATACCCTTGCCGCCATGCTCCGGTCCAAAGGCATGAAAGCAGAAAACGAGGGGATTGCGATAGTGGTCCTGAACGTTTCGCCGAAACAGTTGCGAAGCTACCTACATGCCATGCTGAAGGAGGGTCCGCCTGATGCACTGGAACTTGCCAGGTCGGTGGCGAACAAGGCATGCGAGAAATATGACCTGTTCCTGACCGATGAACTGCTGAGCGCCGATTATGCGGCGTCAAGGCTCGACACAGAGGGGGCATGCAATACAATCCGGCAGTTAATTGAAAATGTCCGAGCCACGCCTCACCAGTAGCCTCCAGTGCCCTTTTGAGGCAATACCATCTAGAACTGGACCATTGCATGGAAGTCTTTGTCGAGAAGACGGGACTCGAATACCGGCACAACTACCCGCATTCTGAGCAGTTATAACCATCCGGCAGTGTCCGAGAAGTTCAAAAACTGTTGCGCAGGGAAAAACACAGGTCAAAACCTGCAAAAGAATGCAACAGTGGCGGGCAAATGAATTTTGATATAATTGGCAGTTCTGTCAACAAAGCTTATATCCATTATATAAGCTGTCTTCAAATTCTGTCGGCGGCAGCTAGGTGGACAGCGTAAGTGAAAAAAGAAGGCACCTCAAAATTCGGAGGTGCCCTTTCTTACAGATTTGGGTATTACGCGGTGACTACTTCATTGCCTTCGGTGCAGCCTTCGCCTTAACTGCCTTTGCAGGTGCCTTTGCAGCCTTAGCCGAAGCCTTAACAGCTTTGGCGGGCTTTGCAGCCTTCACAGGTTTGCCAGCGGCAGCAACCTTCTTCGCCTCGATGTTCCCCATCCTAACTTCTCTTGCCTTAGCAAGGTTGTCGGCGAGGCCCCTGTCCTGCGCCATCTTCCTTCTAGCTTCTGAATAGCTCTTTGCTGAGAGTGCCTGCTTGCTCGGGATGCCGAACTGCTTCTTGTAAGCACCCGGCTTAATGTCATGGGCAGTGCTCAAGTGGCGAGCAAGAGTTTTGAAGCCGCCTTTGCCACAGATAAGGCAGACAACCTCGTTCTTCTTGAACGCTTCCTTCAAGGTAAGAGTGGGCTTTGCTTCTTCTGCCCCTACCACTGCCTGGCCCGCTTCAAGGTTCTTCAATGCAGTATGAACCTTGCCGATTTCAGCAATGAGTTCATCAGAAGTCATGGGCGTGTTTTTGGCGTGCGATGCCACGAGTTCAGCCGCAATTTCTACCAGAGTTGCCATTAGTCATCCTCCTTTAAATATATACATATATGCGATTAATAGCAGAGACAGAGGTTTTGTCAATGGTAAATATGAATAAATCCATTTCTATGAACAGGCAGAGGTAAAAACTTGCCCTGCAGGCGGATGATACTGACGTTAGAAGGGAAAATAGTGGAACTGAGAGAGGAGCTACCTTCACAGAGACTTTTATGCCAGCAGGGAGCACCCGATTTTGAATTGCATTCATTCGGCAGCTTTCCAGCGACACATTCCTTCGCCCCTTGACCGAAAGGGCATCATGTGCTATAAGCGCCTAATACTTTTAGGATATCTACATAATTGCCAGGGGGAACGTGCATGAACAAATCCGAATTCATAACCAGTCTTGCTGAACGACGGGACCTCAGTATCATTCAGGCTGAGCAAATTGTGAGGACGGTCTTTGATTCCATGTCCGAAGCCCTTGTTTCCGGTGACCGAATTGAAATTCGTGGTTTTGGAAGTTTCTGCGTGAAGGAATACCCAGGGTATATAGGACGAAATCCAAAAAGTGGTGAATCAGTTGATATCAAAGCGAAAAAACTGCCTTTTTTCAAGGTGGGCAAAGATATGAAAGAGCGCTTAATGGGGCAAACACCTTAATAAATAACCGAACAGGAGGAAGTAATGACTAAAGCTGAATTTGTGGCGAAAATCGCTGAGAAGACCGGGTCCACCAAGGTTGATGCGGACAAAGCTGTGCAGGCGTTTCTGGAGACTGTCACCGACGTACTAAAGGCGGGCGACAAAGTAGCTTTTGCGGGATTTGGTTCCTTTGAGGTTACCGAACGTGCAGCCAGGGAGGGGAGAAACCCTCAGACCGGCGAAACGATTCAAATCAAAGCCAGCAAGGCACCCAAGTTCAAGGCTGGCAAAAGTTTGAAGGATGCTGTAGCGTAATCCTCTGTTCTTGGAATGCTCATAGAAGATAAGAAGCGGTACCGACGTCATCATGGGGTCGGCACCGCTTCTTTGCAGGCAGAACGTCACCTTAATCAACCAGAGCTGGCTACCACCTATTTTCCTACCACCAAAACCTCAAAACTACCATTCACCATCACCGGTCGCTGTTTGGAGCCTTCTTTCGCAAACAGCCTTGGTACGTTTTCCTTCCAATCGGTAGAGATGCTCCCGCATAACTTTCGATTGATAAAATGACAATTGGTCAGATGACTGCTGTTGTGCCAGCATCATTTCCTTAGTAGCGTTATTGCCACCAAGGGACGTAATTGCTAACAGAACTGCATACACGGCAGTCACCAGGGCTACTCGCCTGGAGAAATGCTTTTCTTTTAGTTCCTCAAGTTCTTTGGGATTAGGGACTTCAATCTCCGACATAGGCCCTCATTGTTTCCTTTTTAGTAGACAGCCAATGATATTTAGATTGCAGACAAATATCTCCACGAGGTCCTTGAAGGCGTAATTACTGTTGAGGCAATGGGGCAAATTCTAGAATATTATTGTTCAGAATTCTCCATAACTTCCACTCGGTTACGTCCATTCTGCTTGGCATGGTAAAGAGCGTAATCCGCTTGACGAAACAGCGTAGTGGCGCTCTCAACGTGAGGCGAAGGGTAAGTGGCAACACCCAAACTTACCGTAACAGCCAGACCTTCCATAGGGGGCGCAAAAGTGAGAGACTGTACCGCTTCCCGCAAGCGCTCGGCGACCACCACTGCGCCAGATAAGGGTGTTCCTGGGAGAACAAACACGAATTCTTCCCCGCCATAGCGTGCTACCACATCGTAGGTACGTAATCCCTTCTGTGCAGCTTCTGCGATAGCCACCAGTACGACATCACCGTCCTGATGCCCATAGGTATCGTTTAT
>Ga0209125_1000857_pt1 | contig 34181 bp, 26 predicted proteins | sample BarGraIncub1131A_FD_184503 | JGI IMG/M metagenome (GOLD analysis project Ga0209125, IMG submission 184503) | Arctic peat soil microbial communities from Barrow, Alaska - Barrow Graham LP Incubations 11-31A (SPAdes) (version 2) | ecosystem: Environmental > Terrestrial > Soil > Wetlands > Peat... | reverse complement strand
ATTATTGGAGCTACCTGTATATAGTGATATAGCTGCAGGTGAACCTATACTTATTAATTCTGAAATTGAAGGGAAGTTTTACCTTCCAAAGTACTGGCTAAAGGGAGTGAAAAATGCCTTCATATTGAAGGTTAAAGGGGACAGTATGATTGGTGCTAACATTAATCATGGGGATTATGTAATAATAAGGCAGGAACATGCTGCAAATAATAAAGATATTGTAGCAGTTGACATAGGTGGTAATGCTACTTTAAAGAGGTTATCTATAAACAAAGATAGGGTATTACTTATGCCGGAAAATGAAAAATATAAGCCTATTGTTATAGATAGCGAGGATACATATATTATAGGTACAGCCATAGGAATTATTAAGCATAAAAATTGATTTTTGAAGGAGTTTAGTATATGAAAATATTTTTTATTTCCGACATACATGGTTCACTTTTCTTTTTAAAAAAGGCATTAGAACGTTATAAAAAAGAAGGGGCGAGTTATATAGTAATGCTTGGGGATGCGTTATATCATGGACCAAGAAATCCATTTCCAGAGGAGTACAAACCACAGGAAGTAGCTAGCCTTTTAAATGAATATAAAGAAAAGATAATAGCTGTTAGAGGAAACTGTGACAGTGAAGTGGATCAAATGCTCATAGAGTATCCTATGATGGCTGATTATTCAATAATACTGTACAATAACAGAAGATTATTTTTGACTCATGGGCATATATATAACCAGGATAATTTGCCGAATTTAAGTGAAAATGATGTTTTAGTACATGGTCACACACATCTTCCTGTAGCTGAAAAACATAATAAAATATATGTATTAAATCCAGGCTCCATATCTTTACCTAAAGAAAACAACCCAAATTCTTATGCAATACTTAAAGATAATTTATTCCAAATAAAGGATTTAGAAGGAAATGTAATAAAAGAAATAAATTTATAAAAATAATGCCTCAGGAGACCCTGAGGCATTAATAACTTTTCATTATTATAAAAATTAACACTTTTCATTTTAAAATTATTTCCTAAGAAAAAAGCTAAATTTATCTTTTTCTGAAACTGAAATAGATATATTTCGTTTATGAAGAATATTACCATATTCTTGAGTTTGGCCATCACATACATTTGCGTAGTCAGTCTTTCCATCTTCTACCCAACCCATAAACACATAAGCGTGGGATGGAACGCCAGGCTTTTTAGCCACATCTGTGGTAAAACATATATCTCCTTTTTCTAATTTAGTAAAGTCAGTATTTTTTTTGAATTCCATTGAAGTTAAATCCGTAACCAACTGCTTAACAGTTGATGTGTCATCAGGGATAGCGAAGCCATTAGATCTCAAAATTTCTGACAAGAGATATACGGTAACTCCTGTTTTACTTCCTTTGTTTAATTTTACTGCTTTTTCTAGTATTGATGTTCTATTTGCTTCAATATTTAAATATTCATAAATTTTCTCTTGGGATACAATAGGTTTAATGGCACTATCAACAGTACCTTTTGTAACGACTTTATTGGTAGCTACATTTGCTTTTGGGTTCATGAAAGAGGTGTTCATTAATATAGAAAACACAATTATAGCTACTATAACTATAAAAAGTGCTAAAACAATTATATTATTCTTAAACTCATTTTTGTCTGCAAGTTCGTGCATTTCTTTTATATATTTTTGACTTTCACCATGATTTTTTAAATGAGTCTTTCCACTAGCTTTACTTTTATAATTTTCTAAATTTTTGTTTGAATACAGGTTATTAATACTTTCACTAGTTTCCTTTTCTGTTTGTTCATTTTTATCCATGTTTTTCTGCTCACAAATATAAGTATTAAATTATGATTTAACTTATATTTTTTGCAGCACCTCCCTTAAATTTTATATTGGTTATATTAAAGCGTTAATTTTAATTATTTTTTATTTTAAAATAAACAGTTCATAAATTATTTGTATCACCTACTTTTTTACACTGTTATTATAACATATGACAAGGTATTTTAGTTCTTTTTGTAAGAGTTTAAAATAATTTAATATTTTGTGAAAAATATTACAATTATTGAAGTTGTAAATTTAATATAATTATTGATTTTTTATTCATAACTTCTTGGGTACTGTTTAGCACAAGACTGTAGTATAATATATTTAATATTGAATATGTGGGGGTGGACAATGGCTGTAAAAATAGTAACGGATAGTACCTCGTATATAAGTGAGGAGCTAAAAATAAAATATGATATTTCTGTAGTTTCATTAAGTGTTATTTTTGAAAATGAGGAATTTAAAGAAATCGGTATTGAAAATGAAACCTTTTACGAAAAGCTTAATAAGGGCACAAATATTCCCACTTCATCACAACCATCATTAGAGGAAATGTACAACATCATAGAAAAGCATGTAAAAGTTAATAATGAGGTTGTTGGTGTTTTCCTATCTTCAGATATGAGTGGGACATATTCAAATGCATGTCTTGCAAAAAATATGATTCTTGAAACTTATCCAGATGCATTAATTGAGATTATAGATTCTAGATCTAATTGTATGCAACTTGGATTTGCAGCATTAACAGGTGCGATTGCAGCACAAAAGGGAAAATCTATAGCTGAAGTAGTTCTTATAGTAAAAGATAATATAAAAAGAAGCAGATTTCTGTTTATACCAGATACTTTAGAGTATCTAAAAAAAGGCGGCAGAATAGGTGGTGCAAGTGCACTGCTGGGTACTATTTTTCAAATTAAACCTATTCTTACTGTAGTTAATGGGAAAACAGAATTGTTTAATAAAGTACGGACTAAAAAACGTGCCATACAAGCTATGATTGATAAATTTATTGAAGATATAACACAGCATGGTCTTGGAGAAGTAATGATCCATCATATAAATGATGTGGAAGGGGCAATGGCTTTTGCAAAAACAGTTGAAGAATGTATAGGTAAAAAAATAGACATAGCTCCAATCGGGCCTGTAATAGGAACCCATGTTGGACCTGGGGCGTTAGGTATTGTGTATTATACAAAGACGGATTTATAAAATTATAAATAAAGCCGTACTGTTAATTTGCAGTACGGCTTTGTCTATTAAATAACTTAATACTTTTCTGAATACATTTCTCTTAAAATAGTTAATGTTTTAAGTAAATTTTGAACATGGAAGTTAAATACTATGTTTATATCGTTATTTATGTAAGTTGTACTAAGTACATTTTCATTGAACAATTCGTTTATGTTAAAGCGGTTACACTCATTGAAATAGCAATTACAAGGCGAATTGGTGAATGTTAGAGAGTCTAGTATAACTAGGTGATTATAAGCAGTTTTTGAAGTATCTATAACACTATTAATTTTAAGAACATGTTGGCTTTCAGCATTTTCACTTTGTATTTCACTTAAGTATGAGTCTAGTGATTTTTCCAATTTGGATATTTGTATTTTTAAAGTAGAAAGATTAACATTTCCATTGAAATTAAATGCTTCTTTAGATATTATAAAAATACTATCTATTAAAATTTTTCCGTCTTTATGTAAGTCATCTAAAAATTTAGGATGGAATATATAATAGTTAACTAGAACTGATACTAATATACCCAGAAAAGTTTCTATAACTCTACTTAAACTATAAACTAAGGGAGTCCCTTCTTTAAGATTCGTCATTATTGCTAAAAAAACTACGCAGGCAATGATAACGGAATTTTTTCTATTAAGAAGGTTCAAAGAATAAATTACAAATATTATTCCAATGCTACTAAGAAATACATTGTTAGGACTTATAAGTGCGAAGGTTAATCCCCAAATTGCTCCTATAATAGTACCAATCATCCTGTTTTTACCTGTAGTAAAAGAATTGTGTACAGTGCTTTGCATTGTTATTACTGCAGCTATACATGCGTAAAAGGGAAATGTACTATGAAAAGCCCTTAATATAATTATACATATAAAAACTGAAATCGCAGTTTTTATATTTCTCATTCCTATTTTTTGCATATTGTTGCCTCCTGGTTACCTTTTGGGGTGGATACATAAAGATGAACTATAAATAATGTTAGATGCATCTACTATGTTACCAAATCTGAATAAATTTGCAACAAGAAAATATATTTACTCATTGACAAATTACAAAATTTAAATTAAACTAAGAAGAAATATAAATTATATATATATGAAGAAGTACACTTTTAAGTTAGTCCTGTGAGGCTAGGAAGGAGTATAAATGATTATGACATATTTTTTTTGTAGCGCCAATTTTGAATTTCATTCTATTAAATATAACACAGTTATTAATATTCTCAATAAAGCTGTAAGTATATTTTCTATTTGGTTAATAAATGTGATTAATAAATTAATAAGGATAACAAAAGGATTATTAAGTAATCTCTTTGTTATCCTTTATTTTGTTAGAAAAAGTATTTTAGTCTGGCAATTTATTTTTAAGATGAATAAATATTATACTAAATGAATATAATAAAGAGAAAAAACATTGCATTTTTTTAATAATTAATATATAATTAATAAAAATATACAAGCAATGTCAAGGAGTATTACTAAAACATAATTAAAAAGAAAATATATATGACAAATAAGTATTTATACATAAATATGTATAAATATTCATAAATAGGGGTTGCTATTTTAGAAAAATTATTTTTACTAAGGAGGATTTAGAATGAAAGGCCAGTTGATTTTAGAAAATGGAATAATATTTGAAGGAAATATATTTGGGTATTTAGAGGAAAGCGTGGGCGAAGTGGTTTTTAATACAGGTATGACTGGATATGAAGAAATTTTAACAGATCCCTCTTATTATGGGCAAATAGTAACTATGACATATCCGCTCATAGGGAATTACGGAATTAATTTAGAAGATGTAGAGTCGAAGTCTCCTAAGGTTAAAGGCTTTATTGTTAGAGAAAAATGTGATTATCCAAATAATTGGAGATGCGAAATGGATTTAGAGGGATATTTTAAGCAGAATAAAATAATAGGCCTGGAAGGCATTGATACAAGAGCGTTGACAAAAATACTTAGAAATAAGGGTACTATGAAAGGTATTATTACTACAAAGGAATTATCTGAAGGTGAAATAAAGCAAAAGCTTGCCGCTTTTACTAATAGTGATGCTGTGATGAATGTGACTACAAAAGAGTGCTACACAATTGAAGGTAGTGGAAAACATGTAACTATTATGGATTTTGGAATAAAAGCAAATATACTGCGTTCATTTATGCAGAGAAATTGTAAACTTACAATATTTCCTGCGGATGCAAAGGCAGAAGAAATGCTAAAGGTTAAACCGGATTTAATATTTTTATCAAATGGGCCCGGAAACCCTGAAGATTTAGTAGAGGTCATTGAGACACTAAAAGACATTATAGGCAAAGTACCTATAGTTGGGATTTGCTTAGGACATCAACTTTTAGCTTTAGCTCTTGGGGGAAAGACTGAAAAACTCAAATTTGGTCATAGAGGTTGCAATCACCCTGTTAAAGCTATAAAAGAAAATAAGGTTTATATTACATCACAAAACCATGGATATTATGTAAGTGTGCTGCCGGAAGATATGGAAATTACTCATGTAAGTGTAAATGATGGAACTGTAGAAGGTATGAGACATAAAAAAATGCCGATATTTTCTGTGCAATTTCACCCTGAAGCTTCTCCGGGACCGAAGGATATGGACGTGATTTTTGATAAATTCCTTTTGACGATATAGGTTGGAAATTTTGGGTTTAGATTTTACGAAAATTAGGATAGAAAATATAAAAACAAGAGATATCTTAGAGGAGGATTTATATGCCATTAGATAAAAGCATTAAAAAAGTACTAGTAGTTGGATCTGGGCCTATAATAATAGGACAAGCTGCTGAATTTGATTATTCTGGAACTCAAGCTTGTCAAGCATTAAAAGAGGAAGGCGTAGTAGTTGTACTTGTAAACAGCAATCCAGCAACGATAATGACTGATAAAGAGGTCGCAGATATTGTTTACATAGAGCCTTTAACCATAGAATTCTTAGAGAAGGTTATTGAAAAGGAAAGACCTGATAGTATCCTTGCTGGAATGGGAGGACAAACCGGACTAAATTTAGCTGTAGAATTAGCTGATAATGGAATTTTAGACAAATATAACGTGAGAGTAATCGGAACTTCTATAGAGGCCATAAAAAAAGGCGAGGATAGAGAAATTTTTAGAAATCTTATGCAGGAGATTAAACAGCCGGTTATAGAAAGTGAAATTGTTACAGATATTGAAGATGGATTAAGATTCGCCAGCGAAATAGGATATCCGGTAGTTGTAAGACCGGCCTATACTATGGGAGGCAGTGGAGGTGGAATTGCAGAAAACGAGGAGGAACTGGTTGAAATCTTACAATTGGGATTACAATTAAGCTCTATCGGTCAGGTTCTTTTAGAAAAGTGTATTAGTGGGTGGAAAGAGATAGAATATGAAGTTATGAGGGACAGCCTTGGTAATTGCATTTGCATATGTAATATGGAAAACATAGATCCGGTAGGAATACATACTGGAGATAGCATTGTTGTAGCACCAAGTCAAACTCTTTCGGATAAAGAATACCAAATGCTTAGAAGTGCATCCATAGATATTATAAACAGTGTTGGCATAGAAGGCGGTTGCAATGTTCAACTTGCTCTCCATCCTAAAAGCTTTGAGTATGCAGTTATAGAAATTAATCCAAGGGTGAGCAGATCCTCCGCACTAGCTTCAAAGGCTACGGGCTATCCCATTGCAAAAGTAGCAGCGAAAATAGCACTGGGGTATGCACTGGATGAGATAAAAAATGCCGTTACAGAAAAGACTTATGCTTGTTTTGAGCCTTCACTAGATTATGTGGTAGTTAAAATTCCTAAGTGGCCTTTTGATAAGTTTCAGGGAGCAAATAGAGTTTTAGGTACAAAGATGATGGCTACAGGGGAAATAATGGCGATTGGTAGCAATTTTGAAGCAGCTTTGTTAAAAGGAATTCGCTCTTTAGAAATTGGAAAGTATTCATTACAATACGATGCCTTAGCACAAAAGAGTTTACAGGAGTTAAAGGATAGAGTAATGGCACCTGATGACGAGAGAATATTTCATTTAGCTGAAATGCTTAGACGCAATTATATGGTGGAAAAGGTTTCAGAAATTACCGGTATAGATAAATTCTTTGTAAATAAAATTAAGTGGATAGTTGATGAAGAGGAAAAGATAAAAAATTCCACCCTTCAAGATATGAATAAAGATTGGTTACAATCATTAAAGAAAAAGGGGTTTTCAGATAAAGGAATTTCAGATTTATTAGGGGCTAGTCCTAATGCAATTTATGAACTGAGAAATATATGGAACATTAAACCGGTTTTTAAAATGGTAGATACCTGCGGAGGAGAATTCGAAGCACTGTCTCCTTATTATTACTCAACTTATGATGAATATGATGAGGTTGAGGTAAGCGATAGAAGGAAAGTAATGGTTATAGGCTCAGGACCTATAAGAATAGGGCAGGGAATTGAGTTTGATTATGCATCTGTTCATAGTGTAATTGCTCTTAGAAAGCTAGGAATCGAGACTATAATAGTAAATAATAATCCTGAAACAGTAAGTACAGACTTTAATATTTCAGATAAATTATATTTTGAACCATTAACAGAAGAAGACGTATTTAATATTGTTGAAAAAGAAAAACCGGATGGAGTTATACTTCAATTTGGAGGTCAAACAGCTATTAAACTTGCTAAATTTTTAAGCGAAAAAAATGTATCTGTATATGGAACTGAGCCTGAACAGATGGACGTAGCGGAGGATAGAGAAAAATTCGATGCGCTTTTGGAGGAGCTAAATATAAATAGACCAAAAGGAAAAGCGGTTTGGATTTTAAAAGAGGGATTAAAAGAGGCTAAAATCATAGGATATCCAGTATTGGTTAGGCCGTCTTATGTATTAGGCGGACAGGGAATGGAAATAACTTATGCAGAAAAGGAATTAAAGCATTACTTAAAGAATGCGTTTGAAAAGGATAAAAAAAATCCTGTTTTAATAGATAGATATTTATTAGGTAAAGAAATAGAAGTTGATGCAATTTGTGATGGCGAGGAAATATTAATACCGGGTATTATGGAACATTTAGAGAGAGCAGGAGTTCACTCTGGAGATAGTATTACAATATATCCAAGTCAAAATATATCAAATACTATAAAAGAAAAAATATTAGAATATACTAAGAAGGTAGCAATAGGATTAAAAGTAATAGGTATGATTAATATCCAGTTTATAGAATTTAAAGGTGAATTATTTATAATAGAGGCTAATCCAAGAGCTAGCCGCACAGTTCCATACATTAGCAAGGTTAGTAAAGTTCCAATAGTAGAGCTGGCAACTAGAGTTATGCTGGGAGAAAAATTAAAAGATTTAGGGTATGGTAGTGGAGTATATAAGGAATCGGAATTAGTGTCAGTCAAGGTTCCTGTATTCTCAACTCAAAAGCTTCCGGAAGTCGAGGTGTGCCTTGGACCAGAAATGAGATCTACTGGTGAAGTGCTAGGAATAGGTAGAAACTTTGATGAGGCTCTATATAAAGGACTTGTTGCATCGGGAATGAAGATTGAAAAACAAAGTGGAGTTATCTTGGCAACGGTAAATCCACAAGAAAAGAGGGAATTTTTGTATATAGCCAAGGCGTTTAGTGAATTGAATTATAAATTTATAGCAACAGAGGGTACAGCTAAGCTTTTAAAAGACAATGGCATTGATGCCTTAGAGGTTAAGAAAATTACTGAAGGAACACCTAATATCATTGATGTGATAAAAAGCAGACAGGTTGACTTGGTAATAAACACCCCTACTAAGGGGAATGATGCAAAAAGGGATGGATTTAGAATTAGAAGAACGGCCATTGAGAGCTGTGTGGGAATTATAACCTCCTTAGATACAGCAAAAGCAATAGTGGAACTTATGAAGAAAAATGTTAACAGTGCAAATCTAGAAGTATTTGATATTGCAATTAGTTAATAAGTAATTATAAGCAGAACACGTAACGAGTGAGCTAAAACTTGTTACGTGTTTTTCTTTATTATATTAAACTTTTAAATATATTAATACTATGACATTTAAGATAACCTTGTACGTATGAACTTAAATGGTGTAGAATATTAATGTGTTAAAAATGTTTAATATCACGGCAATCATTAATTGGAGGAATAATATATTATGGAAGATAATACCAATCAATTTATTAAGAGATTAACAGGATTTTCAATTGGGCCCTTTGTGGCGGCGATAATTGGATTTATAACTGTTCCAATAACAACGTATTTGTTAAGTCCTGTTGATTTTGGGAAATCGGCAATGTATACTATGGGATATTCTATGACTTCTCTATTTATTTTTTTAGGCTTAGACCAAGCATTTGTGAGAGAATATAATGAATGCAAAAATAAGAATGAATTGTTTTGGAACTCACTTATTGTGCCTCTAATCTTTTCGTTTCTAATAGGTGGAATATATATTATATTTTATAAACCTATATCATTGCTTATGTTTGATAGTAATGAAAAATACATAATAGTAGTTTTGGCAATGTCTTTACCTTTTGCCGTAATAGATAGATTTAATTTGTTAGTATTGCGAATGGAGGAAAAAGCAAAGATATATTCCTCGTTTAACATATTAAATAAATTACTAGCTTTAGTTGTATTAATTCCATATTTAATGTTTATAGACAGAAGTTTTAAAGGAATTATAAATGCTACATTTATAAATCTAGTAATTATTTGTGTAATTGAAAGTTATTATGTTAGACATGTATGGAAAAATAAATTTAAAATGAATAAAATAATGTTAGCAAGAATGTTTAAGTACGCTTTACCGCTAATACCTGCAACCATAATTGGTTGGCTTCTTAGTTCCATGGATAGAATAGCATTAAGACAATGGTCCAATTTTAATGAAATTGGAATTTATTCAGCGGCATTTAAAATAGTGGCAGTTCTTGCAATTATACAAAGTGCGTTTACTACCTTTTGGACTCCGACAGCTTTTAGATGGTATAAAGAGAAAGTTTCCAATGAAAGATATATGAAGGTGAGCAATTTACTCCTTGCTATAATGGCTTTATTATTCTCGTTTATTGTTTTGTTTAAAGATATTATAATAAAACTATTATCATCAGACTATAGCGCAGCATCGATGAGCGTTCCGTTTTTGCTGTTTTTCCCGATAATGTATACAATATCTGAAACTACAGCACTCGGAATTTCATTTTCGCGTAAGACATCCTATAATATTTTAATATCAATTGTTTCTGCTGCTTTGAACTATATAGGCAACTACCTATTAGTTCCAAAGTATGGCGCAATGGGGGCGTCTATTTCAACGGGAATATCATACATAGTATTCTTTTGGATGAGAACTTTGATATCTAGAAAGTTATGGTTTAAATTTGATATAACTCTATATGCAGAAAACGTAGTATTGCTAGTTATATTATCAATTATGAGTATTACAATTAATAACTTTATTATTAATTTGATAATTGTATTATTAATTACATATGTAAATAGGGTAAATGTTATAGAAATCTATCAATTTATAAGTAGCTTTGCAATTAAAATCTTTAATAAGAAATATAGACCCGAAAATAAATAACTTATAATGTAGTAGACAATTTCTATTTTCTATAAAAAACCATGTAACAGGTGATTACCACTTGTCGCGTGGTTTTTTTTCTTATATTATACTTTTGTTAGCATACTTTAAGAAAAATAACATTAATTATAAGGATTTATCATGATTAAAAGTCAGTAAAATCAATTAGTTAAGCACGATTCCGTTGGTTGACATGCATAATTATTATAAAATACTGAATAAATATAATGAAAAAGTATTGCAATATTACTAAAAATGATATATAATAAATAAAAACAAGGGTGATAAACCTGTATTAAAAGCTATTAAACTAATATTGAAAGCTAAAAAAACTAGCAAATGCAAAAAAAATAAACAAAATATGAACTATGCATAAAAGATGCATAAATATACATGATTTTAAACAAAAGGATGTATAAATATACATAAGGTTATTGCATTATAAATGGGGGAGTGGTACAAATGAAAAAAATCATGTCAATTGTATTAACAGTTACTATGGCAGGTGCATTACTTGTAGGATGCGGTCAAAAACAGGAAAAACTTAATTCTCTACAAGCAGTTCAAAAAGCAGGTAAATTAACTATAGGAACAGATGATTCATATCCTCCAATGGAATTTAGGGATTCTAAAAATAACTTAGTAGGTTTTGATGTAGATTTGGCAAATGAAATAGGAAAAAAATTAGGGGTGAAAATAGAACATACTACTACAGATTTTAACGGAATACTTTTAGCTCTTAATGCATCAAGATTTGATATTATAATTGCAGCTTTGAGTATTACAGATAAGAGAAAAGAAAGCATTGATTTCTCAGATAGTTATTTAATGGGTGGCCAAGTTATCGCTATTAAACAAGGGAATACAACCATTAAAAAGCTGGGAGATTTAAAGGGTAAGGTGGTAGCTTGCCAACTAGGGTCTACAGGAGATACTGCGACCACTGCTATAAAAGGGTTAAAAGAGATTAAAAAGTATGACAAAATTACAGAGGCCTTCCAAGAATTATCATCTGGAAGAGTAGATGCAGTAGTTATGGATGCTCAAGTTGGTGGATATTATGTAGCAAAGAAACAAGGTGAGTATGAGGTTTTAAAGGACAGAATTAGTGAAGAACCTATAGGAATTGGATTTAAGAAAGAAGATAAGGAATTAAAAGCAGCAATACAAAAGGCTATTAATGAACTTAAAGCAGATGGAACTCTCTCAAAGCTTTCCCAAACTTGGTTTGGATTTGACGCATATAAAAAATAACAATTAATAATTGTAATCTACTACAGAGGAATGCTAGGGGGATAACAATTAATAATTGTTATCTGCCCCAGAGGAATACTAGGGGGTCAAGGATGGATATAAATATTTTAAAGGAAATGTTCCCAGTGTTATTAAAAGCAAGTTTAATAACACTGGAGCTCACACTTATATCAGTAGTATTTGGAAGTTTAATAGGTATGTTTACAGCCATATTAAAGCTTTCTAAAAATATGTTAATGGGTACTATAGCAGGATTTTATACCTGGCTCTTTAGAGGGACACCTATGCTGCTACAATTATGGTTTTTCTATTTTGGATTGCCCTTTGTAGGTATTAAGTTTACAGCCTTTCAAGCAGCGATAATAGGACTTAGTTTAAATTCAGGGGCTTACATGGCAGAAATAATAAGGGGCGGAATACTTGCAGTAGATAAGGGGCAGTTTGAAGCTTGTAAGTCATTAGGGTTTACTTATTTTGATACTATGAAAAGAGTAGTATTACCTCAAACCTTTAAAATAATCATTCCATCTGTAGGTAATGAGTTTATAACAATGCTTAAGGATACTTCTTTAGTGGCTACTATAACTATGGTGGAGGTAATGAGATCAGCACAGCTTTTATATGCTTCAAGCTTTAGACCTATGGAAGCTTTCTTTATAGCAGGATGTTTATATCTTTTAATGACAACAATTTTCACTACAGTATTTTCATATTATGAGAAAAAACTGTCAGTATATTAGTAGAGGTGATATGAAATGTATATGATAGAAACTAAAAATTTAACTAAGAGATTCGGCTCCTTAACGGTATTTGAAGATTTAAACGTAAATGTTAAAAAAGGCGAGGTGCTAGTTATAATAGGACCTTCGGGTTCGGGAAAAAGCACATTTCTAAGATGCTTAAATCACCTTGAAGTGCCTGATATGGGTGAGGTTTTTATTGAAGGAGAAAAATTAAATGTAAAAAACAAAAGACATATGAGAAATACCATAGAAAAAGTAGGAATGGTATTCCAAAACTTTAATCTCTTCCATAACATGACGGTACTCCAAAATGTAATTGAGGCTCCAATTACTGTTAAACATGAAGTTCGCGAAGAAGTATTAAAAAGAGTAGAGGAAATTATTGAAAAGGTAGGTCTTAAAGAAAAAGTTGATGATTACCCGTCAAAGTTATCAGGAGGACAAAAGCAAAGAGTAGCTATAGCAAGAGCACTAGCTATGAGACCTGATATAATGCTCTTTGATGAACCTACCTCGTCCCTAGACCCGGAGCTTGTTGGAGAGGTTTTGGGAGCAATGAAGGATTTAGCAAAAGAAGGTATGACTATGGTGGTTGTAACCCATGAAATGGGGTTTGCCAAAGAAGTGGCAGATAGAGTTATTTTCATGGATGGAGGAAAAATAGTAGAAGAGGGAACACCAGAACAATTTTTTACTGTTCCTAAAGAACGGCGAACTAAAGAGTTTTTAAATAAAATACTTTAGATAAAACTTAGAATATTAATAATAAAGAAATAAAATTGAAAGGGGAAATAAAAATGGAAAAAATAATTAAAGAAAAAGTGGTTTTAGCATATTCAGGAGGATTAGATACATCTATAATAATAGCATGGCTTAAAGAAAACTATGATATGGATGTTGTAGCAGCTTGTATTAATGTTGGACAAGAGGATGATATGGAGGCAATTGAGAAAAAGGCTTTAAGCTCAGGTGCACAGAAAATATATATTGAAAACGTAACAGCTGAATTCATCAAAGATTACGTATTTAAAGGAGTTAAAGCAAATGCTACATATGAAGGAAAGTATTTATTAGGTACAGCGTTTGCAAGACCATTAATAGCTAAAAAACTTGTGGAAATTGCGCATAAAGAAGGGGCTAAATATATATGCCACGGATGTACTGGTAAGGGAAATGATCAAGTTAGATTTGAGGTCGGCATAGCAGCAATAGATCCTACTATAAAGATTATTGCTCCTTGGAGAATTTGGGATATAAAATCAAGAGAAGATGCTATAGATTATGCAAATGCTAGAGGGATAGAAACATCAGTTACGAAAGAAAAAATATATTCAGTAGATCAAAATTTATGGCATGCAAGTCATGAAGGTGGAGATATTGAAGATTTTAAAAATGATCATAAAAGAGAAATGTATCTTATGGTTACACCACCAGAAAAAGCTCCAGATGAACCTACTTTTGTAGAAATATATTTTGAAAAGGGAATTGCAAAAAAAGTAGACGGCATAGAACTTGAACCAATAGATATAGTTACAGTATTAAATAAAATTGGTGGAGAAAATGGAATAGGAATTGTAGATTTAGTAGAAAATAGACTTGTAGGAATGAAATCAAGAGGAATATATGAAACTCCAGGCGGTACTGTTCTCTATGCAGCTCATAAAGAACTAGAAGAAATAACTTTAGACAAGGATACACTACACTTTAAATACTCAATTTCACAGAAATATGGAGAGCTCGTTTATGATGGACTTTGGTTTACAACTATGAGAGAAGCCCTTGATGCATTTGTAGATAAGACTCAAGAAACCGTAACAGGTTCTGTTACATTAAAACTCTATAAAGGAAATATTATTGTAGCAAGTAAAGAATCTCCTAATGCATTATATGATGCAAGTATATCTTCTTTTGGGGCAAGTGTACTATATGATCATAAGGATGCAGAAGGATTTATAAACTTATTTTCATTGCCAAGTAAAATTAAAGCATACAAACATTTAAATAATATCTATTAAAAAGTACAAATTTATAGAAAGCTATGTAGGTGATAATTGTGAAACTTTGGGGTGGAAGATTTAAAGAAAAAGAAAGCAAGCTTATGGAGGACTTTAATAGTTCTCTTAGCTTTGATAAAAAATTATATTATGAGGATATTATGGGCAGCATTGCTCATGTTAAAATGCTTGCTAAATGCAGCATTTTAACTCATGAAGAATGTAATACAATAGTTAATGGATTGAATTCTATTCTTTCAGATATTCAAGCAGGTAAAATAAAAATTGAAGGTGACTATGAAGATATTCACAGTTTTATGGAAATACAACTTACAGCACTTGTAGGTGATGTAGGTAAAAAGCTTCATACAGCAAGAAGTAGAAATGATCAAGTTGCAGTTGATATGAGATTATATTCGAAATATAAAGCTAGTGAGGTTATTGATAATTTAAATGTTATTTTGAGCACTATTGAAAAAGCAGGAAATGACAATGCGGTTATAATGCCAGGTTACACGCATTTACAAAGAGCTCAACCTGTAACCTTTAAACAACATATTATGGCATACTATAATATGCTGAGTCGTGATGTGAAAAGGCTTAAAAGTGCTATTGACATTATGGACGAAAATCCTCTTGGATGTTGTGCTTTAGCAGGTACCACCTATGATACGGATAGAACTTTTACAACAAAAGAGCTTGGGTTTAAAAAACCAGTAGATAATTTCATGGATGGAGTAAGTGATAGAGATTATTTATTAGAACTTTTGTCATGTTTTTCTATTATAATGATGCATCTTAGTAGACTAAGTGAGGAACTTATTTTATGGAGTAGTAAAGAATTTAATTTTATTGAAATTAGTGATGAATTCTCTACTGGTAGCAGTATAATGCCACAGAAAAGAAATCCAGATGCAGCAGAACTTATAAGAGGGAAAACTGGGAGAGTATATGGAGATTTAATGAGCTTACTTACCACTATGAAAGGGATTCCATTGGCTTACAATAAAGATATGCAAGAAGATAAGCAGCCTTTCTTTGATGGAGCTTCCACAGTTTTAAAATGCATAAAGATTATGAATGGAATGTTAAGTAGCCTTACAATTAAAAAAGATAATATGTATAATGCAGTTAAAACAGGATTTTTAAATGCTACGGAAGCTGCAGATTATCTTGTAAATAAAGGAGCAGCCTTTAGAGATGCCCATGGAGTTATAGGCTCTATAGTGCTACATTGTGAAAAGGAACATAAGGCTATAGAAAATTTAACACTAGAAGAGCTTAAGAGCTTTAGTGATTTATTTGAAGAAGATGTATACCAATTTATAGATTATGAGAATACTTTGAGTAGAGGAATAAAAAAAGAAATGTAATCACCGCCTTAGGGGTGGCCAATAGCCACCTTTAAATAAAAAAACACGTAACGGGTGCCCCCACCAGTTACGTGTTTTTTAGTAGTTAAAATCTCTAAGACAATTCTTAATGCCACCAACAGTTTCAGGTAAATTAAAACCGTACTTCTTTAATTTACTATTACTTATTCGAAGGTCCCTTGGATGGTCATAATATCTTTTAGTATCTTTTTCTAAATAATTATCTGCTTTATGGTCTAAGCCAATTTCTTTTAATATGAACAAAGCTATATCATAAGTGCTTAAATCATTCTCACTTCCTGTGTGATAAGTTCCGTAGGGGAAATCAAAAATTTTATTAAAGTTTTCTATTAAATCATAAACATAAGTCATTCCTCTAAATTCATTTGCGGGTATTTTTATCTTTTTATCTTTTAAAACGGAAGATACAACATTCCATAGTATATTAGAACTTACCCTGCAATTTTTTTCTGGAAATCCAAACAGCCAACTAAATCTTAAAATCCATAGTTCATCAATAATTTCTTTTAGATTCTCTTCAGCTTGAAGTTTATGGTTTCCATAAACTGTATTGGGTGTTGGGATGTGATTTTCATTATAGGGTCCTGATTCAATATTACCATTAAAAATTTGTTCGGAACTTAAATATACTAATTTAGACTTTGTTAAATTGCAAGCTTTAGCAATGTTTATTGAACCTTTAACATTTATTTCATAAGATAGTTCTGGTTTTCTTTCACACAAACCTGTATCAGCAATAGCAGCAGTGTGTACTACATAATCAGGTTTGAAATTTCGCATTATTTTTAAGCATTTTCTTTCATCTGTTATATCTAAGTCTGCATGGCTTAATGGAAGTATTTCGTGTTTGTTTTTATAATATGTATAAAATCTTGATGCAAAAAAACCATTAGAGCCTGTTAGTAATATTTTTTTAATGTAAATCACCCCGCTTTTTCTTTATAATTATAATATCATAAAAATTGAATTGTGACTAAATTTGGTTAACATTTCTTAAATAATAAATTATATATTATAATTATGATAACAATTAAGAGAAGCTTCTTAAATATTTAATCAAAGCGCCTTTAGCTCTTTTGTAAGCTAAAGGCGCTTTTAAGTTTCTATTATCGGATTCATTTTCGAATAAAAAGACCTAATGTTTTTAGTGCTTTTTAGTTATTTAGAACAATTACCTCTAAGAATTCCATGTTTTTTATAATTGCTTTCCCAATTTTTAAGAAATTCACAGGCACAAACTTCTCCGGAGTTATATAAATCCATAATATTTTTATTGGAAATATTAAAGTCTGTGGTTTTAATATCCAGAGTATTAATTTTTACAGTTCGGAGATAATCCATCTCTCTTATATGAATATCATCCTGGGCTTCTAGCATAGTCTCAATAATTGAACTAGTGAAATTAAAGATGTTTGTGATTTTATGTTCTCGTATTTCTTTATTTCCACCTAGTTTAAAACCAATGGTTGGCCAGCGAGGAATACCATTTACGTCAAAAATCCATACTGGGTAATTACTTAAAACACCGCCGTCAACAATGAGAGATTTTTTATTAGAATTTACATCATTTAAATTTACAGGCTGAAAAAAATAGGGAATAGAGATGCTCATTCTAATTGCCAAACTTACTTCTAGGTCATCAGGATTTATACCGTACTCAGCAATGTCTTCTGGTAATATTAGCATCCTGCCTTTGCTAATATCAGTTGCTATAATATGAAGTTTATATTTTCTTTTATACTTGTTATTATTTATAAGAATCCCCTTTTCTTCTGGAATAATTAAATCACCAAAGGTTACTTTTTTTTCGTTTTTTAGCTGAAGTTTATTTAAAAGAGCCTCATCAATCCAGTTTTTCAAATAATCACCTTTGAAAATGCCTTTTTTAAATAGTAAATTGCTAGTATTAGATAATATTGGTATATTAAAATGACTTTTATCAGCAATTCTCTTATAGTCTAGTTGTATCATTAATTTTTTTATTTCTTCAGAACAGTAACCTACTGCAAGTAGTGCAGCCACAATAGAACCAGCAGAGGTTCCTGAAATACTTTTCCACTCATATCCATTTTCTTCAAATGTTTTTATGGCACCTACTAGACCAATTCCTTTAACACCACCACCTTCAAACACCGCATCTGCAAATTTTCTCTTATTATAAATATCCATATATAAACACCTCTTTATGAGTAATATATGAACAAGTAGATTTTCATGACCTATATTATTAAAAATAAATTTATTTACACTTTATTTTGTTAAAAGAATATTATACAATATAGTTATTTTAAAAAGAGGTAATACATGAAAAATTTAGAAGATTACACACCTGGTGAATTAGCTACATTGTCAACAATAATAGGAATCATGATTGCAGCTAAGCTTAATATAAATCAACAAAATGTAGTAGGCAATTTTTTAGATGGTGTAGGGCAGACACTGTTTATAATTGCCGCACAGGCACAAAATCTTCAGCCTCAGGCAGGAGCTCAAAATGGTGATAATGGCAACAGTAATTCAAATGGTAGTAATGTTGATTTGCAAAACCAGATAGATGAACTTAAAAAATATATTAAAAAGGTTGAAGATAATATGAACTCTTAAAAAAAACGCATTAAATAGAAGCTGCGTTTTTTTTAATGTAAGTTATGTATTTTATTTTTATCAGTCTAAGAAGGTATTATAAATTAATAGTTGTGAGAAAATACAATATAGGACTAAACATTGGAGGAAATAAAATGAAAAAGGGAGTTATTGAAAGGAATTTTAATAAAGTAAAAAGTCAGTTTGCTCAGATTCAAGAAATAGCAAAGCATACTAAGCCAAATGCACTATGGGAACATGAAGCTGCAGTAAGGAAGAAGCTAAAGGAATTAAATGAGTTTAAAAAAGAGAATTTCAAAGACTATAAAAGAGTTTATGAAAATTATTTAGGGTTACTTAAATATATATCAATAAAGCTTGTTGAAGACTATAATAAGAAAAATAATACAAACTTTAATTTTGAGAGCGTCTCAAAGAATAAGGGCGAAAGTTATTTAAAATCAGGAATTATTAGTGTATTAATAACTGAGCATATTCCTGAGATTATATCTAGTGAGTTTGAACGAGTGTTTCCTTCTAATCCTAAAGATGAATATGAGGGAACAAGGAAATTTAAAAGAAAATTTTATCTCCATTTAGGCGAGACTAATACTGGAAAAACTTATAATGCAATGATGAGACTTAAAGAGGTAGCAAATGGGATTTACCTTTCTCCTTTAAGAATATTAGCACTTGAGAATTTCGAAAGATTAAATAGAGAAGGAGTAAAATGTAATCTTGCAACTGGAGAAGAGGAAATAAACATCGAAGGTGCGACTCATATCTGCTGTACTATTGAAAAATTAGATATAAGGGAGGAGTATGAAGTTGGTATTATAGACGAAATTCAAATGATAAATGATGACCAAAGAGGAGCTGCTTGGACAAGAGCTGTTTTGGGATTAAAAAGTAAAGAGATACACATTTGTGGCGCAGTGAATGCAAAAGAGCTGCCTATAGAAATAATAAAGGATTGCTCTGAGGAATATGAGATAATAGAGTATAAAAGACAAGTTCCACTTGTAAGGGAAGACAAACCTTTTAGTTATAAGGATATTGAAAAGGGTGATGCACTGGTTACCTTTTCAAAGAAGAAAGTGCTAGAACTAGCTTATCATTATTCGAATTTGGGGATAAAAGCAAGCTTAATCTATGGAGATTTGCCACCAGAGGTAAGGAAAAAGCAGTACAATCAGTTTATTAATGGTGAAAGTACAGTTTTAATATGCACTGATGCCATAGGTATGGGAGTAAATCTTCCTATAAGAAGAATAATATTTATGGAAATTAAAAAATTTGATGGTAATGAGATAAGATATTTAACTTCCCAAGAAGTCAAACAAATAGCAGGAAGAGCAGGTAGAAAAGGGATATATGAGGTTGGATATGTAGCATCTTATGGTAATACTCAAGATTTTATAAGAGAGAGCTTAGATACAAGAGATGCAACTATAAGTGAAGCAGTATTAGGTCCAAGTGAAGCTATATTAAAAATAAGTTCACTTTCACTTAGAGAAAAATTAGCATTATGGAGTACAAAAGAGGAAAAAATGCCATTCTACAGAAAAATGGATATAACTGAGCTTCTGGTGGTATTAGATAATTTAATGAGTTATAAATTAGATCAAATAATTCAATGGAGACTACTGAAAATTCCTTTTGATGTATCCAATGATAAGATGATGAACGCATTTCTACATTATGTAGATGAATTGTTTATAGCTAAAAAAGAGTTTATATCAAAACCACAGTGTCTATTAGATGATCTTTATGAATTAGAGCTTTACTATCAAAAAATAAATCTTTATTATTCCTTCTCAAAAGTATTTAAATTGAGCTTTGATGAACAGTGGGTATATGAAAATAGGATAAAAATAAGTGACGATATTAACAGTATATTAAAAAGTATATAGTAATACATTGTTTGCCATGATTACCATGAAAACAATGTTATAAAATATATTAAATATGTACACTATAGTAGTACAACAAACAAAACATTTAAAGGAGGTCACAGAGTATGGCATATAGAAGTTTAGTACCAGAAGCAAAAGCAGGATTAAATAAATTCAAAATGGAAACTGCAAATCAGTTAGGAGTAAGCTTTACAGACTATAATGGTGACTTAACATCAAGACAATGTGGTTCAGTTGGCGGAGAAATGGTTAAAAAAATGGTAGAACAATACGAAAGAAATTTATAATTTTAATTAGATAGGGTGTGCAGCAAAGCTGTACGCCCTATTTTTCTCATGTATCCAAATGAGATTTGAATTTGTAATAAATATTTAATCATCTATTTAGTATACCTATTTGACTTATGATCTACAAAAGGATATAATATATCTCGTAGTGTTAATTCGGCTCCTTGGTCAAGAGGTTAAGACACCACCCTCTCACGGTGGAATCAGGGGTTCAATTCCCCTAGGAGTCACCAAAACTCAAACGTTGATATAGCAGGTTTTACAGCAATGTAAAACTTGCTATATTTTTGTTTCCCCACATAAGCTTTAGAAAGATTTAGAATGTCATAAAACGGTATACCCTTCAATGTTCTAATGTTAAGTTAGTTTTGCCGTGTTTCCCTTTATTAAGGCAATTAGCTTTACCACATGAATCTTCAAGACCATCGATTATATCTTCTTACCCATAATAAAAATCTATCTCATCGATATAAATTTCATTATAGTATGATTTCTTCGTGCAAAATAATAATAATAAGAAATAATATACATCCGAAAAAAATCCACCTAATCTGAATTTTGTTATCTTATGAAAACGATTCAAATGATATAAAATAAAAATATACTAAGAAAGCATTTTTATATTTAGTGGTCTTTATTAGTACAAATTTATAAATACATTTTATGCTATATTAAAAATATCGAGGGGGAAAAACATGAAAAAAAGAAATTTTAAATTACTTTCTATGTTAGTCTTTACAACACTTCTAGCAACTTCTTTAGTAGGTTGTGGATCAAAAAGTTCAACAACAGTTTCAACTAAAACAGAGGATAAACCTGTAACACTGCAGCTTCTAGCATGGTCAAATCCTGCAACTACTACTGCACTTAAGGTTTTGAATGATAATTTCACTAAAAAGTATCCTAACATTAAAGTTGAGGTAACTTCAGTAGATTCAGCTACTTACCCAAATCTTGTACAAACAAGAATTGCAGCAGGGAACGCTGATATAATTGCTCAACAAAGCTTTCAACCAAATCCAGATTTTACAAAGGGATTAGATAAGCCTCCTTTTCAAAAATACATAGAAAATGGAGATTTTCTTGATTTAACTAATGAAGCATTTGTTAAGAATTATGATCCAAATGCAGTTAAAGACTCTTCAACATTTAATGATAAGGTCTATGCATTACCTATGTCAAGAACATCATACAATGGTGTATTCTACAATAAAACTATATTTGAAGCAAATGGCCTTAAAGTTCCTCAGACTTGGGATGAATTTATGACTATATGTACTACTTTAGAAGCTAAAAAAATTCCTGCATTAACAGCGGGCGGAAAAGATAGCTGGCCAATAGGCGCTGTTGCAGCTAATGCTGTAGTAAGTACAGTTATTTCAGATCCTTCTGCATATGTAAAAGGACTTTGGGATGGAAGCAAAAAACTTAATGATGCTGAATCTCAAGTTATTTTTGATAGATTAGCGCAGCTTGCTTCTCATTATGAAAAAGGTGTTATGGGTGTTGATTATGCATCAGTCCCAGGAAGATTTGCTGCTGAAAAAGCTGCAATGCTTACAGACGGAGCTTGGCAGGCACCACAAATCGCTAAGGCTAACCCTGACTTAAAATTCGGATACTTCCCAATGCCATCAACTGAAAAAGGCAGCGATTTAGCACAGTTAAAAGGAAAGTACGATACATTGTTTGCTGGTAGTGGAAAATCAAAGAATAAAGATGCTATATTAAAATGGTTAGCCTTTACTTCAGAAAAAGATAATTACACACCATTTATAAATACACTTGCAATGGAACCTACAATGACAGGCGTTACTTCTAGTGATGCATTCTTGAAAGAGCTTGCACCAGTTAGTAAGGACTTCCAATTACAGTTTGAACTAGTTTGGAGAGCACCAAAGGCAATTGGTAAATTTGGAGGATTTCAACCAACACAGTTAAAAGTTTTAGGGGGAACTGTTGCAACTGCCAAGGAACTAGCTGATTTATCACAAAAGGATTGGGATGCAGCTTATAGGGCAATAAAATAATTATTAGATTTTAAGTTAATGTTTATTTCTGTATCGGCTTGTTCGGTACAGAAATTTGCTTATTATAGTACTTTATTAAAGTTAGAAAGGATGGTGGAATATGCATTCGACAAATACTACATTTAAGAAATGGGCTATATACTGTGGCGTGTTACCAGCAATTTTAATATATCTAATTATGAACGTGGGGCCATCAATTGCATCCTTTGTTTTTTCCTTTACAGATATGTCAGGTCTTCGTGGTGCATCTTGGAAATTTATAGGACTAGACAACTATAAGGAGTATTTCTTTATTCAAAACTATCGTGATTATATTGATGTAATTAAAAGAACTCTTGTTTACGCTGGAGTAACAACAGTTGTTCAAAACGTAATAGCTCTTTTTGTGGCTGTAATACTTAATAGTAAATTTATTAAAGGCAGAAATTTATTTAGGGCAATTATATTTATGCCTGTAGTTTTAGGAGTAGTGGTTACATCCTTAAGCTGGGGTTTAGTATTTAATACCGAGGGTCCTATTGCTAAAATTCTTGCTATTTTTGGAACAAGTTCAAATTTCTTTGGAGATCAGAAATATGCATTTATGTTAATTATATTTGTTCAAATATGGATGTACATGGGATGGTCTATGGTTATTTTCCTAGCCGGTCTACAAAGTATTCCAGCTGATTTATATGAAGCAGGAGAAATTGATGGGACAACCTGGTGGCAGGCATTTAAAAATATAACACTTCCTTTACTTTGGCCTTCAGTGACTGTTAATGTTTTAATGTCAATAATAGGTGCTTTATCTTCCTTCCAGATAATATTACTTACTACTGGTGGTAATTTTAATACATCAACTTTGGGAATGAATATATATGCTCAGGCCTTTGGAATAGGAAAACAAGCTACGGTTTTAGGCCTAAGACAAGGTTATGCATCTGCAATGAGTATGGTGTTATTTGTAATAATATTAGTATTTGTGTTAATTTTTCAGTACATAATGAAGAAGAGGGAGATTGAAATATGAAGAAGAAATCTATAGGAAAAATTGTAATATATTTAATTATTGCAGTACTAGTAGTTATTTATTTGTTTCCTCTTTTCTATGTTTTTAATACCTCACTTAAAACAGATTCAGAATTTATTAAAAATACTACTTCAATTGCTAAATCTTTTCGATTTAAAAATTATATAGATGCATGGAACGCTGCTAATTTTGGAAACTATGTCTTTAATAGTTTGTTTTACATGATAGTTTGTACTTCATTATCCATTATTTTAGCCGTTTTTCTTGCTTTCCCAATAGCAAGAAATTATTTTAAATATGGGAATCTAATTTATGCACTTTTCCTTGCAGGTATGTTTTTACCTGATGGAACAATTCCACAATTTAAAATGTTGCTTACTCTTGGGCTTTATGATACTCGCACAGGATATATGTTAGGCTTTATAGGTGGCGGCGGAGTAACTTTGTTTATGTTTGTATCTTATATAAAGGGTATTCCTAAAGAACTTGATGAGGCTGCTTCAATTGATGGATGTGGATATTTCACATTTATATTTAAAATTCTTATACCTTTGATGAAACCAGCAATATCCTCTATGGCTATTTTGCAAGCATTAAATGTTTGGAATGATATTCTTAGAGCTATAATTTACCTTTCAAAGGACGCGATTTTACCAATGACTCGAGGATTATATGTTTTCACGGGTTCATTTAATAATACAGTGACGCTACAAATGGCAGCTCTTATTATAGTAGCAGCACCAATTGTAATATTGTATATATTCCTTCAAAATTACATCATTGACGGGACACTATCAGGTGGAGTAAAAGGATAGTTACATAATTATCTAATTGCAAGATTAGTATTTAGAAAGGTAGGAAAAATTAATGAAAGTTAAATACAACTTTAATGATAAAAACGAGTTTGCAATTGAGGGTTATGATAAAGCAAAAACTTTTGCAAGCTTTTTGCCAGGTATTGCAGGGATTGAGGGTATTCCTATGTGGTCTTATTATGTTAATCGTGGGCAGTGTATGGGAAGCTTTGGAGTTAAGGACAAGAACAATACAATAATGGAATTTTTCCCTGCGAACATGATGTATAAGAATATTGAACTTCAGGGTTTTAGAACTTTTATAAAAATTAATGGAGAAGTACATGAAATCTTCTCATCAATGTCTAGAGATAAAGTTATACGACGAATGATCATTGAGAAAAATATATTAAAGATTGAGGAAGTGAATTATACACTTAGCTTAAGGGTTACTGTTACTTACTTTACAATGCCTAGTGAAAGCTTTGCAGCTATTGTAAGAAAGGTGGAAACCGAAAACCTTGATGGTACTTCAAAAGATATAGAAATACTTGATGGATTAACTCAGATTCTTCCTTATGGAGTTGGCAATAGCAGCTATCAGGAGATGTCTAATCTTCTAAGAGCGTGGTTTGATGTATATAATCTTGAAAATAATATTGCATATTATAAGGTAAGGGCTACAACGAGTGATTCCGCGGAGGTGGAAGAAGTGAATAAGGGTAACTTCTACTTATCTTTTTCGTCAGAAAGTATGGGTCTGATTGCCCCTATAATAGATATGGACACTATATTTGGAAGTAACACTGCATTTACTTATCCAGAGGCCTGGGACTGTTCATCTAAAGATATGATTTCACGTAAACAGGTCCCTGAAAATAAGGTTTCAGGAGGATTTACAGCTATAAGTGCAAAGCTTGAAACTAAAGTTACTATTGTTACATTAATTGGGCACATATCAAGCCCCGAGCTAATAAATGCAAGAATAGAAGATTTTACATTAGAATACATTGAAGATAAAGAAAAAGATGCAAGAGAACTTATAGATAATTTGGTGTATGATACAAATACAAGGACCTCAAATCATCAGTTTGATAAATACATTGATCAATGCTATCTTGATAACATCCTTAGAGGAGGCTATCCATTAGTCTATAAAGCAGGAGACAAAAATCATGTTTATCATGTCTTTTCCAGAAAGCATGGTGATATGGAAAGGGAATATAACTTCTTTTCTTTAGAACCTGCATACTATTCTCAAGGAAATGGAAACTTTAGAGATGTTAATCAGAATCGCAGAAATGATGTGCTTTTTAATCCTGAAGTAAGAGATTTTAATGTGAAACAATTTATGAGTCTTATCCAGTTAGACGGATATAATCCACTCTCGGTAAAGGGTTCAACCTTCACCTTAAATGCAGAAGCTTTTAATGAAGTTATGGAACTCGTTAAAACTGAAAAAAAAGGAATTACAAAAATACTTAAAAGTAATTTCACTCCAGGAATGCTTATAAACTATGTGGGTAATAATAAAGTTTCTTTAAAGGTTAATAAAGAGGCTTTGCTTGTAAAGATTCTTGAGAACTCCAAGCAAAATTATGAAGCTGAGCTCGGAGAAGGCTTCTGGGTAGATCATTTTACCTATAATATTGATTTAGTGGAGAGTTACCTAAAGATTTATCCAGATAAACTTGAAAGTTTTATTTTTTTAGATAATACTTATCGCTTTTTTGATAGCCCCGCAAGAGTTCTTCCGAGGTCGGATAAATACGTCCTTACCAATGGGAAGGTTCGTCAGTATGGATCAGTCCAAGAGGATGAAGAAAAGTGTCGCAAACTAAATATAAACGCTAAGGACACTAACTGGCTAAAAACAGAAAATGGGACAGGCAAGATATATGAAACTAATTTGTATGTTAAACTTGTAGCTTTAGCTCTTATAAAGTTTGTATCTTTAGATCCATACGGCATGGGGATAGAGATGGAAGGGAATAAGCCTGGTTGGAATGATGCTATGAATGGACTTCCTGGTCTCTTTGGCTCAGGTCTAAGTGAAACAGCAGAACTTAAGAGAATTGTGAACTTCATCCTAGAAGTTTCAAGTGAATTTAATAAAAAAATAATGCTTCCTGAAGAAATCGCTGAACTTCTAAGGCACAGTGAAGGCGTACTTGATAGTTATAATAATGGAGCTTTAACAGATTTTGAGTATTGGGATAAAACTTCTACTCTAAGAGAGGTATTCCGAGACAAAATTCATTACGGAATAAGCGGTAAAGAAGAAAAATATTCAACAGTGGAAATTCTAGATATCTTTAAAAAATTTAATTTAAAATTAGAGAAGGGTTTAGACAGGGCTCTAAAGTACGGAAAGGGAATATTTCCAACCTTCTTCACTTATGAAGCAAAGAAATATGAAGTAATTGAAGGAAAAAAAAATCCTATAAATGGATATGACAATGTAAACGTAACTGAATTTGAATGTAATCTAATTCCTCTATTTTTAGAGGGTCCTGCTCGTGTACTAAAAGGGATTGTGGACGCCGATAAAGCTAAGGCTCTCTATGATGCTATAAAGAAAAGTGAATTGTATGACAATAAGTTAAAGATGTATAAGACTTCAGTACCACTTAATGATGTTACAAACGAGACGGGAAGAGTAAGAGCATTTACTGCAGGTTGGCTTGAAAGAGAATCTATTTTCATGCATATGGAGTATAAATACCTCTTTGCACTTCTTAAGTCAGGTTTATACCATGAGTACTATGAAGATATGCAAACAGCGCTTCCTCCATTTATGAACGCTGAGGTATACGGGAGAAATATTCTTGAGAATTCATCTTTTATCGCAAGCTCAGTGAATCCAGATGAAGCAGTTCATGGTCGTGGTTATGTTGCAAGACTAAGCGGATCAACAGCTGAAATGCTAAGTATGTGGTTTATAATGATGGCTGGCCATAAGATATTTACTTATGAAAATAATGAGTTAAAACTTACCTTTAATCCAATATTGCCAGGATGGTTGTTCAATGAAGAAAGTGAAGTGCAATTTAGGTTTCTTTCAAAAGTAGACGTAACCTACCATAATCCTAAAAAAACAAACACTTATGGAGATGATGGTGTAAAAACTTATAAGATTATCCTTACCACTATAAAAGAAGAGGTTGTTGAAATAGAGGGAAGTATAATTAGAGGAATTCATGCACAAGCGGTAAGAGAAGGAAAAGTTAAATCAGTAGATATATTTATGAGGTAGATAAAAGAAGAAAAGTGCTCTTTATTAGCAATAATTGAGATAAGCTGATTATCAAATGTTGTAAGGAGGAGTATTTTTATGAAAGCATACAGATGAGGCATATAAAACATGCTATAATCAGCAAATAAACACGTGTTAATCATATAAATTAGTTGAAGAGAGGTATTCATATGAAAGAAGACAACAAAGCAGTTAACTGGTATTTTAAGGGAGAACAGGGCGAGTTTGTTTTAAATAATCCACATAAAACTAGTGGATTATATTTTCCACTAGCTAATGAAAGCGGAATGATGAGTTCAATAACACCTTTATTAGGTGGTGATATAAAAACTGGTCAAAATACTTTTTTAATGTCACCAGTATCAGTGGGAGACTTGCATAATTCAAAGAGTACTAGAAATTTTTGGTTAAATATTGATATTAATATTATATGGTCTGCTACAGGGAATTCTTTAAATCAAAAGCTTTTATGTTTTGAAGATGAAAGTGAAGAAAGTGTAAAAATGGAAGCTGGTTTTCTTTGGCAGAAAATAATAAGAGAGAATAGTAAGCTTGGAGTTATGTCAGAGATAACAAATTTTGTACCGATTAATGGGGACAAGGTTGAATTAATGAAAATAACAATAAAAAATATTAAAGCTGAGGATATGAAAATTACCCCTACTGTAGCAGCACCTATTTATGGGCGTTCGGCAGATAATATAAGAGATCATAGGCATGTTACTTCACTCCTTAATAAAATATCTATAAATGAGTATGGAGTTATAGTAAAACCAATTTTTTCTTTTGATGAGAGGGGACATAAAGTTAATACAATTTATTATTCAGTCCAAGCTGTCCAAGGAAATGGGAAAGCACCTGTAGGGTTCTTCCCTATAGAAGAAGATTTTATTGGTGAAGGCGGAAGTTTGGATTGGCCTGAAGCTGTAGTGAAAAACTCAACTGATTATTGTAAGAAATATGACAATATAGACGGATATGAGGCTATTGGGGCTATAAGATTTGAGGATATTACGTTGAAACCTGGAGAAAGTAAATCCTATATAGTTATACTTGGGATTAGTGACAACTCATCTTTAGTAGAAGAATATATTCATACCTATGGTAGTATTACAAAGTACGACGAAGAATTTGAAAAAAACAAAGAATATTGGGAGAGAAAATTATCCGGTGTAAGTTTTAAATCTTCGGATAAAAATTTTGATTTGTGGATGAAATGGGTTGAATTTCAACCAATGATGAGAAGAATATATGGGTGTTCATTTTTACCGCATCATGATTATGGAAGAGGCGGTAGAGGATGGAGAGACTTGTGGCAGGATTGCCTAGCATTGTTACTACTTGAACCTAAAAAAGTTAGAGAGCTTTTACTAAACAATTATGGTGGAGTAAGGTTTGATGGAAGTAATGCAACAATAATTGGAACAAAGTCTGGTGAATTTATAGCGGATAGAAATAACATTCCTAGAACTTGGATGGATCATGGTGCATGGCCATATTTTACTACAAAACTATATTTGGATCTAAGTGGAGATTTGGATTTCTTGCTCCAAGAACAAGTATATTTCAAGGATAAACAATGTAGTCGTTCTAGAGAAATGGATAGTAAGTGGAGCCCGGACTATGGAAGCAATCAAAAGGATGAAGATGGTAGACTTTATAAGGGGAGCATCCTTGAACATATTTTACTAGAACAAGTAACTGCCTTTTATAATGTAGGAGAGCACAATAATATGAGACTCGAAGGTGCTGATTGGAATGATGGTTTTGACATGGCAGAGGAAAAAGGTGAGAGTGTTACTTTTACAGCATTTTTTGGCAGTAACCTTATGGACCTAAGTAAATTATTAATAAGTATTAAGGAAAAATTAGGAATTGAAGAGTTAGAAATTGCAAAAGAAATAATGGTCTTAATAGACTCCATTTCAGGAAAAATAGATTATGATTCAGTAATGGAAAAAAATAATTTGTTAGATAATTATTTAAAGCTCTGTATTCATAATGTATCCGGAGTAAAGGTTAAGATTGACATTGTAGAACTTTCAATGGATTTAGAAAGAAAAGCAATTTGGATAACAAATCATATCAGAAAAAATGAATGGATAAAAAATTCAGAAGGTTTTGAGTGGTTTAATGGTTACTATGATAATGCTTCAAAAGCTTTAGAAGGAGACTTTCCATCTGGAGTAAGGATGACTTTAACTGGACAAGTATTTCCTATAATGGGTGGTATAGCTAACGACGAGCAAGTAAAGAAAATAATTTTAGCTACCAATAAATACTTAAGAGAGGAAAAAGTTGGAGGAGTTAGATTAAATACTAACTTCAATGAAGTTAAATTAAACATGGGAAGATGTTTTGGTTTTGCCTTTGGACATAAAGAAAATGGTGCTATGTTTAGTCACATGACTGTAATGTATATCAATGCATTGTATAAAAGAGGTTTTGCAAAAGAAGGGTATGAAATTTTAGATACTATTTTTAAACATTGCAGTGATTTTGAAAAAAGCAGAATTTTCCCTGGTATTCCTGAGTACGTTAATGAAAGAGGTAGGGGTATGTATCAATATCTTACCGGTGCGGCAAGCTGGCTTTTAATTACAGTGTTAAATGAAGTATATGGAGTAAAAGGTTTACTAGGTGACTTAATGATTGAGCCTAAATTAGTTAAAGCTCAATTTGATAATAAATTTGTTGCCTCAGCTTTTACAATTTTTAGAGATAAAAAATTAAATATCCAGTATATAAATGAAGAAAAATTAGAATACGGTGAATATAAAATTAGCAGTGCTACGTTAGATGGAGAAGTTTTAGCGTTAAATCTAGTTAATAATTCTCTGGTTATTGACAAAAAAGTCATAGATGAACTCGAAATTAATGTTAAACATCAATTAGTTATAGAGCTTAATTAAAAAACAAAGGGAGCTATTATTTTGAAAATAGATAAAAGATTAATTGAAATTAAAGAGTACCAAGGAAATGGTTACAAACCACTAATTGACTTTGAAACGTGGAGAGTGGCTGTGCTTAAGTACTGCGATGAATTATTGCCGGAAAATATAACTGTACTACAGAGGCATGACGAGTCTGATGAAATATTTGTATTGTTACAAGGCAATTGCACACTTTTTATTGCTGATGGGAAAGAGGAAGTAGGTACAATTTATCATGAACCTATGGAACTTTTAAAGTTGTATAATATAAAAAAATCAACCTGGCACTCCCATACTTTAAGTAAAGCTGCAGTGGTTTTAATTGTTGAAAATGCAAACACATGCTTATTAAATTCTCCTGAAATTGTTTTAAATGAAGATGAAAAAAAGATGATTACCCATGTTATTTATTAAAACATGGGTATAAATTTCGTTATAGTGTGATGTCTTCAGGGAAAAATAATAAGAAGTGCTACACTTCCGAAAAAAAACTACCTAATCTGAATTTTATTAACTTATGTAAACGATTCAAATGATATAAAATGAAAACATGTTTGGAAAGCGTTTTAACTGAGATTTATAAAATTTGTTTTTAATAATAAAATATTACAACTATCAAGGGGGATAAAAATGAAAAAAACTAGTACTAAAATTTTTGCAATGTGTTTAGCTGCTACCATGGTAGGTACAACTACTAATTTTACAACAAGAACTCTAGCAGTTGAAAAAACACAACCAACAGTGCAAAGTATTTCGGATAAGGCAACAAAAAAAATTCCAGGTATATCAGTAAAAAAAATAACCTTAGATAAGAGAATAGATTTACAAGTAGGTACAGGAGCAACGAAGACAACTCAGCAATTATTAGCAAAAATAACTCCAGCAAATGCAACAAATAAAAATGTAACATGGATGTCAAGTAACACAAAAGTTGCTACTGTAAGTTCAACTGGACTCGTAACAGCTGTAAAAGCTGGGAGTGCAACAATTACGGCAACATCAGAAGATGGACATAAGAAAGCAAGTAGTAAGATTACAGTAACAGCCTTTACTGCTGGCAGTTCGGATCAAATTGATTCACTATGGACTCAAAAGTGGAATGATGAATTTAGTGGTGTAAATGGCACAACTACTGATGCAAGCAAGTGGGTGTTTGATATTGGTAAAGGACCTAATGGGGATGGTTGGGGAAACCAAGAACTAGAAACTTACACGAGCTCTACAGATAATGTATATCAAAAAGATGGTAATCTTGTGATAGCTGCTAAAAAAGATGCTACAGGTAATATAACTTCTGGTAGAATTAAAACCAAAGGAAGTTTAGATATGAAATATGGAAGAGTTGACGTAAAAGCTAAGCTTCCTACTGGAGCTGGATATTGGCCTGCTATATGGATGTTGCCTACCGATAATGTTTACGGTGTTTGGGCTTCCTCTGGAGAAATAGATATTATGGAAAATAAAGGTAGATTACCTAATGAAGTATATGGTACTCTTCACTATGGAGCTGCTTGGCCTAATAACAGATATACAGGAAAAGCATATAACTTTCCAAGTGGAACAGATGTAACTAGTTTCCATACCTATTCCATGGAGTGGGAACCAGGTGAAATAAGATGGTATGTTGATGGACATCTTTATCAGACACAAAACAATTGGAATACAACTGATACCAACGGTGAAAAAGTTGCCTTCCCTGCACCTTTTGATCAAAACTTCCATCTTATATTAAACCTTGCTTATGGTGGAACCTTTGATGGTAGTGTTGGAGATAAATCTAATATACCAGGTGAAATGGAAATAGATTATGTTCGTGCTTATGATCTTACTGGGAGACCATACAAAACTGCAGTTGAACCTATAGTAAATGCTGAAGTTTTACCAGCAGGAGCAAAGCAAGCTGATAGCAGTGGAAACTTGTTATCAAATGGAGATTTTTCTTTACCGATTAAAGAAAATCCAACAGGATTATTACCACTTGCTTATGATTGGAATTTTGTTCATTCAACAGATACTGGAACTGGAACTCAAACAATTGAACAAATAGGTGACAAAAAGTATGCAAAAATTAATGTGACTAATCCGGGAGCTAAAAATTATTCGGTTCAGTTAATGCAAGAGACAACGCTGGGAAAAGGAAGATGGTATAAACTGTCTTTTGATGCTAAAACAGATACAAGTAGAAATATAGGTGTTAAAATAGGTGGTGGTCCAAGCCGTGGCTATGCCTCATACGCAGATCCGGCTATCTTTGATTTAACAGATCAATTTCAATCATTTGAAACTACTTTTCAAATGACTGAGGATACAGACGTTATAGGAAGAATAGAATACGAATTAGGACTTAGTACAAATCCAGTATGGATTGGAAATACAAGACTTGAAGAGATTAGTGCACCTGTTCAAAATGCTGATGCTTCAAAAGAACCACTTTCGGATGGGAATCGTATTTATAATGGTACATTTGATAAAGGAAGCATTGATCGTATGGCTTAATGGAATTTCAATGTAACAGGAGCTGCAGCAACAGCAAACGTTTCAGAAGCTACAAGAGAATTGTTTGTTAACGTTAGTGAGGGCGGAACAGATCCAAGTGCAATTACGCTAAAGCAAAAGGGAATTCAATTGGCACAAAAGAGTGTTTATGAATTGAAATTCAAAGCGAGGGCAGAAGCACCAAAAACTATTCAAGTAGGTGTGCTAAGTAAAGATGGTACAGTAAGTTATAATGATGAGCAAACAATAAACTTAACAACAGCAATGGAAGAAAAAACAGTTAGCTTTACAATGGATAATGCTACAGATCTTGAATCACAGATAGTTTTCAAACTTGGTGGAGACAACAATGACGTGTATATGGATGATGTATCCTTGATTCCAACATATGAGTTCATAGATTATTCACTAATTGATTGTTATCCGCTTAAAAATGGAGATTTTTCAAGAGGTTTAGAGTCATGGAGTCCATATCCTAACATAGGAGATGGAGGATTTTCAACAATTACAGCAGCAAATGGCGAGGCTAAAATATTAGTAACTCAACCTGGACCAAATCCTTATTCTGTAATGTTAAATCAAGAAGGATTTAAATTTACAAAGGGTGTTGAATATTTATTAGCCTTTGATGTAAAATCAACTGTGGCTAGAAATATTACTGCAACAATTGATAATGCAGATTATGATCAATATTTAAGCAAAACAGTCCAAGCTTGAAGGTCAATGACTCATTATGAGTATACTTTGAAGCTAAGTAAGGATGATACAGTTAATTTAAAATTCCTTCTAGGTAATGTGGATACACAAGTACCAACTGCCGCACATGATAAATTTATTGATAACGTAAAGCTTGAAGCAAAA
>Ga0209125_1000856_pt1 | contig 34197 bp, 17 predicted proteins | sample BarGraIncub1131A_FD_184503 | JGI IMG/M metagenome (GOLD analysis project Ga0209125, IMG submission 184503) | Arctic peat soil microbial communities from Barrow, Alaska - Barrow Graham LP Incubations 11-31A (SPAdes) (version 2) | ecosystem: Environmental > Terrestrial > Soil > Wetlands > Peat... | reverse complement strand
ATCGAATGGGTAAAAAGACAGGCCTTTATGTTGACTATCGTTATTATGGAACGGGAGACAGAGGAGGTGCTCCAGATGAAAATTCCGTAAGTTATATAGCAAATGCCATTCGTGATACCAGTAAAATTCATGTGATTATGGCAAGTTCAGGTATGCTATGGAACAAATTAACAGAGAAAGACAAGAAAAAATTACCAGTTTACAATGGAGAGCTGCCATTAACCATGCATGGAACCGGATGTTATACTTCTCAGGCATTCCTGAAATATATAAACCGTAAAAATGAGTTGTTGGCGGATGCTGCTGAGCGTGCTTCGGTAGCTGCTGACTGGCTGCAAGGTGATACCTATCCGCATGAAAAACTTAACCAATCATGGGTGAGGTTTTTGTGGCACCAGTTTCACGACGATATAACAGGAACAAGCATTCCGGAAGTTTATCCATTTACGTGGAATGATGAGCTAATCAGTTTCCAACAGTTTGGTGTTGTTTATTCAAACAGCGTCAGTACTGTAATTCAAGCTATGGATACACGTATCGATGGAATACCTGTGGTTGTAAATAACTCATTGTCAATAGCAAGGGATGAACCCGTCGAAGCATGTCTCTCATTTGTGAATGAACCAAAAGCAGTTAAGGTTTTTGATAAATCAGGGAAAGAAGTACTTTCTCAACTTAAGAAAAAAGAAGGCAAAAAGTATACGGTTGTATTTTTGGCAAGTATACCGGCCAACGGTTATGAAGTGTATAGTGTGAAAGCAACTGATGAGCCTTGTAAGCTAAGAAATCAGCTTGCGATTACAAAAGAAACCCTCGAAAACGAGAAATATAAAGTGTCAGTTGATTTTAACGGAGATATCGCCAGCATATATGATAAGATAGCAAAGAAAGAATTACTTAAATCACCTGCCCGGTTGGAAATGCTAACCGATGAAACCCCTCAAAAACCGGCATGGCGTATTTATTACAATTCGGTTTCAGCGAAGCCTCGCAATTATGTAAGTCAAGTAAAAAATGTTGAAATAGAAGAAGCAGGGCCAGTTCGGGTTTCATTAAAAATTACAAGAGAAACAGAAGGTTCTACTTTTATACAACGCATCCGGTTGGCTACAGGTGATGCAGGGCAGCGAGTTGATGTTGTAAATGATATTGATTGGAATAGCCGCAATACCCTTTTAAAAGCTTCATTCCCTTTTACTGTATCGAACAATATTGCAACCTATGATCTGGGAATCGGAACAATTAGTCGCCCAAATAATAGTGAGAATCTTTATGAAGTATCGGCCCAACAATGGGCAGATATTACTGATAAAGACGGTAAATATGGGGTAAGTATATTAAATGACGGTAAATACGGATGGGACAAACCTGCCGATAACATCTTGCGATTGACCCTCTTTCATAGCCCTATGACTAAAGGCAATTCATATTATCAAACCTATCAGGATTTAGGGATACACCATTTTACGTATTCAATTACCGGGCATAAGGATTCCTGGCGAAATATAGCAAGTCTTTGGCAACCAGCGTGTTTGAATCAACCGCTTATTGCGTTTCAAACCGATTTGCATGCTGGAGAATTGGGTAAATCTTTTTCATTGGCATCAGTAAATACAAAACAGGTAGCCGTAAAAGCTATAAAAAAAGCTGAAACTGGTGATGCAATTGTGATCAGGCTTCAGGAGTTAACCGGTAAAAATGCAGATAATGTTTTGGTAAGTTTTGCTTCTCCAATAATCTCATCCAAAGAATTAAATGGGATTGAAGAAGAAATTGGAAACACTACTGTTATAGATGGGAAACTCATGGTGAATATGAAACCATACCAGCCCCGGACTTTCGCAATTACATTGGCCGATTCAAAAGTAAAGGTTGGCAAAGTACAAAATCAAGAGGTCAAATTAGATTACAATTACAAAGTATCCAGCGGGGACAATGATCGTACAACTGGTGAGTTTGATTATGCCGGAAATTCAATACCATCCGAATTGTTGCCCGATGAAATCCTCTCTGAAGGAATCGTTTTTAAAATTAAAAAAGGGTCGAACCAAGGTAAAATAGAAAAAGTACGTCAGATTTCGAATGATGCGATCATTCCTCGTGGCGAGACCATAAAACTTCCTGAAGGTGATTTCAACCGTGTATATATACTTGCTGCTGCCACTGAAGATACCAAAGGCATTTTTAAAGTTGGCGACAACTCCGTTACTCTTGGAATTCAGTACTATTCTGGGTTTATCGGACAGTGGAATTCTTTATTATTTGACCGTCCAATGAATGAAGAATTATCCATGAAATATATTAATCCGGTAAAGAAAATACCTTCCTATTTAAAACATGACGCTATAGCCTGGATTGGTACGCACAGGCATAGTATTAAAGGTATTAACGAACCATATACTTTTTGTTACCTGTATAAATATGTTATCGATATACCGAAGGGTGCAACAACGTTAACACTTCCTGACAATGATAAAGTCCGGATAATGGCTATCACTGTCGCAAATGATCAGAACAAAAATACAATCATGGTTTCGCCAACTGATATACAGTTGTAATATAGACAGAAATTTAACTGAGTGCAAATTCTGAAAGATCCTGGGACGAGAAATTCACCGAAGAATTGCGGTCGAAAATGATGGGATATTTAAAGTTGATAAAATAGCCGCTTGTTAATAAAGTTGAGCAAAGAATTTTAGTTCGTGAATCAACAACATGATTTTTAAACCATAACCCAATAACGTGAAAAAGTCCGACCTAAAAGCATTATTTGTATTCGTCCTGATTTTATTCTCCTCCAATATAAAAGGACAAAATATAACCCTTCCACAGTGCGATGTTAAAGTAGTTGAAAAAATAAAAACGGCCATGCTTTGTATGCAACGACATTCATGGGAGCAAGGAACTGCGATGCAAGGCATGTTGGAAATTGGAGACACAACCTGCTTAATTTTAATGGCCCGCGAATCGGTTCAGCAAAATAAGCCCGATGGAAGATTATCGATGGTTGGCTCTGATTTTAATATTGCTGACACAGGTGTAAACGGTCACGGAGTCCTGGCAGCTTATAAAATCACCCACGACGAGAAATTTAAAAAAGCAGCTCAGGCACAGTACGAATATTTAAAATTGCCTGAGTCGAAAAATGCCATGGGAGTGATTTACCACAACAATAAATCTAAAGTAATTTTCAGCGATAACATGTTTATGGTAGCACCGTTTCTGGCCGAAATGGGAGATTACGATGAGGCGATTCGCCAGATTGAAGGAATTCGGGATGTACTTTGGGACAGCGAAAAAAAATTGTTTCACCATATTCGGATTCAGGAAACAGGAGAGTTTAAAGACCTATCCTTTTGGGGCGGTGGCAACGGATGGTGTGCTGCTGCAATGATGCAGGTAATAAACCTTTTACCTCAGGATAGAATAAAAGACAAGCAAAAACTAATCGGATATTGTAAAGATTTACTGGACGGTTGTATCGCCAATCAATTACCCAGCGGACTTTTATACGACAAGATTACTGAACCAAATTTTGAAGAATCAACTTTGCCGGCCATATTGGCTTACACCATTTACAAAGCCGTAAAATCGGGTTGGTTGGACACATCGTATTTGGTTCCTGCTGATAAAATGCGGCGTGCAGTATACGCCAATGTCGATGAATACGGTTTATTACAACAAGCCAGTGCAGCCCCCAGGTTTAATTCACCCGGAACATCTCCTGAAGGGCAAGCGTTTTTCCTGATGATGGAAGGTGCATATCGAAAACTGAACAAATTATGAAAAGCATAATTACGACATTTTTTATTTGCAGTGTCGTCCTGATTTTACTGGGATTCAAGATTAATGCTGCCAATTTAAGCGTTAAAGCTTTCGATGCCAGTCAGGTACTTTTGGCCGAAAGTGATTCTAATCCAAATGACTTATCAGCCGAAATTAATCTGACCATTGACAGGGAATACCTTGAAGGTGATTATTTAATCGTTGAAGGAGCTAAAAATTTGTTTGTTCAGTTCGATGAGAATATTCCGGGGAGTTATGTTTATGCTCCGTCGGGTAGTTTTACATTTCGAATACCATTTCACGAAGATGGAAAGAATTATCCGGAAGAAAGTTTTTCCGGAACAAAACACCAAATAAAGGCTCGTATTTGTACTAAAAAAGAATGGACAACTTATCGAAATCTGGCTCTAAATTCATTCGACATTAGGGGTGAGACAGATTATTTTCCGCATGCTACTTCAAACAGCGAGTGCCGTAACGAAAGTTTTTATGCAGCCCGTAACGCAATCGATGGGTACAAATTCAGTTCGAAACACGGCAAGTGGCCTTACCAAGCCTGGGGCCCAGACATGCGCGATGATTTGTGGCTCAAAATTGATTTTGGGAAAGCTGTTGAAGTGGATAAACTGGTGATTGTGAACCGGGCTCAGTACTATGACTTGCACGATAGTTATTGGAAAGAAGCCATTGTTAGATTCTCTGACGGGTCATCAGAAAAAATAAGAATTGATAAAACAGCTTTGCCTCAGGAAATCAAAATAAGCAAACATTTAACATCGTGGGTGAAATTCACTGATTTAAAGGAGAATGAAAATAAATGGTGTTCGTGGATTGAAATGGAAGTTTGGGGCAGGGATTAGCTATCGATCAGTAATTGAATCAAAATATCAAAAGGAAATTTTGAAACGGGCATATACTTATAAAATTCAAACATAAATGAATACTCACATGTGAGTTCTATCCGTCCTTAAAAAAAATGTATTCGGATGAAAATAAGAAAAGCTTACAGTTATTATTGGGTACAATCTTATTCCTTTAATGCACTACTACAATTGCTCAACAGAATAAAAGGATAAATTGAAATTTAATTGACAAAAGATAATTCAACATTATGAAGCAAAAGATAATTTTATTAGCCCTGCTATTCCCATTACTGGCAGCTGCACAACCTCTGAACAGGATGTCAAAGTATGATATAACCAAAGACAGGTTATTATATGTTATCGGATATGCTCATCTGGACACACAGTGGAATTGGGATTATGAAAGAACAATAGATGTCGATATTAAAAATATCATGACTGAAAACTTCCAGTTGTTTGAGAAGTACCCTGATTATGTGTTTAATTTTGCAGGCTCACGCCGATACCGGATGATGAAGGAATATTATCCGGATTTGTTTGAAAAGGTGAAGGAATATGTTAAAAAAGGGAGATGGAATGTTGCAGGATCTCAGTTTGAAGAGAGTGAAGTTAATATTTCATCATCAGAGTCATTGATACGACAGTTCCTTTATGGGAATGGCTTTTCCCGCAAGGAGTTTGATAAAACAAGTCAGGATTGTTTACTGCCTGATTGTTTCGGGTTCATAGCCAATTTCCCAACCATAATGAACCAATGCGGTCTACTTGGTTTTTCCACCAGTAAGTTGAGTTGGAGGTCTGCAGTGGGGTTTCCTTTTAGTGTTGGGGTTTGGAATGGTGTTGATGGCAAAGGTGTAATCGCAGCTCTCAACCCGACTTCCTATACAGGAGGTGTTGTTCAAAGACTTGATCTGGATACCCTATGGAATAATCGGATCGAAAAAAACATGAAAAATTACGGGTTTGCATTTGATTATAAATACTATGGCGTTGGCGATCAGGGTGGAGCTCCAAGAGAGGATGATGTTAGACATGCCATCGGAAGCTTGAATAAACAGGACAGCAAATTTAGGGTACTTCTTACTTCGTCAGATCAGATGTTCAAAGATATTACACCTGAAATCAGAAAAAAGATGCCAACTTATTCTGGTGACTTACTACTAATCGAGCATAGTGCGGGTTCGATGACTTCTGAAGCCTATATGAAACGGCTGAATCGAAGGAATGAAATAATGGCCGGATCGGCAGAACAGATGGCTTCAATCGCGGACGGTTTAACAGGAGTAAATTACCCGTTGGAGAGTTTGAATAGATCATGGGATTTGGTATTAGGCAGTCAGTTTCACGATATTCTCCCGGGAACGAGTATTCCTAAAGCTTACGAATACTCATGGAATGATGAGTTTGTTGCAGCAAAAGGTTTTGAAAATGTACTGAAAAACTCATTGAGCAATATCTCTACACAATTAAATACTCAAACCAAGGGCAGAAGCATTGTTGTTTTCAATACAGTAGTTAACAATCGCAGGGATATTGTTGAAGCAGAGATGGAATTTTCAGAAGCTCCATCAGCAATTAAAGTTATTGACAGCAAAGGGAAAGAGCTTCCTTCTCAAATTATCGATACAAATGGGAATAAGGTTAAATTTATCTTTCCTGCAAATCTTCCATCCATGGGATTTGCTGTTTTTGATATACAAGAGGCAGCCAGTTCTCATCAAAAAACAAATTTACATATCACTAAAAATACGCTTGAAAATTCTTATTACAGGGTTACACTGAATAAAGATGGAGATATCTCAAGTATATTTGATAAGAAATTGAAAAAAGAGTTGTTAAAAGCACCTTCTCGTTTGGAATTTTTGCATGAAAAGCCCAGTATTTATCCCGCATGGAATATGGACTGGAATGACAGAAAAAATCCGCCAATTGGTTATTTGAATGAGGATGTTAATATAAAAATCGTTGAAAACGGACCGGTACGGGTGGCACTTTCTGTGACTCGAAAAGGAAGAAACTCTGAAATTACTCAAATTATAAGTTTGGCTGAAGGTGAAGCAGGGAAGAGAGTTGAGGTAAAAAATAAGGTCGATTGGCAATCAATTGGGGTATCACTAAAAGCATCATTTCCGTTAACCGCTGATAACGAAAATGCAACCTACAGTTTGGGTGTGGGCGCAATACAACGTGGCACTAATAATCCTAAAAAATTTGAGGTGCCTTCAAAAGAATGGTTTGATCTTACTGATTCTTTAGGAAAATATGGAATTTCAATATTGGAGGATTGTAAATATGGATCAGACAAACCCGATAGCCATACTTTGCGGTTAACGTTACTTTATACTCCTGAAACCTGGAACAATCATTTGGAAAACAATTCTCAGGATTGGGGAATTCACGATTTTAAATATGCACTGTATAGTCATGGCGGGGATTGGTCACAAAGTGAAACACCCTGGCAGGCAGAATATTTGAATAAACCGCTTGTTGCTTTCGAGACAACAAAACACGGGGGTTTGTTGGGAAAAGAAACTTCGTTCCTGAATATAAACTCAAATGCTGTTGGACTGATGGCATTAAAGAAAGCTGAATCCGGAGATTATTTTATTGTTCGTGTAAACGAACTTCTTGGGAAAGATCAAAAAGGGATAAGCGTAAAACTTCCGTTTGAGATAGAAGATGCTTATGAGGTAAATGGACAGGAGCAAAAAATAGGAACTGTTAAGGTTGCAAAAAATGTTTTGGATTTTGATATTTCGCATTACACGATACGCAGTTTTGCGGTGAAATTTGCAACTCAAAAAATTCAGGCTTTGAAGCAGTCATCCTTGAATTTGCCTTATGACATAGATATAATGTCTTTCGACAGAAACAGGGCTGATTGCAGTAACTCTCGTGATTATAGCTATCCTACCGAATTGATACCTGAAAATATAGATTGTGGAGGAGTCTATTTTAAAATGGGGAGTACAGCTGATGAAGAAAAAAATGCAGTATCGTGCAAAAAGCAAAAGATTGAAATACCTGCTGGTGATTACAATAAAATATACATTTTGGCATCTGCGGCAAAAGACACAACCGGCATCTTTTATATTGACGGAAACAAAACAACGATCAAAATAAGCAAATGGACCGATTATATTGGGCAATTCTATAATCGTGTGTTTGATTATACGAGTCTTAAAAATCAAGATGAAATATTTAGTATGTATAGTGACAGTCAAATAAAGTTCCCTAAAGATTTGAAAGTGCTTACATTAAATGAGCCTTACCTGAAACCAGACAATATTGCTTTTTTTACTTCACATTTACACAAAGGCTATCCATCTGCAAATAAGTCCTATCATTATGGCTACTTCTTTTATTATGAGTTGGATTTGCCGAAAAATGCCAGGATAATTACGCTTCCGGCCAACAATTCGATAAGGGTTTTTGCGATTACAGCTGTTCAAAAAGCAGGTGATGACATCAAGCTATTGCAACCCTTAACGGATGACTTTAGGGATAATAAACCGTTTGTGTTTCGACGTGGTGGGATCTATGGTGAAGAAAGTCAGAAATGATTCAAAGTAATATGGTTCGGTTGAGTAAATACAACAAGCTTAAAGATTTTAGTGAACAAGAAAAAGGCCATATTCTTTTGCAGGGACATGGCAATGAAGTTTCGTTCCGCAATATTAAGATTACTACCTGGTAATTTAAAAAATTTGTTTTAATGCTTTAATAATATATTTAAATGAGACGTCGAGATTTTACGAAAATAGCCGGATTGGGTGTGTTGGCAATGCAATCATTTCCCACTTTTGCTTCAATTGAATTATTGAAAAATAAGCCATCCGAATCCGCAAAAATTCCTTTGGGATTGTGCAATCATTCGTTAAGAAGTATGAACTTAAATGCACAACAACTTATAGAATTTGCAATCACACATAAACTTGATTCCGTTTTATTGAATACTTTTCAGCCATTTGAAAATTTAGAGGCCACGAACCTTTCTCGTTTGAGTAAAATCGCAAAAACCAATGGTGTCAGTATCTATGTTGGAGCAGGCAGCATCAGCGAAAAATCCAAAGTTTTCTCTGATAAATATGGGAACGCCTTGACTCTATTAAAGGAAGGTATTCGTGTTGCATCAGCAGTTGGCTCGCCGATAGTTGGTGTACGTATTGGGTCTCTTGAAGACCGGTATATGGATGGCGGAATTGAAGCGCATATTAATGCAGTAATTAAAATAATGAAATCACTACGCGCTGAAGCATTGGACGCCGGAATAAAATTTGCTTTTGAAAACCATGCCGGAGACCTTCGCTCAAAAGAACTTTTAGCACTTATTCATGAAACAGGAACCGATATTTGTGGCGCACTGTTCGACCCGGCCAATGCTGTTTGGGCTATGGAAGACCCCATGGAAGTACTAAAAACATTGGGTTCAACGATAGTTTGTACCAGCGTACGTGATGTCACAGTTTGGGAAACGGACGAAGGAGCAACCTTTCAGGGAATGGCCATTGGCGAAGGAATGTTGGATTACTCACTCTTTGCAAAAACGATGGCTGAATTATGCCCGGTAGTGCCACTTCATGTGGAGACCATTTCAAACTCTGCACGGCCAATTCCTTTTTTAAAGCCCAAATTTTGGAAAGGCTTTCCAAATCTTACTGCTGCCGAAATCATTGGGTTCCTGAATATGGCAAGAAAAGGTAAGCCAATAGAAATTGTCAAATCACCTCAGGGTAAATCTCAGAAGGATTTTGATATCGCACTCCAGCAATCGGAGTTGCAAAAAAGCTTTGATTATTTAAGAAGAAATTGTAATGCAGGCATAAAGTCCTGATCATTTTCAATCGGTTAATATGGTTAATCATTTATTAATAAAAAATTATACTCGCTCATTTACTTTTAATCTCAAAACATCTAAAATGAGGAACAAAATATTTTTGACAGGTCTGTTTATAATATTAACCTGTATTTGTATTCAAGCCCAAACGAAACATGCCACGGCAAGCAAATTCATGAGTTATAAAGGCCTTGTTATGGCCGGTTATCAGGGGTGGTTTAATTGCGAGGGCGATGGAGCCAACAGGGGCTGGACTCATTACAATAAGAATGGAAAGTTTGAGGATGGGAGTTGTACCATCGATTTGTGGCCCGAAATGGATGAATATAAAGTAAAATACAAAACCCCCTTTAAGTTCGCTGATGGTTCCCCGGCCTACGCGTTTAGTCCATTCGATGAAAGCACAGTTGATCTGCATTTTAAATGGATGAAAGAGTATGGAATTGATGGTGTATTTATGCAAAGGTTCTTTTCTGTTCTTACAAGCCAGGAAAGGTTGAATCATAACGATAAAGTCCTGGCTTCGGCTATAAAAGCTGCCAATAAATATGGAATTGCTATTTGCTTAATGTACGATATTGGCAGTATGGACGACAGCAAATATAAATTGGTCATGGAGGATTGGAAACACCTGGTCGACGATTTAAAGCTAACTAACCAGGGAAAGAATACCACCTATCTTTTTCATAACGGGAAACCCCTGGTTGCTTTTTGGGGTATCAGTGCCGGAACGAGGGAATCTGGTCACATCCCGGAAATATTTGATATCATGAATTTTTTCAAGAATGATCCGAAATATGGTGGTTGTTCTATTCATTTGGGTATTCCATCGCGCTGGAGAACGCTTGGTTCAGATACAAAAGGTGACCCACGGTTGCTAGAAGTTCTTAAGCAGGCTGATGTAATTCATCCGTGGCTTGTGGGGCGTTATAACGAGAAAAACTATGAAGCTTACAGGAAGGAGAATATTGTTGACGATGTCAAATGGTGCAAAGAAAATGGGAAATCATATGCACCAACTGTTTTTCCGGGTTTTTCGTGGCACAATATGAAAGATGATCAGTCAGATAAAATCCCAAGAAATAAGGGTGAATTTTATTGGGAACAGATTACAGGTGCCATCGAGAGCGGAGCTGAAATGCTTTACGTTGCCATGTTCGATGAAATTGATGAAGGTACGGCTATCATGAAGTGTGCACACAATGTTCCGATTGGAAAAAGTGTATTTGTTCCCATTGAAAAAGAGGTTCCATCCGATCATTATTTGTGGTTAACCGGTATGGCAGGTAAAATGCTGCGCGGGGAAATTCCTTTTTCGAAAAAGATGCCGGAAAGAAAAAGAGATTAAAAAAATGATCATCATGACTTTTTTATCAAGCATAAAAAGAAAATCAGTATTGGAGAGAATCTTACCGTTATTTATCGCACTGGTAATTACGATACCAGTTTTAGCAAAATCAAATGATTTGGGATTCATCAAGCTAAAAAAAAAAGTTCCGAATTGTTTTTTCGGAACAAGAGCCTGGGGCACTTAAAATTGCAATGAAAGCGCTCAAAAAAGATTTTTTCAGCATAACGGGCTCTGTACCTGAAATAGTTGAACAAATTGGCCAGGATAATTCGACACCTGAAATAGTAATTGTAAACCGTGCTTCCGGAGCAATGAAAGTTCCTTTGAATAAAAACAAAAAACTTGATGGATTTGAGTCGCACCGGGTTTATGCTGATTCTAAGTCGAACAAAATATTTCTTGACGGATTTGACCTAAGGGGCACAATTTATGCCATCTACACTTTCTCCGAAAAAATTCTTGGTGTTCCTCCACTGCATTATTGGAGTTCATGGGTTCCTGTTCAAAAAGATGAAATATTAGTCGCCGATGACTGTGACCTATTTTTCAAATCGCCACAAGTAAGATATCGCAGCATATTGCCCGGCGACCAGGATTTTTTCAATCCATGGGAAAAGCATTCTCCTGAAAACGAAAATGTTTGGCTCGAAACAGTTCTTCGGCTAAAGTTAAATACTGTTGAAACTTATTCTACCATTGAACCGGATTATAAATTAAGTGATTATGCCTATTTAATTGACAAATATGGATTAGTCATTACTTCTCATCATACCAGCGGTCTCAACACTTCCTTTGGAACCTGGGAAAAGTATTGGGGAAAAGTCAGAAAAATGGATGCCCCGAAATTATTACTTTCTAACGAATCTGCTCTTAAAGATTTCTTCAGGTACAATGCAGAAACGGTCAAAAGGAGTGGAATTGAAAACCTTTGGACCTTAGCTTTCCGGGGCAGGGTAGATCAACCTTTTTGGAGTGTTTTCGAGGATGCTCCGAAAGGTGATAAGGAAAGGGCAGAAGTAATTAACAAAATGCTTCAGACTCAACTTGATATTATTAAAGAAGTGACAGGAAATCCAAATCCATATGCACGCATCACCTTTTACGATGAAATTGCATCATTAATGGCTGCTGGTTATTTAAAGCCGCCTGAAGGTGAAAATATGATTTGGACCTACGTTGCCGCCCGACGTGATCCCTATCCATATGACGATCTGGTCAACTTTAATTCGGAAAAACCTGTTAAGCTGGGCTATTATATGAATTTTGGATTCGCATCAACCGGAGCCCACGTTGCTCCAGCCGAAGGCCCATGGAAGATGGAGTTCAATTATCGATACATAAATAGCAAATCACCACTCTATTTCTCTGTAGTTAATGTTGGTAATGTAAGAGAATTTGTCATGGAGTTATCCGCCAATGCAAAAATGCTGTGGGATTACGACAGCTACAATACGAACCAATTTATGATTGATTATTGCAAACAATATTTTGGTGAAAAACATGCTTCGGAAGTAGCCCAACTTTATAAAGATTTTTACAATGCATATTGGCTGCCCAAAAAGACAGAGTTTGAAGGAATGGAACGCCAGTTCATATTTCAGGATTTAAGATATGCCAGGGCATTCGACCATATTTTCAAGGTTTTTTACTCGTCAGGTGAAAAATTAAACATGAACCCACTGCGTGATATTGGTTATGAGAGTGTTCCTGGCCGTACATTTCGCATCGACTGTGAATTTAATAAAAGTGACAATCAGGTGGATGCCATATTGTATGGCATGAAAAAGGCCATACCTCAGTTCGAATCGGTGGCTGATCGTAGTTCAAAAATGATGCTTTTACTGGATTCGGATAAACAAACTTTTTTTAACGACAATCTGCGGATATACAGCTACTACATGGCCCAATTAAGTAAAACATTGTACCACTATGTTTATGCTTATAAGAATCAGACAAAAAAGGATGTTCTGATAAAAAATCTTGAGCTGGCTCATGACGAGACTGTTCAGGCAAAAAATTATTTATTTGAAGGTCAACATGGTCTCTTTTCTACCTGGTACTCCAATGCAGATCCTTTAACCAGAACATTTCAGCTCGATTCCTTAATAAATAAGATCACTATCTTAAAAGAGCAGGCACTTATATTGAAATAGTTTTTAAAAATGATATTGAGAGATTCAGAATGAAATAAGATAATCAGGGCTATTAAATTTTAACGCATGAAATCAAAACAAGACATTGGCTTATTTTTTACAATCATTATTTTGAGTCTGTTTTTTCAAAGCTGCGGTCAGCCAAAAACCAATAAATCAAAAATAGTGTATGTAAATTCATACCATAGGGGGCATCCCTCAAGTGATGAAATCATGGATGCTATCATTCAGAAATTTCCCACCGATAGCTTTGAGTTGGTTACCTATATCATGGATACCAAAAGAAATTCTTCACAGGATTATGTTGAAAAAAAATCTGTCCAGTTATACGACTCTATATTATTGGTTGATCCTGATATCGTGATTGTTTCTGACGATAATGCAGTGAAATACCTAATTCAGCCTTACTTCCACAAAACGGATCCGGCGGTTGTATTTTGCGGGGTAAACTGGTCGGATAAGGATTACGACCTAAAGGCTGTTAAGGTGACGGGTATGCTCGAAATTCTCCCTTTGGCTGAAGTTTTACTTACCCTGAAATCCTATTATCCAGCGATGAAAAAGTTATTGGTGCTTACCGAGAACACCACCACCACATCGCGAAAGGAAAAGTTAATTCTTGATTCGCTTTATCATCGCGTAGGATTATCTGTCGAAAATGAACTGGTTGATGATTTTGACAGCTGGAAAACACATTTCAAGGAAGGAAATAAGCTATATGATATTATCTATATTCCCACCAACGGAGCTATCAAAGGCTGGGATAGAGATGAAGCCAGGAATTTTCTTAGGTGACAAAGAAGCGCAAAAGCTTTGGAGCAGAAACTACGAAAAAGGATGGGAACCAAAAATTTAAAACAGTTTACTTAAATAATATGCCACTATTTTTCATTTTGATGCTGTTGTTAATGTTTTATTAATGTTTTGTTAATCATAAATTATACCTGCACATTACTTTTGTCCGTCCAAACTAAAAAAGCTTATTGAATTGAAAGATTATCCATTGGAATTTATATTTCAGCATGTGCCCACATACCTGTTCGGAGGGGTTATCATGTTTTTCCAGCCCGTTTCAGGTCAGGAGGATTACACCAAATATGTTGATCCAACAATTGGAAATGTTTCCCAGTTCCTGGTACCAACCCATCCTACTTTCAGTCTCCCAAGCCAAATGGTTCGGATGTTCCGATTAAGCCTGATTATATAGCCGATCAGGTTACGGCATGGTCATTCATGGTTGAGTCGCATCGTAGGACAAAGCAACCTGATTATTTAAAATCTGCTGTCCAATGATCTAAAGTTTTACAATATTTTCTAAACCAAATTATATGGAACATTTATTCAAAGCAAATCTTACTCATCATTTAAACAGGATCGTAACGATGAAAATTTGGCGAAAATTTCTTGCTCTTTTTTTCATTTTTATGCTCAGTAACTCCGCCGTTTTTGCCCAGACTCAAATAAGGGGCAAGGTTAGCGGTACTGATGGCCTCCCTATTCCGGGCGTAAACGTCGTGATTGAAGGTACAACGACCGGAACCATTACTGGTGTAGACGGACAATTTACTATTCAGGCAAAGGTTGGGCAAAAAATAATGGTGCGGTTTATTGGGATGAAATCTCAGTTGATTGTAATTAAAAATGCAAACACGCTCCTGGATGTAACACTTCAGGAAGAAACCCAGGAGTTGGGAGAACTGGTCGTGATCGGGTATGGTACCCAAAAGAAAGAGAGTGTTGTAGGCGCTATATCTCAGGTAAAAGGAGAGGTTATGATGCAATCAGGCGGGGTTTCCACTGTTGGACAAGCATTGCAGGGGAAATTGCCAGGTGTTACTGCCCTGTATACCAATGGACAACCCGGAAGCAATGCAATGCAGATTTTTATTCGTGGTCAAAGCTCATGGAATGCAACCGGACCACTTGTTTTGGTGGATGGTATAGAACGTGATATGAACAGTATCGACATGAATGAAATTGAAGATATTTCAGTCTTGAAAGATGCATCTGCTACTGCCGTTTATGGCGTAAAAGGAGCCAATGGAGTACTTCTGTTTACTACAAAGCGTGGAAAATCGGGTAAAGCACAATTTAGTGTATCAGCCAACGTATCCCTTAAATCAATTTCCAAGGTTCCTGAGAAATTAGATTCTTATGATGCAATGATGGTTGCGAATGAAGCTATCGAACGTGAGTTGATGTACTCTGAATCTTCATGGAGTGCTTATACCCCTTTGCAGGTTGCCGATAAATACCGCAATCAGACCACTCAATTACAACAAGAAATATATCCAAATGTCGACTGGAAGAAATACATGTATAAAGATTTTGGCACAGACTACAGATTAAATGCTTCGGTAACCGGTGGATCCGATTTTGCCAAATATTTCTGTAACATTGCCTTTAATCAGGAAGGCGATATAACTAAAGATTTTGATAATGGGAAAGGATATAAAGGAACAATGGATTACAAACGTTTCAATTATCGTAGTAATTTAGACTTCAATATTACAAAATCAACTACCTTTTCTGTCAACCTTTCGGGTTCTTATGGTATACAACATACTGTACCAACCCAACGCGAAAAGCTTTTTCTTAGCTTATACAATTTAGCCCCGGATCTTTATTATCCCCGTTACGATGATGGATCATACGGTATGTCTCCAACAAGTGATTTAGCTACTGCAAACACTTTAATGCTCTATACTTCTGATGGTTTGATCACAAATACCACATTAAATCTGACGTCAGACCTGGTGCTGGATCAGAAGTTAGATTTTATAACAAAAGGACTTTCTGCGAAAGTCAAGTTCTCCTATGACAATACCATAGTTGGTCAACAAAATATATCAGAGCCTGGCACTACGGGTAACAATATCCAAAGTCGATATGTAAATGATGGCGCAAGCAGAATATTTGTATACCCCTCAACATCAAGCGGATACAGTTATGTTGTACAGCCCTGGTCCATGGATAGTTTAATTATGAAACCTTCCCAAATGGCAAGACGCACTGATTACCAGCTTTCCTTGAATTATAACCGATCATTCAAAAAACATAATGTAACCGGACTTTTCTTGTTCAAACGTCAGCAATATGCCACCGGAAGTGAATTTCCTCATTATTACGAAGATTGGGTAGGACGTGCTACTTATGATTACAATAAAACTTATTTTTTAGAGGCCAATGGTGCGTATAACGGATCAGAAAAATTTGGTCCTGGTTACCGGTTCCATCTTTTCCCTTCAGTCGCTATGGGGTGGATGGTTTCAAATGAACCATTTATGAAGGGAGTGACCTGGTTGAATAAACTTAAAATAAGAGCTTCGTATGGCCAGGTTGGAGATGATGGCGGAGCTAATATCCCTCGCTGGTTAAATCAGACTCAATGGCAAGCGTTAACTTATGGTGGATACATGGTCAATCCCGGATATTTTAATGTCACTTCTGCTGCCGGTATGTCTCCATATCTGTACCAGCAACAAGTTCTCTTAGGAAATCCGGATATTCACTGGGAAACATCAACCAAAAAGGATATAGGTTTAGAAATATCAGCATTAAAGGGTGAAATTAAAGCAGAAGTTGATTATTTCGAGGAAAACAGGAGGGATATTTACATCGCGGATGTCAACAGAAGTGTTCCGGATTGGTTTGGAGCAAAGGCACCGGGTGCAAATTTAGGAAGTGTGGATGTACACGGGTATGAAATTGTCCTTGGCGTTAATCATAAATTTAACGGGGGTTTCAGACTGTATTCAGATTTTAATTTAACCTATGCAAAGGATAATGTTCTTTACAAGGAAGATCCACTACTGAAACCAATCTATCAACAGCAGGCTGGTCATTCAATTGGTCAGACTTATTCTGCTATTCAGGGCAAAATGATGCAAGATTGGGATGCCATTTACATGTCAACACCGCTTACAACGGGAAATGCTCAAAAAAGACCGGGGTATTATGACTTGATTGACTTCAATGGTGATGGAAATTACAATGGGACTTATGATAATGCACCTTATGGTTATCCTACTCGTCCCCAGAGAACGTGGTCATGGACGACGGGAGTTGAATACAAAGGATTGAGTGCATCAGTACAGTTCTATGGACAAAGCAACTCAACCAGAAATTACACTTTGAGCACCTTCCCACTGCAAACGCATACTTTTTATACGGCACTTTTAAATTATTGGTCGCCAGAGAATCCGACCGGTACTCAAACATTACCCACCTGGAGTCTGAGTCAGGGCGCTTCTGACCCGCACAGAAATTTAATTGACGCATCAATGGTTCGGTTAAAAATGGTTGAAATTGCATATCGATTAGATAAGTTCACCTGCAAACGTTTAGGAGTACAAGGATTGAGACTGTTTGTAAATGGAAACGACTTGTACCTGTGGTCTAAAATGGCTGATGACAGAGACTATAACGACGGAACAACAAGCAACAGAGGTGATTATCCAATGATGAAAAGATATAATGTTGGCTTTAACCTTGATTTTTAAACAAAACAGATATGAAAAAGACAATACTTAAATACTTGTTAATGGCAATTTTTTGGCCCATGACTTCTTGTGTGTCCTATCTTGATCAATCCCCCCAAGCAAATCTGACGGAAGAAGCCGTTTTTAAAGATTTTATACATGCACAGGGCTATTTGGAGGTTTGTTACAAATATGTAGTGAATTACGCTGCAGTCGGAAATCAAAATGATGCCTGTAATTTTTTGCAAGGCGACGAATCGGTTAGTACAAATACTGGTATGACTGGTTACAAATGGGATATTGGTGTTTTAAGTGATTATCCCAATGGCATTTACTCCAGGCCAGGCGGAACACTTAGTCAAACTACGGGTTTTTTAAAAGACGGATTCGGAATCTGGCAAGGATGGCAAGCCATACGAGTTTGCAATATTGTACTTGAGAACCTAGATAAAATGACCGGTGCAACTCAAACGGAGAAAAACTTGCTGAAAGGACAAGCTTTGTTTTTCAGGGCTTATTTTCACTGTGAAATAATGAAGTTTTGGGGAGCTATTCCATATTTGGATAAGGTAATGACGGGAAATGACGGTGATTATCAATTGCCTCGTCCTGCAACGTATAAAGAAAGTGCCATGAAAGCAGACGCTGATTTTGCGGCTGCTGCAGAGCTGCTGCCAAATACCTGGGATGACTTGAAAACGGATCCGAGTGCAACTTTCCTTACTTTCAGAACCGATACCTGGGGAAATAATCTTTCACGTATCAACAAAGTAATCGTTTATGCTTATAAAGGAAAAAATCTTTTACTTGCTGCTAGCCCACTCATGAAGGGCACAAGAGATACCTATGGTTACGATGAAGATCTTTGTAAACAAGCAGCAGAAGCATTTGCACATGTAGTCTTGTTTGATCGTCTGAATGTAAATGATTTAGGACTTACAACCAAGGCAAATTATTGGAAATTATTTTATACTACAGTCCCAAATAATACCAATTGGCCCGCAACTGCAAAAAACACGGGACCGGGAGAGGCTGAGTATATTTTTAGTTCGGTTGCGAATAGTATCAATGGAGCTTCAACGACACCCAAAAATTTTATGCCCTATGGAAAAACGGCTACATATGTAACCCCTTGTCATAAATATGTTCACAGAACTTTTGGTACAGCCAATGGGCTGTCGTGCGATGAAGATCCTTCATTTCACAGTGTAAATGGAGTAAGTCAGACTGAATTTGACAACCGCGACCCAAGATTCTATGCTAATATGATGATTGACGGTGATTTGGCTATTAATAACGCATCGGCTGACCCACTTTATAAATATCTACAGTTATACAATACCGGCTTAATTAAGGCAGGTAATACAGCAGCGAATCAACCGCCGTTTCAAAAGATTTACAATACCGGATATTTTATTAAAAAATGGGCGGATATTACTTTTAATGTTGCGGCAACTGCAGGTGGCAGTGCTGTTGATAATGCAGTCAATATCAATGCTTCGTGGGTAAGTATGCGTTTGACGGATGTATACCTGATGTATGCCGAAGCATTAGCGGCTCAAACTGCATATGGTGCAACAAAAGCTCCCGTATATACATTTTTAGATAATGCCCCTACTGCATTAGCGGTAATTAATATGATTCGCGACCGTTTTTCAGTTCCGCATGTTGAAACCGCCTATCAGTCTATTGGAATTGATATGACTGCCGGTGCGAATCGCACTAAATTCATGGATGTAGTTCGTCGGGAAAGAGCTACTGAATTATGCTTCGAAGGTGAACGCTGGACTGACTTGCGCAGATGGCAATTAGCCGACCTGCCGGATTACAGAATCAAAACGGCCTTGAATTATGACAGGGATAAGTATCCAACTCCTGCTAAAAAACCGACTACCAATTTAACAAGGTCTCAATTTAAAAATATCAACTTTACTGAATCAGTCATTCTTACACGGGTTTGTGACTATCCAAAACATTTTTGGCTGCCATTCCTAACCGACCAAACGCTTATGTATCCAGGATTTCCACAAAATCCGGGTTGGTAAGAAGTTTTGTTTGAATAATATTATAAATCTTTGATCTAATAAATATATTATGATAAGACATATTAATAAAATACTAGTAGCAATAGGGTGTTCATTATTTTTTTTCACTGCAACTTTAGTAGCACAAGAGAAGGCAAAAAAAACAATCATTCCATTGACTATAGTAGACAGTACCGGTGAACCGATTCAGGGAGCAACTGTATATGGTTCTTTTGGAGTATTATCAACAGATTATTTAGGGGAATGCTATATAAAATCTGATGGTAGTGGAACTGTATATATCGAGAAGACAGGTTATAAGTCATCGAATGTCCCTATTCCAAAATTAAAAGACAAACTGACTCTCGAAAAAGCTGAATTTTTATCTTCTGAAGGTGATGTGGTAAATATGGGCTTTACACACCAAAAGAAAAGAGATGTTGTGACTTCTGTTGCATCACTAAAACCCGGTGAACGCCTCATATTTGACAATACCGAATCTGCTCTGAACCATATAAACGGAATGTTCACCGGATTAAGAACCGGTGGAGATATCAGAGGATTGGGTAACGCCATTTATGTCATTGATGGAGTACCGGGTCGTGATATAAATTTGGTTGATGCCAGTGAAATTGATCAGATTACGTTGCTTAAAGATGTCAATGCTTTGTCCTTATATGGTTCGGAAGGAAAAAACGGAGTAATTGTGGTTAGTACGAAACGAGGCATGAAAAATAAAAAAACCGTAAAAATTAATGCAAGCTATGGATTGAAATCACCAATTTCTTATCCAGAATATTTGAATGCACCGGATTATATGACTCTTTACAATGAAGCACGGAAAAATGACGGACTGACTGCATTGTATGATTCAACTACTATAGCAAATACCAGATCCGGATCAAATCCGTATAAAAACCCTAATCTTAATTTGTATTCTTCGGATTATCTGAAATCAAACACAGGACAAACCAATATAATGACTGAGTTCAGTGGCGGAAACAACAACTTGCAATACTACGTAAATCTTGATTTCAAATCGAATGGTACGTTGGAAAAATTAAATCCGGACGTTAGCAGACCTTCGAATACGTATAGAGTGCGTGGAAATCTGGATTTTGTAATTAACGACTGGATAAAAGCTACGGTGGATGTAATGACTACAATCAATGGCCAGAAATCGGCATATAATAGCGTACTTTCAGTTGGAACATCATTTTTGCCAAATCTCTATACACCATTATTGCCTCTGTCGATGATGAGTAAAAATTCGCTCCTGCAACAACAGCTGAGCACAATTAATGTTTTTGACGGTTACATACTTGGAGGATCTCAATCATATACCAGTAATATTCCCTTTGCAAATATTTTAGCCGAAGGATATACAAATGTGATGAATTTGAACTCACAGGTGGCCAATATGGTAAGCTTCGATTTGAGCAAGATTACAAAAGGCTTATCTGCAAATACGAGAATCAGTCTTGATTATGTAGACCAGCATACTTTTTCCATTAACAATCAATTTAATTTTTATGCACCTACCTGGACTGGCGATTCAATCACTGATTTAAAGGCGCTTGGATCGGCAGATGTAAAGGATCAGACTGAAAACGTCGCGATCAATAATTTTGTACTTCGCACCGGTTTCAATGCGCAAATTAATTATGAAAAACAACTTAATAAAGATCATAGCATTAAAGCAATACTGCTTGGGTTTGCAGATACTTACAAGAGAATGAATTCAAGACAATTCGATGTAGAAAGTCATGTGGCATTGGGTTTGGATTATATGTATAAGAATAAATTGTCTGCAAATATCACAACAACTTATTCAAGTTCAAAATACCTAGCTGCCGGACATCGTGGAACACTATCTCCATCGGCAGCTTTATCCTATATTCTTTCAGAGGAACGTTTTTTAAAAGGCAATCCTGTGATCAATTATTTGAAATTGAGGGCAACTGCCGGAATACTTAAAACAGATGCCAACTTTAGTAAGTATTTCATGTACCAGGATTTATATGACAATGCCAATTCCGGATCTTTCGCCTGGAATGATGGTACAATGTCAGGGAAGAAAACAGTACAACAAAAAGGTCAGAATTTAGATTTAGGTTTTGAAACCAGAAAAGATATTTCTGTTGGTTTGGAATCTCAATTGTTCAATTCTTTATGGTTTGAAGCAAGCTATTTCCGAACGTATATGGCTGATCAGGTAATGCAGCCAAGTTCTATTTACCCGTCATTCTTTGATACTTCGTCTTCCACAACTCCAAATTCATTCGTACCATACCAAAATTTTGGAGAAGATAGGTATGAAGGTGTTGAAGCAGGATTAAATTTTAAGAAAAAGATGGGTGATTTCAGGTATGACGTTGGAGCTAATTTCGTGTACACTGTTTCTCAAATCGTAAAATTAGATCAGGTTCCTCCACTTTACTCCTATATGTCAGCCATCGGACAATCAAAGGGCAGAATGGTAGGTTTGGTTTCAAGCGGTTTGTATCAAGCATCTGATTTTAATCCGGATGGAACGTTGGGTACCGGCCAGGCTGTACCACAGTTTGGTAAAGTTTATCCTGGAAATATCAAATACGTTGACCAGAATGGGGATGGTAAAATTGATGCAAATGACAAACTGATGATTGGGAACAACTCTTTTCCCTATACACTGGGATTAAACTGCATGATTGGTTACAAGCGGTTTAGTTTATTTGCGTTGGGCATGATGCAATCCGGAGCGCAGGCAATGCGTAACGATTATTATTGGGTAAACGGACAAGAAAAATATAATGAAACTGTTTTAGGACATTGGACGCCTGCTAATGCTGCAACAGCCACTTTCCCAAGGTTAACTACAGGTTCAGGAACAAATGATTTCCAAAATTCGACTTATTGGATTTATGACAAGTCTTATTTGGATATCAGAAGAGTTCAGCTTACCTATGAAATTCCTGAGATTGCGTGTGAAAAAATTGGATTTAATAAAATCAGCTTTAATGTTACTGCTGAGAATCTATTGAAATTTGCACCTAATAAAGATATTCTTCAGCTAAATGTCGGTGGGGATCCTCAATTCCGGATTTTTACCATAGGATTAAGAATGTCATTATAATCTATTAAAAAAGAAATTCATGAAAAAATCAATTCAATATTCGATTTTAATAATGCTTGTTATTTCCTTTCAATCTTGTAAGGATTTATTAGCGCCATCGAATGAAAATTTAAGTACTGCTGATTATGTTACAACTGACCCTGCGAGTGCAGAAGGTATCATGTTAAACGGGTATTCCGCTCTTATAAATGCCTATGTATTCTCTGATCCTGCTACAGATGACGCTGTCAGCAATCAAACAACGAATGGTTTCAAACGGATGGCTTCGGGTGAGCTTTCGCCAAATTATAATCCAATAACCCGTTGGGATAAATATCAGGCAATTTTCTATGTGAATAGATTCCTTTCCATTGTCGATAACGTTAAATGGATGGATATTCCGGATTTAAGTTATTTATACAGCAGGCGCTTGCGCGGTGAAGCATTGGCGCTCAGGGCACTACATCATTTTTACATTTTAGAGGCAAATGCAGGTAAAGATGCATCCGGAAATCTGTTGGGTATACCTTATTACACTAAGTTTATTCCGGCTGGAGGTGATCTTAATTTTCCCCGTTTGACATTCAAAGCTACCGTGGATTCAATTATGGCTGATTTTAATAAAGCATACGATTATTTACCTTATGTGTATCTGGCAGCTGGTGATTCGGCTCATATCCCAACAAAGGATTTGATTTACAATAAAAAATACTACTTAACTGCTAACAGTACCAATTACAATCAACGGTTGAACGGACAAATTGTCAGAGCGCTTCAGGCTCGTGTAAAATTGTTTGCAGCCAGTAAAGCTTATCTTAATGATGTAAATGCCTATAAAGATGCCGCAAATTTTGGATCTGGCGTATTAGCCGCAAATTTGTATGCTCTCGCTCCTGATGGAGTGGAATTCTACAACGCCGATGCTGATGCAACCAATCCTGAATTCTTATGGAGAGCTTCAGTAGCTACAAATGCAACCCAGGAAACAAATAATTTTCCACCGTCATTAATTGGAAATGGCAATGTTAATCCGACACAGAACCTTGTGGATGCTTTCTATATGAAAGATGGTTTTCCAATCGGAAAATCACCGACTAATACCTACGATCCACAAAACCCTTATGCAAACCGTGACGCGCGATTGGCTAAGTTTGTGATTTACAACGGAAGTTCCTTTGGTGGAAAGATTATCAATACTTCTTCCTCGGATCCGTTGAATGGTATTAATGCGGTAGCACAACAATCGACCCGCACAGGTTACTATCTTAAGAAACTGATGCGTCCGGACGTTGTAATTCCGGTTTCAGGCACTGCAACAGGTCAAAAGCATTTTAGTGCTTTTGTTCGCTATACCGAGCTGTTTTTAATTCTTGCTGAAGCCGAAAATGAAATAGGTGGTCCGGATTACAAGGAAGGAACAAGCGCAATGTCAGCCCGGGATATTTTGCGCGCTATTCGAAAAAGAGCCTTGACTATTACTGTCGATAATTATTTAGATGCCATTAACAATCCTGTTGATATGCGCACACTTATCCAAAATGAACGTCGTCTTGAACTTTGTTTTGAAGGATTCCGTATCTGGGATTTAAGAAGGTGGGGGCTTCCTTTAACCGAAACTGCAACGGGATATTACAACGATGGTACCAAATATACCAAAGTTGAGGTAGAACAAAGAATGTACAACGATGCCAAATATAGGTATATGCCATTGATGTACAATGAATTACAGAAATATTCAAATTTAGTTCAAAATGCAGGTTGGTGATATTTCTTTTAGGAATACAATTAAAAAATTAAATATTATGAAAGATACGAAAAATATCAAAACATTGCCAGTGCTGTTAATACTATCACTTTTGGGTATGGTTTCTTGCAAGAATGATGCTATTACATTTCCTGATTATGGAAAGACAGCTTGTTATTTTCCATATCAGAGTCCGGCAAGGACATTGATCCTTGGAAAATACGATGTTGGCATCAATACCAACGACAATAATCATAATTTTGAAATTGGAGCTGAAATGACTGGCGTTTATTCCAACACAAAAGACAGAAAAGTTTATTTCAAAGTAGATGGAAGTTTATTGAATGGTGTAACCAATGTAACCTCCTTGCCAACAGCATATTATACTGTCCAGACAACAAGCCCGGCTATCATCCCGGCAGGAAGTACCAACGCAATCATTTCTATTCACTTGAATGATGCATTCTTTAACGATCCAAAGTCGATTGCGCCAACACAGAATACAAATTTTGTTGTTCCTGTAGTAATTTCGAGTGTCGAAGGTCTTGATTCAATTTTGGTTGGTACACCTGCTTCTGGCATTACAGCACCAAGAATGGCTGTGTTAACGGATTGGAACGTACAGCCTAAGAATTTCACCTTGTTTGGAATCAAATTTATCAATAAGTACCATGGTAATTATCTCAGAAGAGGTGTTGATAGTTTGAGTACAATGGTTGGCGGTGTTTATACCTATAATTCATTGGTAGCATATCATGCGCCTTATGTTGAGCGTGATGAAGTTACCATGTTGACAACTTCAGCGAAGGATTCAGTTTCCCTTTCCAACACAATAAGACGCGCTGTAGGTGGAAATGCGGGAACACTTAACATGAAACTGGGTTTTGATGCAAGTGGAAATTGTGTAGTGATTAATGCGGCTACCAAACTTCCAATTGGTACCGGTACATTTAAAGATAATGGTGATATGTGCGGCGGAAAAGCACAGGATGTAATTTATCTTAAATATTCATATATCGATGCGGTTAACAATCAGAAACATTCAGTAAGAGACACTTTGGTTATTCGCGACAGGGCTATTGTATTTGAAACATTCATGATCGTCAATTAAGTATCAATCTACATTGGCATCGGTAGTATCAAAAAAAAAAAGAAAAGTTTTTCAAACAAACAGGGAAATACCGAATCATTGTTAATGGAAGGAATATGGAAATCCAAATGCTTCCCGCCTGGTATTAATCGGAAAATGTTCAATATTGAACTTCTGCGAGCCGAGTTGAAAAAAAGTCTTAATTATCTGACGATCAGATGCAATTTTAGGCTGAAATGAACAGGATCAAAAACTAAATATAATGGCTATGAAACAAATACATCAACTTTTATTGATTCCAAGCAGTATTTTCCTTCTGGGATCTGCGGGAAATACATTGCAGGCTAAGAATAGCGTTGTAGAAAAGGGCAACAAATCAGGAACCCAGCCCAATGTGATCTTTTTTGCCTTGGACGACCTTTGCGACTGGGTATCTCCTCTGGGTTACAATCAGGCTAAAACACCCAACATGGATCGTTTGGCCAAACAAGGGGTCGTATTTACTTCTGCCCAGTCTCCAGGAGTTTTCTGTTGCCCTGCACGTACGGCAATTATGACTGGCTTAAATGCATCAACTACTGGTTGTTATGGAGAAGACCCTTTTCAATACGATCATCCGGATCTGGTAACAATGCAAATGGCCTTTAAACAAGGGGGTTACAGTACTTTTGGTGCAGGAAAAATCTATCATCATCGTGGCGGATTTCTTGATTTAAGAGGCTGGGATAAGTACTTCTCGCGTAGTCAGGAAATGAGAGATTTGGGCTGGGAAATGAACAGTTACTACATGGCGGATGCTCCACGTCCAACCCCATTCCCTTATAGTCCATATTCCATCAAATCCGGCTCAACAGGTGGTTCGGCATTGCATCTTGAATGGGGGCCAATACCTAATGAAAAGGAAGATGATATGGTTGATGCCATACGTACCAATTGGGCGTGCAGTGTCCTTAAACAACAACATAACAAACCTTTCTTTCTGGCACTGGGATTGTATTCACCGCACTATCCAAATTATGCTCCCCAGAAATATTTTGACATGTATGATTTGGATTCAATCAAGCTTCCTCCTTATAAAGCTGATGATTTGGATGATCTTCCGGAAGGAATCCGCAAAAAAATAATGAACCAATCGAAACAACACAAGGAATTGGAAGCATTAGGGGTTTTGAAGGACGCTGTCCGCGGATATCTTGCTGCAACATCTTTTGCAGATGAAATGCTGGGACGTGTTTTGGATGCTTTGGATGCAAGTACTTATAAAAACAACACGATAATTGTCCTTTGGAGTGACCAGGGATTTCATCACGGAGAAAAAATGCACTGGGGCAAACATACCCTTTGGCAACGTACTTCGCACGTTCCACTTATCTGGGCTGGAAAAGGAATTCCTGAAAATAAGAAAGTGAATACATCGGTTAGTCTGATTGATATGTACCCGACGTTCATTGAGCTTTGTAATTTACCTAAAGTCAAAAATATTGAAGGGATATCGCTTGCACCTACCTTGAAAAACCCGGCAAAGGCAACAGATCGAAATGTCTTTCTTCCGAGCAATGAAATGGGAAGCTATGCTGTAATGAATACTAATTGGAGGTACATTTCTTACATTGATGGAGGTGAGGAGTTTTACAATGAAAAGGAAGACCCAAACGAATGGTACAATTTGGCAACGAATAAAAAGTACAGACCGATTATGGAGGAGATGAAAAAAACAGCTCCTAAGGTATTTGCACCCTCAGTTACACCACAAAAAGATTTGAAGCTTGTCATTAACGGGGATTCGTTTCATTGGGAAAAGAAGAAGTAATTGTCATAAGCATCTTTTTAAATAGTTAATATTCAGGCAACAACATTCAATATGAATCGAATTTTTAGAAAATCATTAGTCGTTTTATTTCTTTCTGTTTGTTCAGTGATAAATTCCTTTTCACAAGAGGATTTCACCAAATACATCGACCCAACCATTGGAAATGTAGCTCAGTTTCTTGTACCGACCTATCCAACCATGCATTTGCCAAACCAAATGATCCGGATGTTCCCTGTTAAGCAGGATTATATCTCCGACCAGGTGGAAGCTTTTCCCATGCAGGTAACTTCGCACCGGCAAGCCGGCATACTTCAGATGAAGGTAACCCTTGGTGAAATCACAAAAGCATCGTGGAATCAAAAAATGAATATCGACCATGATTTGGAAGTGGTGCATCCTTGGTTGTATTCTACTTATTTAATTGATGATGATATCCGGGTAAGTTTTGCTCCCGGCGAAAAATGTGCAATCTACAAAATTGACTTTCCGGATGCTGATAAAAAGAACCTCCTAATTAAAGGTGGCGGTGAAATGAAAAGCACTTTAAATGGTGGGATATTCACTTTTGAAGAGAGGGAAAGCGAAACAACAAGAGGTTTAAATCCTGTATCAATGGTTGTTACGGCTTATGTTTATGGGGAACTGCGTGGCAACGATAACAACCTGATTAAGGATGCAGCAGCTAAGGTTGAAAAAAGTAGATTCTCCGTTTCTTTTCCGAAAGCTTCACCGACAGCGGTATTGGTCAGATATGCGGTTTCGTACATTAGCCCCGCACAGGCAAAAATCAATTTTGCTAAAGAATTAACAAATATCTCTTTTGACGATTTGACCACCTCTGGAAAGAAAGCCTGGGAAAAGGTAACAAACCAGATTAAAGTCAAAGGTGGAACCGAAGCACAAAGAAGAACATTTTATACTTCTCTCTACCGTACATACGAACGAATGGTTGATATTAACGAAGGAGGAAAATATTTCAGTGGATATGACGGTAAAGTTCACGAAAGTAACCGCCCTTTCTTTGTTGACGATTGGATTTGGGACACTTACCGCGCTCAGCATCCTTTACGAACCATTCTTAATCCTCAAATGGAAAACGACATACTCAATTCATATACTTTGATGTACGAACAAAGTGGCTGGATGCCAACTTTCCCGCAGGTATTTGGCAACCATATGTGCATGAATTCCTATCACTCATCGGCCATTTTTATAGATGGATATCGGAAAGGGTTGAAAGATTATAATGTTGAAAAAGCGTATGAAGGGATTAGGAAAAACCTCATGGAAGGAACTTTTATTCCATGGCGTCAGGGAACTCCGCGCAGACCAATTGATGATTTCTTCCACGATAAGGGTTATTTCCCCGGCCTTCATCAGGGGGGAAAAGAGACAGAACCAAACATGGATGGTTTCGAGAAGCGCCAACCGATTCCGGTAACCTTAGGAATAAGTTACGATTTCTGGACGTTAGCAGAATTGGCAAAAGAATTAGGTAAAAAAGATGATTATAAACAATTTGCAAAAAATGGTTTGGATTACAAAAACTTATGGAATCCGGATCAACGATTATTTATCCCCAAAGATGAAAAAGGAAATTGGATTGAAATTGACCCAAAATCGGCAGGTGGAAGAGGTTATCGCGAATATTATGATGAAAATAATGGCTGGACTTACGCCTGGGACGTTCAGCAGGATATTAAAGGTTTAACCCAATTGCTGGGAGGCAAAAAAGCTGCTGAAGAGCGCCTGGACCAACTTTTTAGAGAACCTTTGGGCATGAAAAAAAATGAGTTCTATTTAGATGGTTCGAACTCTACGGGGATGGTTGGCCAATTTTCGATGGGGAATGAACCTTCTTTCCATATTCCCTTTTTATACAACTATTTTGGCGCTCCATGGAAAACTCAAAAGCGAACCCGCTTTTTGCTTGATGTGTGGTACAAAGACAATATCTTTGGAATACCTGGAGATGAAGATGGTGGAGGGATGACAGCATTCGTTGTATTTAGTTCAATGGGGTTGTACCCTGTTACACCTGGCCTGCCGTTTTATACTATTACCAGTCCTGTATTTGAAGAAACAACGATCAAGCTCACCAACAGTAAAACCTTTACAATTTTGGCCAAAGGTGCAAGCAGAACAAAAAAATACATTCAAAAAGCTTTGATCAATGGGAATGAAATCAATTCTCCATTTATAACACATCAACAAATAATGGATGGAGGAACGCTGGAACTTGTTTTAGGAGAACTACCTAATAAAGAGTGGGGAAAGGATGCGGAAATTCCTAAAATTCTTTAGAAAATAACAACTTTCATGAGTGTCTATTTAATAAATTGAAAAAAATGTTTGAACTAAATTCAGAAAGGAACAAAGTAATTGCATTACTTATTCTTTCACCCTTTGTTGGATTCAGTTTCTCTTCCGATAAGGATTCAAAAGTTAATCATAAGAAAACCAACGTACTGATCCTTTTTTCCGACCAGCACAATAAAAAAGTAATGGGATTTGAAGGACACCCTGACGTGATAACACCCAATCTGGATAAACTGGCAAAAGAAGCAATTGTTTTTGACAGGGCTTATTGTGTTACCGGTATTTGTGCTCCTTCCAGGTCGTCGTTGATGTCAGGTTTGTATTCCCGTACTCTCGGTTTGCTTTCGAATGGAGAAAAAACAGAAGTAATGAATGAAGTAGTTTCGTTGGCAACTGTTTTTAAGCAAAACAATTACAATACTTATGCCTTTGGAAAACGGCATACTTCACAGGCAGTCGATGCTGGTTGGGATGTTCAACGAAGCCATTTGTGTAATGAAACTCCCGGTAACAGCTATACGGAATGGGTTGAGAAAATGGGTTATGGAAAAGAATTTGCCCAGGACTGGTCTGCCGAATTCGGTAAAGGTTCTCCCTGCTCCTCCTTTGCAAAAGAGAATTTTCCAACTGCGGATTTGGGAACTCGAATATCGGCATTACCGGAGAATATGACAATGGGGGCTTTCACGACTCAACTCACTGTTCAGATGATCAAAGACCAGGCTAAAAGTGATAAACCATTCTTTTGCTGGGCAACATTTTATAACCCCCATCAACCTTATACGCCGCAGAAAAAATACATGGATATGTACGATGTGTCTGCCTGGGGGAATGGCCGGATTAATGGCAGTTCAATCAGGGAACCTGCCAGCCTTTATGAACCGAAAGAGAATATTCCTCCAATGATGCAGTCGATTCGCAATGGCGGAAATAAAGTTTGGAATGTTGATAAAGCATACGCTGATGAACAACTCTGGCGGAATTATATTGGAGCTTACTATGCTTTGGTTACTGAAGTGGATCATCAGGTTGGTGAAATACTAAAAGCATTGGATGAGACAGGCCAGACAAATGAAACGATTGTAATATACACTTCCGATCACGGCGATTTTGTAGGGTACCACGGAATGGTCGAAAAGGCAGCGGCCGCGCAAAATGTTTACGAGGACATTCTAAATATCCCATTGATCATCCGATATCCGGGGAACAAGAAAAATGGCAAACATATCGGTGAACTGGTTAGCCTGGTTGATATTTATCCAACCTTAATAGAACTGCTTGGCTTAGAGATGCCATCGTTAAAATATCCTTTACAAGGTGAATCAATGGTTCAGACGCTACTTTCAGGGAAACCCATGAAACGGAAATATTTTGTTTCCGAAAGTTGGTCACAGGCTTCGGTAATTACAAAAGATCAAAAATTAGGAATTATGATCGATCCAACCTTCCTTCATAAAAATTGGGACTTCCGCGATTTTGGTGACATGTTTTTCAATAGGGCAAAAGATCCGCTCGAAATTGATAATCGAATTAAAGATTCCGGGTATCAAAAAGATATTGCAAAACTTCGGGGGTATTATGATGAATTTGTTCGAAATATTCCTGCAACCGGAAAGGAAGAAATGGTTATGAAAAAACAGTAAAAGCGAAATCGATAAATCATTTCGTTATGAACAACATTATATCAGATCAGATTATTCTTGGGAGTACAGCTATTTTAATTTCAGCTTTTTCTCAATCATGCTACCAGAATAATAAAGCTGAAATTAAGCATAAACCCAATGTCATCATTATTATGACTGACGATCAGGGAATTGGTGATTTTGGGTTTAACGGTAATCCATATATCAGAACGCCGAATCTCGACAAACTTGCCTCGCAAAGTTTAAATCTGACGAATTTTTATGTATCGCCGGTTTGCGCTCCTACCCGTGCAAGTTTAATGACCGGCAGATATAATGAACGAACAGGGGTTTATGACACTTACAATGGTGGCGCCATTATGAGTGATACTGAAATTACCATGGCCGAAATTTTGAAAGAAAACGGTTACGAGACAGGTATTTTTGGGAAATGGCATTTGGGCGATAATTACCCGTATCGGCCATCTGACCAAGGATTTGATGTTTCAGTAGTTCACCGTGCTGGTGGTATGGGACAACCCGGCGATGTAATGAATTATTTTGCGGGAGACAGCTCTTATTTTAATCCTGTACTGTTTAAAAACGATCAGCCGGTTCAAACGAAAGGTTATTGTTCCGATGTTTTTACCGAAGAAACCATCAATTTTATTCGTAAAAATCAGGAAGAAAAATCAGGAAAACCATTTTTTGCCTATTTGGCATTCAACGCTCCTCACGTCCCGCTTCAACTGCCTGAAAAGTATTATAATATGTATAAAAACCTTCAGTTTAAAGCAGATTCATTTGGCGTTTTCGATGAAGCTGTGAATAAAATGACACCAGTTGAAACAGAGGCTGCCCGAAAGGTATATGGAATGGTCACCAATATCGATGATAATATTGGGAAACTCATTCAATCGTTAAAGGAACAGGGTATTTATGACAATACTATCCTTGTATTTCTGTCCGATAACGGTCCACAGCAGAATAGGTATAAGTTGGGCTTGCGTGAGCTTAAGTCATCTGTTTATGGGGGTGGAGTAAGGGTTCCGTGTTTTATTCATTATCCCGTAAAATTTAAAGAAAAGCAGGAGCTGAATTTGACCCTTGCACATATCGATTTATTGCCATCCATTCTTGATTTGTGCGGAATAAATAAACCGGAACATAAAATTGATGGAATGAGTTTCTTTTCGAAAGATGAGGCCAAACTCAGCAGGTTCAAAAACAGAACCTTGTTTTTTGAGTGGGGAAGAGGGTTTTTGATTAAATACCGAAACTTTGCAGCTTTAAATGGAAATTACAAATTGGTTGGGAATACCGGTTCGGACAGTGGAATCGAAAATTTTGAACTGTTCGATATTAAAAACGACCCAAAGGAAAAGAACAATGTTCTGAAAGAAAATATTGAAATCGCAACCACTTTAAAAAATGAGATGGATGCATGGTATGACGAAATTGTTTCAGAAAAAAACAACAAGATGATTTATCCCACATACATCGGTACATCGCATGAAAATCCGGTCATTCTAAATCGTAACGATTCGAAAGGGACACCGGTTGCATGGACTCAGGATAATGTTTTGAATTACTGGGACGTAAAGTCTTTGGAAGATGGCATTTATGATATTAGCTTCCACTTTATTCAGCCAATAAATGAGCCGGGAAAAGTTTTTCTGCAGATGTATCCGCATCATTTTATGGAGGAAAATGCTGGCGCGATTGAAGAGTGTACTTTTAAAAACCTTGAAATCAAAAAAGGGGAATATCGCTTGGAACCATATTATCAAACTCGTAGCGGAAAATACATTTTCCCGTTTTATGTTTCGGTTAAACGAATGGATAAATAAAATTTGATTACCAAAACCTACTTTAAAAATGAAAAGGAGAGAATTTGTAAGAAATTTATCTTTGGCATCAATAGCCATAACTGCTGGAACTATGAGAGGTTTCGGCGCCGGATTGAATACCACCAATGCATTTTCGTTACTCGATACGTTTTCGCTCAATGGTTTCTCTGATGAGCAGGAGGAGTATCCCCGATTAGTTACAAACGGCAAAGGCGAAAGCTGGATGTTCTCGCTTCGTCGTTTGCCGTTTCCTCAAAACAAGGAAGAGATCGCATGCTATAAACTGGTTAATGGGAAATGGCAGGATTCCGGGACGGCTTCAACAAAATCCGGCCAGTTTGAAAATCCAACGTCAGTTTGTTTGCCCGGAGGGGAACCCATTGTTGCATGGAACAGCATTACAGATGGGAAATGGGATGTTCAGCTTTCCCAATTTAAAAATGGCAAACCATCTAAGCAGATAAGTTTTAGCGCTCCAAAGGGACGGGCCTTAAACCCGAAGTTAGTTGCCGGGGAAAATGGCAATGTCTGGTTGGTTTGGGAGAATTATTACCAAACCAGATTTTCTATTTATATCAGTAAATGTCAGGGTGGAAGCTGGTCGAAACCCCAACAGCTAACTCCTGACGATAAAGTATGTTTTGATCCGGCTGTTGCTGAAGGAAAAGATGGCAATTTATACCTGGTTTATGGGATTACCGATGGTTTTCATCAGAACATCGAAATGCAGATTCTTGAAAGCAATTCATTAAAATCAATAAAATTGGTGCCTGTGGCAATTGGAGGCGGGTTAAAAAATCGCGTCAATCTGAATACAAAACCAGCTCTTGCTTTCGATAAAAACAATCGCTTGTGGATAAGCTGGGAAAACAACAGGAATACAACGCGACTTGATGATGGGGACAACTATACCGGCGACAGATGTTGCAGCATGGTTTGCTATATCGATGGCAAACTAATGGAACCAACTTCAGGGAAATGGCTTTTTGAAGGTAAAAACGATCACCTGCCAACTTTTGTGACCAATGGTGAAAATAATTTGTTTGTGTTTACGCGTTGTGGAGGCGATGAAGAAAGCCCAACCTGGAAGTTTAGGGTATCATGCCTTCGGCCAGGCGGATGGTCAAAACCTGAAACTATTCTGGCTATCAATCAAAAAGGACAGACTTCAAA
>Ga0209125_1000854_pt1 | contig 34264 bp, 21 predicted proteins | sample BarGraIncub1131A_FD_184503 | JGI IMG/M metagenome (GOLD analysis project Ga0209125, IMG submission 184503) | Arctic peat soil microbial communities from Barrow, Alaska - Barrow Graham LP Incubations 11-31A (SPAdes) (version 2) | ecosystem: Environmental > Terrestrial > Soil > Wetlands > Peat... | reverse complement strand
ACGGCTACCGAAGCGAAAGCCTGCCGGCCAATCTTCTGCAGGCACAGCGCGATTATTTCGGTGCCCACACATATGAGAGAGTTGATGCACCGCGAGGTGAATTCTTCCATACAAAATGGACAGGAACAGGTGGGGATACAACATCGACAACATACTCAAAAATTTGAGTTAGTCCTATCGAAGCTATATGATATTTTGAATTTGGATGGACATTTACTGGTAGTTGATTTTGATAAAAATGAAGAAGTCGTTTCAGATTGGATTTTTTATGTATTCATCCGTTCACTGATGGTAATGGCCGTATGAGTCGACTGCTGACCCTGCTGATGTTTTATAAGTCCGGTTACATTGTCGGAAAGTATATCAGCATTGAAATGTTGATTGAGAAGACAAAAGAAACGTATTATGAGGCACTGCAGTCGAGTTCGAAAGGTTGGCATGAGGACGAAAATCGATATGAGCCTTTTGTGAAATATTATCTGGGAATTCTTTTAAAAGCATATGATGAATTTGAAAACCGAATCGAACACTTGAAATATCGGAAGATGTCTAAACCTGACCGGATTAAAGCGGTAATTGATCGGAAAATAGGAAAGATTACTAAGAAAGAGATCATGGAATATTGTCCGGACATCAGTAAGGTGACGGTGGAAAGAACACTCACAAGTCTGGTAAAAAGCGGATATATTCAAAAAATAGGGGCAGGAGCAGCAACTGCTTATGTGAAAGCGGATTAATTGAAAATTGCTGTCTCCGTCAATTGGCAGATAAAAGATGGAGATAAAATTAAAATGACGGAGATAGTATTGACAGGTTATAAGCCCCGATGTAATGACAGCTTATGAGAAGACATTCAGCGACGAAGAAGTGCAGGTCTGGCCGGATAAGCAGCTGGAACGCTACTGGGATCACGGGTTCGGTTTATGGGCGGTCATCCTCATAGAGACAGGAGAAATGATCGGTCAATGCGGCCTTACCCTTCAGGAATATAACGGCACGTATGTGCTTGAAAAATGAGTATATAATTGATTCTAAAAGTAATGCCGCGATAAACACCGCTCGGATTGCGCAGCGGCCGCGTGAAAATCACAGAAAATATTTGAATGTATATAGGAGGAAAATCAATATGAGTAACGCTTTGGAGGTGCAAAATCTCCATAAAACCTACAGCGATTTTACACTGGATTCCGTGTCCTTTTCATTGCCCGCCGGATACATTATGGGTTTTGTCGGACAAAACGGAGCGGGAAAAACGACTACCATCCGGTGCATCCTGAACATGGCTGCGAGGGATGGCGGTGAGATTACAATCTTCGGGTTAGACAACGTGCGCGATGAACTCGCGGTCAAGCAGGAACTGGCCGCCGTGTTCGACGAAAGCTTCTTTGTCGAATCGTGGCGTGTGCGTGAAGTGGAAAAAATCATTAAGGGTTTTTACAGTAAATGGGACAGCAGGCTGTACGGCGATTATCTCAAAAAATTTGAACTTTCACCTGACAAACGGGTGAAAGAATTATCGCGGGGCATGAAATTGAAGCTCATGCTGGCGGTGGCAATGTCCCACGGCGCGAAGCTGCTGATTTTGGACGAGCCGACCAGCGGCCTTGACCCGGTTGCCCGCGATGGTTTGCTTGATATTCTGCGGGAATATATCGCGGACGGGGAAAAGAGTGTGTTCTTTTCCACACATATCACATCCGATTTGGAGCGGATCGCCGACTACATCACATTGATCGACCACGGCAGGATATTTTATACCGGCACAAAAGATAACCTGTTGGAGCATTTCCGTATTGTTAAAGGAAACAAAACGGATTTGGCTGACCCGCTGAAAAGGAAGCTCATAGGCTTGTCGGTCACATCCACTGGATTTACCGGGATGCTGCCGGTCTCTGAGATGAAAGGGCTGCCGGGCAGCATTGTGACGGAACAACCGGCCATTGATGAAATTTTGGTCTATATCAGCAAAGGGGGAGCAACTCATGAATAGAATTCTGAACGCAGCAAAACTCGATTTCTACGCTGCCAGATCATCCCTGATGCTGTCATCTCTCATGTTCATCCTGGCAATCGCCATTGGGGCGGCGACCAAGCAGCCGATTATCACAATGGTTCTTGTTATGGTTTTCGCCACATATTTAGGCGGGACTGTTTTCTCTACGCATGAGAAAAATCACAGCGACAAACTATACGGTATCCTGCCGCTGAAAAAAACGGAGATGATCGTGGGCAGATATTTGTACGCGCTGGTCATCTCCGTGCCCAGTATCGTGATTGCGGGTGTGCTTGGCCGGGCTATTTCAAGTATTCTAAGTGTAACCATAGATTCCGCTACATTTTGGATCGCACTGTCGCTTGCGTTTGTTTATTACTGCTTCTCAGTGGGCGTTTCTTACCCGATTTATTTCAAGTTCAGCTTCGCAAAGGCATACATTTTTACAATGCTGCCCATGTACCTGGTTGTGCTTGCAGTTATGCTCATTACCCGCAAGTCGAATTATTTGAATACTTTGAGCCAATTCATCAATTTTTTCAATAGTAGAACATATCTGGCGCCGATATTCGGCATTTTGGGCGGGCTGATACTGCTGGCGGTTTCCGCGTGGATTGCGAACCTGATTTACACGAGAAAAGAAATCTGAGGGATAGTCGTTTTATATAGCTTTGCACTCCCTCTGAAGTTGACAGACGAAAAAAATCGTCCGCCTAATCTATCACCTGTTTATGGAAGGAATGACAACTTCGGCCAATGCCAGGCATCTTACCGCAAACGATATCCCATCGTCCGGGGGCAAGAAAACATGGCAGGTCACCATGGTGGAATCGATCATGAAAAAGAGAAATAAAGGCGACGCCCTTTTGCACCAACAAACACAATGTTTGATACAACAAAACCCAGATATCAGGTGCTTACGAGATAAGTAATTTTCTATCCACTTTCTAATAAATGCCTTGTTTATAAAAGTATACAATTTGGATATTTATATTTAGAAAGAAGAATATGCCTCGCCTCTATGTTTAGTTATGAGCGTACTTCGAAAACAAGGCAATTGCTATGTTTTCAGGGTAGAGAAGACCAACTTCAAATGTTGTATTTCTCGCGAGCTGCCTCTTTGAGTAACAGAAAAGGCGCTATTGCTCCAATCCGGCCCAATGACGCACAATGGACATTGTGATTCACTCGCGCAAAACCAGCAAACGCACTTACAGCAGGAATGTCGTTGAGTTAAGGGGGGCTGACATAAATTGCATTATCAGACCTTAGAGTTTGCTATGAATCCTGTTGGTGCTTTAAGAATATTCAGTGTCGGCTCACTCAACTTCGAGTCCAGTAAACCTTGACTACTCCATTGGGCGAAATGGTTATGAAGTCACAGGTGTAACTTCGCCTATAGATGCGATTGAGATGATACGCAACGCTAAATACGATCTGCTCATTCTGGACTTTCTTATGTCGCCGATAAATGGTGATATTGTGGTAGAACAGATACGGGAGTTTAATTCCGAGATTTATATCCTTTTACTCACAGGGCATAAGGATATGGCACCTCCACTCGAGACTATAAAAAAACTTGAAATTCAGGGGTATTGCGAAAAAAGCGATAAATTTGAGCAATTGATTCTACTGGTAGAATCTGCAATCAAATCCATTATGCAAATGTGCATTATCAAAAAATTCCAGTACGGTCTTAACAGAATTATCGAAGCTATTCCAAAGATATACCAGCTTCAGCCAATCGCAAGTATTCTAGAGGGCATTCTAATTGAAATTATGTATTTTGTTAATAGCGAGAACGCCTTCATTCTTGTTGATAACACACAAGGGGTCTGTGTTAAAATTTCGGACAGTTTGGTAAGATACAAGCAAAGCCACACCCCGCAAGAGGACGGAAACATTATACGGGTCTGTGACCGCAGGGCTAACATTGACCATTATCAAAAAATCCGGCGTTGACAGGTCTACATCATGTCACTCATTTGAGAAGTGTTTTATATATCAGTGGGCTACTTCGTTATAGAACTTGTCGATATTTATGCCAAACATTAATCAAAGATATCAAGCAAACAAACGGCCGTTATATTGACAATTTCTTAGTGTCATTGAAGACACTAAAACGGAGTCGTATTTTGTAAATGATCCCAGTAAATAAATCTAAGTTAAATTATTGAAGTGCTGAGACATTTGATTTACAATATTCTTATGATATCTCATATTTTGCTTTGTTTAAAAACATTCTATATATTTATCGAAACAAGGAGATTTACATAGTATTTGGATACGCAAGAGTGTTGTAGCAAGGGCAGATGCTCTCGATAAACCGATCATTCATATCCGGGCTGGGAACTACAAGGAAGATGAATTAAAACGGACTGATGTTGTAGATAAACTTGGATTGTTCCGGTATAAGAACATACCAAACCATATTGACAATTGGGATAAATAAAATTATGCAGTAAGTCATTTTCTATATCGTTTCAATTTTATGAGGTATATAAATATGCCAACGAAATGGGAAAAGGTATATATATTCATAAGCAGTACGTTCAACGATATGCATGCGGAGAGAGATTATCTTATCAAGCAGGTTTTTCCGCAACTATACGAATGGTGTGAAAGACGCAAGTTGCGACTTGTGGATATCGATCTGAGGTGGGGTGTAACTGAGCAGGATGCGTTATACAATAAAAATGTAGTGAAGGTATGCCTTGACCGTATCGATGATTGCCGTCCATTCTTTATTTCGTTTTTGGGGCAGCGCCGCGGGTGGGTGCCGACAAAAGATGACATCTCAAAATCGACTTACGAAACGTTTCCTGAACTCGAATCCTTTGCGGGGAAAAGCTCAGTATCAGAGTTGGAGATATTACACGCCCTTGTTAATCCACTACATAAGGGAAAACAACACGACCCCGAAAAAACAGAAGAGTCGTATGATCCAGTTAAATACGCATTCTTTTATTTGCGCGATAAAGATTATATAAATGAGCTTCCAAAAGTTCCTCCACTTTTACTCCAGACTTATACAAACGAAGGTATAACGGATACGGCAGAGCGCAAAGCAAGTGACGCAGAAACAGAACAGTGGAGGAATATAGTAATACCAAATACCGGAAGACCGGTTCATCATTATCAGGCTAAATGGAACACTGGTTTACAGACTCCAGAACTGGCGATTCCACTTCAATGTCCGTCTTCGGAAGACATTTCTATTAAACGGTGGCGCACCCAATGGGAAGAGGCTGGTATACGAATAAATGGCACAGAAATAGCACCGGGACAAATAAACGAAGCGAAGGAATTTAACAGGCAGCTTACGGTTGGGAGGCTTACAGACTTCAGGGCTGGTGGCAAGGTATTAAGCGAGATAATAATCAGCGAATTTCAGGAAGCTATAGCCGCCCGGTACGCCGACCATGCCGAGACAAAAACGCTCAATGAATTGCAAAAAGAAATTGACCAGCAAGAGCAGTTTCTGGAGAGTTCAGGAGAAGCATTTATTGAGCGTGAGCATGATTTCGATGACTTGCTCGCTTATTTAAAAAGTGATGATACCCGCCCCTTGCTTTTAACGTCGAAGGCTGGCATGGGAAAGACCAGCCTACTTGCCCGCTTCATCCTGACAAGTGGGTATAAGGTGATATACCGATTCATCGGCAAAAGTGACGAGGCGGATTCTTCTGATAGGTTGGCGCTTTCTATCCTCAACGAACTCAGTACGGAAGGGCGTATCGTTAGTGCTATACCACGGGATCCAGAAACGCTCCAACGTACATTTCCACAACTTATTGCGGAAGCAGTCTCCAATCAACAACTTATTCTTATCATTGATGCACTGGACCAGTTAACCGACGGTTGCAGCAGTTTGGAATTCATGCTACGCGACATCCCGAATGGCTTGAAGTTGATTGCAAGCATCAAAATTGAAGGCTCGGAAGATTTCATAGAACGGTATGCAAATAGCGTTATCATATCGAAGGTTAGGCCGTTCGATAGTCTGGAAGACAGGCGTCAACTTGTGAACGCCTACCTTGGTAACTACCTAAAACAGCTCGACGAGGACAAATTAGATGCGCTTATCTCTGTAGAAGGGGCGGCTAACCCTCTGTTTCTTAAAACAGCTCTTCAGGAGCTACGTGTTTTTGGCGTTAACAGCGATCTGAAAAAAGTAATCGAAAATAGATTTGGAAAGACACCCGAATCCGCGTTCAATGCTGTATTGTCTCGTCTCGAAAGCGACCCTGCCTACAGCGGCGTTCCGATGAAGGCGCTCACTGAAAATGTATTTGGCTGGCTGGGGCATGTACAGTCCGGGCTGTCTATATCAGAACTTTCGGAGATGTTAGTTTCCTTACATGTCTCTTCCAACTTGACGGAGGCGTGTGATGCCGTAAATGCACTTTTCCGCCAACTACGTCCTGATCTTGCTATACGTGATGGCCGTACGGACTTTTACTATGAGAGTTTCAGAGAGGCTTGTATCGCACGTTATGAGAAAATAAAACCCGCGGAAAAATGGCATGGGGAGCTCGCCCGATTTTTTGCCGGAAAGTCAATTTCCGATAAACGTCGTCTTTATGAACAAGCGTTCCAATATTCTCGTGCAGGGATGACAGAGGATTTTATGGATTTCGTTTTCAACGCTGATTATGTTGAAAACAAGCTAATGGTTTTCGGCACGGAAGCTCTTGCTCGGGATTATACTTATCATTCCTGCGTCAGCACGAATCTTATGTTGAGTTTTTACAGGATGTGCTCGGCCATATTAAAAACGAACCCGGACCAGTTGGCCAACCAGCTATTCGGACATCTGTCCGGAATTGAAGATAAGCACTGCCGTAAGCTCCTCGATGAGACGGCACATCGAAAGAAGGCATTAGGAGAGGCATGGCTCATGCCAAAGGCGGCATGCTTTGACAAGCCCAGTTGTGGAATTGTGCGTGAATTCCACGCCGATTTTGAGCTTGGCGCTGCCGTTAAGCTTATTTCCAATGACACACGTATGGTTGCTCAAAGCGGTAGCCATGAGATTGCAGTTTGGGATGTTGAAAACGGCGACATCGTCAAAAGAATTGGAACAGGGAAACTTTATATCAACACAATAGAGTCCTCGCCTGATGGCAAAAGTTTCGCGGTGATCCTAAGGAAAGATAACGACATGCTTCTTCGCGTCTGGGATGCCTTTACCTTCAGGGTGCGGTGCGATATCCCAATACATGAGTATTGGTTGGGGACTGAAAGGAGCGGTATAACATATAATGCCGAGAACAGCTTTACTTTCACTTTCGATAGCCGGACTATAATAATTAAGGATTCCAGTGATAAAATCAGGCTTTTTGACGCGGAATCGGGGGAATTCTTGTCAGCTACCGATTACAGTAGCGAAATTAACTCGTACGGGATCGGTAAAGATGGATTAATAATTGCCGGTAACCTGCACCAGCAGCGTAATGACGGAAGTTGGGAATTATCATGGTTCAAGCGGGATTTGAATTCCCTCAGTTTATTTGATTATGACCTTGCTACCCGCTCGTTGAAAAAGCGTGATACAAAACTCGCAGGACATAAGAATAATGTTGTCGCAGTTGCTGCGTCCCCGGATAACAGTATGGTGGTATCAGCCGATGAGGGCGGATGCGTCTGCCTTTGGGATGTGGCTAATGGAAAAACCCTTCATGTGTTTTCGGATGATGGCTATAAGTTGACGCACCTCAGCTTTCTGAGCGGGGGCAAGTTGTTCCTGGCTGTCGGACGCATCGGAAATATCACAATATACGATACTAAAAATTTCGCGGTAAAGAGGAGATGGACAGGTTTGGGCGTAATCACAGGCGCGGATTTGTTCAGGGATGAATCGGCCTGTGTAATAATTATAGGTCTTAACAGCATTCGCATCATCGATCTTGGAAGCGATGATACACCTCAGAATTCCGTGAGCGAGCCAATTCGAAATATCGGGATTCTGAAGGAGCGAGGGCTCATAGTTGCGTCATCGTATAAAAATTATATCGATCCCAATTGGCAACCTATCGTTTCTGACACGGCTAACGGCGCGCTGCATTTCTTTGACCTAAGAAGCGGTATGCCGACCGGGAGAGTCCGTTTGCACTGCGCCAACAATTTGGATTTTGTTTATGTTGACCCAAATGGCCATTTCGTCGTGTCAAAATATTTTTCAGTGGATCCTACCCCGGTGTTCAATCATTGGGATCTCGGCACCGGTTTGACCGAGGCCGGAGAAGAACCCGCAGAGGAAACGTTTCGTATGGCGGAGGTCAAGACCAGCACATATTCTTTTTTCCCGAACGAATTTCGTTTTTCCTCTGACCTTCGCTATATGTGTGGGCATGGGCACGACATAAATTGCAATGCGGTCCATATCTATAAAACGTCGACCGGCAGGTACATTGGCAAGGTCTTGCTTAAAAGTGCGGATAAAATGAATAAAAAATATTTTTACGCACGTGAATTCGAAACAACTCCTGACGGCGCTGTTTTATACGTCCTCTACCCGGAAGCGGGGCTCTTGGAAGCATACGAATTGGCAAGAAAGAAGCAGTTGTTATCCAAGAAACTCTCCGGGTATATTATACCGGACATCTTTTCCAGTGATTTCAATAACGACGGGCTTTCGCTGTCAAAGGACGGAACGCACTTGTTATTCGTCAACGAGGCGTCAGTAATGCTCATCGATATCGCCAGAGGCCGGGTTGAGTTCTCCCTTGACAGGAAGACGCATAAGCCCGGAAAACTATCACGAGATATCGATACGTTCACTTCTATGAGTGGGAACGCACGATATCTGGCTCTCGTCCGCAGTCTTTATGGGGAAGGCGTCTTCAAGGACGAAGAAGGAGCCGATGATAACCGAAACTTCACCAGAACGGACCGTTTTGAGGTTTGGGACATGCGAAAAGACAAAAAAATCGCTGAATTCTACACAGGAGGCAAAATCAGCAACATATTAGCCGATGATACAGGCCGCACCTTCACATTTGGGCTCTGGAACGGCAGGATCTGCGTTCTCGAACTTGAGAATTATATATGAGGAACAGCCACACTAAAATATAGAGGAGGGTTTGGGATGAGTATTTTGGGGAAAAAGCAGGAATGCACAACATTGATGATCGGCGTTCTGTTGTTTGAAGACTTTGACCACCAGCGCCCAAATACCGGTATAAAGGAATTTACGGAGCCGATTATCATCGATGTGTTGAAAGAGCATTATTTCGAGGCGTTACGGCCTCCAAAAAATTGGAATTGGGATTTTGATATTGTAGCAGTAAGTGATGACATGACAAGCCCGGAAATGGCGCGCTTTGAATTCCGGGACCCAGAAACAAAGGCGATTGTAAACAAGACTGGTTATAAGGAAATGTGCTATGCCATTAAAACCAAGTGGAAATCGCACTTGCTCCAGCGTTTTCCGAAATATGACAGGGAAAAATTCGAAGACGGGTTCGAACAAATAAAGTTCAGCTATTTACCCGAGCGTGCGATATTAGCCATGTCGATGCTGCTGGATGATATCAATATAACGGTAGGTGAGACACGCCACAGTTAATATGGACATTCAATAATTATATAAAAGGAGGAAAAACATATGGGTCTGTTTGGAAGTTCAAAATCAACTAATCAAAAGACGACTATCGGAAAAGTCACGCTTTATACTAAAGCGCCTGAAGTGCCTGACTGGGGGGGTGGTTTCGCATATATCGGCTCTCCGGTCTCACCGACTTCGATTCTTGCGCACATGGACGTGATAAAAAAATCCGACATGGCGTTTGCGGAGGAGGTCATCGATTACATGCGGCATTACAATGTCCTGGTGGAGATGGAGCGAAAACTGCCCGACCCGAACGATACAAAGGCAATGGAAGCGTTCGCAAAGAAAAGATCCGCCAAATCGAAGCTTGAACCGAAATGGAAGTGCATTCACAATAGCACGCAGCAGCACCTGTACATCATCGAATACGGAGAAGCTGATCCGAGCCTGAAGTTAGGAGAGGATATGGCAAAAGAGATGAGCTTGGTTATATTAGCGCGTAATCCGCTTGAACCCAAATACGAAAAATACGCGCAGGACATAACCGAGATATTCAGAGAGAATCCTGATGACTTTGATGCTCTCCGTAAGATCGGCCAGCAAATCAATGATCACGACAGGATGATACTTATCGCCCGCCGCGCAGAGCGCCTATGCGGTGAAGCCGGCATTAGTAAGTTCTCAATTAGAGTACTTGAGTATGCTTGGAAAGGAATTGCGGGTTGGTCATATTAAAGTAGAATATATTGGGGGTTAAAGGGCAGAATACAACACTTCAACAATTTCATTATGTTCATAATATATTTATATTTGTTACAATTCAATCAATTTTGCCGTTTGTTAGAGCAATGCTCAAAAACGACCGCAAGGCCACCATCAACTCGCTCAAAAAATGTCAATGGCTGCTGATTGATGAAATGTTGCTTTGATGATATTGTTATATTGATATTTATGGAAAGATAAATTGCACCGTTTTCAGCGGATAGGACTGTCCAAAAGCGAAATATCCGAAGCTGCTTGTGAGGACAAAATAGATGAGCAAAATGCAACAATATGCGGATCAATTTTTTGACGGGCTTGAGGTGTATGAAGATATAGCGCGCGGGCATTGTTATAAGATCTTCATGCGGCAGGCCATTCGGGAATTTCTTGATCATGAAACAAAAGAAACAGCGTTTGCCGTCTATCGGACTTTTTTTGACAGTTACCGTATTACGCTGCAAGGCAGTTCGAACCCATTTATCGATTTATTAGATGTATTAAAGAATTATGAGGAAAACGCAGCCGTTCTTATCGACAAACAGCGGGATCATTATATCCACTCTGTGAATGTTTTCATTCTGGGTCTTTGCATATATACAGGCAATTCCAGGGTTCGCGCTGCGTTTGATCATACCGTAATGGATAAGAAGGAATATCCTTTCTCATACGATACCCAAAATGAGGAGTTTTTCTACCGGTGGGGTATGGCCGCCCTGTTCCATGACGTGGGCTATCCTGTAGAGATCGTCGGGCGGCAAATCAACAAATTCATTCACTTTGCATCGGACGTGTGCGGCAAAGGAAATCCTGTCAACGTGCAGTTATCCTTCGAAAATTTCGAAGATCTCAACTGCATATCGGAAATCATTCCAAAGCGGGTGTTTTCACAATGTTACTTTGACCACTATGAGGACAGCGTCTATATTGACACGCAGAAGCCCGTTGATCTGCTGGCGCACAAGCTGCATACATCACTTGGCGTTGATCTGAAGGCAGCCAAGCATTCGCTTGACGACTTTGTGAATGTTATGGCGCGGTTTGGCTTCATTGACCATGGATATTACAGTTCCATTATCGTACTCAAATGGTATGGTTATCTGATTCAGTCTGCAAAATACAAGCCTGAATATTTCTTCTGGCCCGTGCTGGACAGTGCAAGTGCCATTCTTCTGCACAACTGCTATAAAAACGTGATGCAGAAGAAGCCTTTCAATCTGGGTGCGCTTTCTGCCCAAACGCACCCCATCGCTTTCCTGCTCATTCTCTGCGACGAATTGCAGGAGTGGAACCGGAAAGCATACGGCATCAAAGACAAACTCCGCACTTTAGCAGCCGAAGCCAAACTTGTTGTGTCTGATGAGTTGCTTGACGTGACGTTCATCACGCACAATGGATCGTTACCCGCCGAATTTTCCCGCGAAAAGAAAAAACTGCTGTGTATGCTGCTTGATATGGACGAAATATTTGATCGTGTTGCGATTCATTGTCAATCGCTCAAAAAACAGGTCTTGCCCGATCCGGTCATTGCGGTCGAGCCTCGCCCCGAACTGAAGGATCTCGAAAAACTCGCACGTGCCATACACGAGATGTATAACGAGAAACAACGGGAACGCTTTCCCGATAAGCCTTTGAAGTATCCTGATTTTGACGGCCTGACAGATTCCTTAAAATATTCAAACCTGCGTCAGGCGATGGATATCCCGGAAAAACTGCACCAGATGGGCTATGTCATGAAGCCCATTGGCAGTGCAGGAGAACTGATAAAAACCATTCCCAAAACATACATAGAACATCTGGCCGAGCAGGAGCACGAAGCGTGGGTAGCCGAACGCATCAAATCCGGCTGGGTGGCGGGAGTCGATGTGGACGCTGAAAAAAAGACGACACCTTATCTTGTGCCCTATGATCAATTGCCAGACCACATTAAACAGCTTGACCGCGACCCGGTGCAAAATATTCCTGTTCTTCTTGAACGTATCGGCATGGCTGCATATGCCAGATAGAGGCATAGAAATCGATACAGGAGTCGGGGAGTAATGGTAAGGCTGCGTTTTTCAAGAGCCTGCACGTCCGGGACGCTTCCGGATATATCGAGGCCTTCCCTATCATTCGGAGCGAGATGGACAGCTGGTTTGCCTGTCACCCAAAGCCGGAGCGACTTTTTCAGCATAACCTAATCAAAAGCAATCAGAATCAGCCGGCGGATGGACTACAATGAGTATCGTCCGCATAGTGGACTAACTAGAAAAATAAGGACTAGAAATCGGGGTCAGGTCAAGGCAGATGGACAGAAGCAATATATTTGAATGGGGAATATAATGCATTGAATTATATAAGGAATCAATTATGGACGAAAAGAAAGAAGAAGAAATTCCACTTGATAAGGCAAACGTAATCAAAGTCACGGACGATTTTGCTGAGAATTTATATGGTAAATACTATATTGGTAATGACAGCGGTTACCATCGTTCTGAAACACAGATTATTAGAATAGTTGACAAACATAGTCCGACGATTCCGGGGATATGGGAAGAAGAATGGACGGAGATTACTTCAGGCATAATGACGTGCCTGAAAGCAAAAAGTGAGCAGTCCGGGATACGGGAGCAACACATCCGAATATACCAATTTGCCTGTCCTTTGCATATACAACTTCTCCATAGTCACATTTATACCAATTATGAATCTGCCGGCTATTCGAATAGTTATAAAGATTGGTGTCGGTATGAGGCAGCGGATACTGTTGAAGTTGAGAATACTGTTTGAAGAGAGTTTTAGAGAAATTATTTTAGAAAGTTCGACTGTAGCATAGATCGGGAATCATTGTGGCAGTAGAATGTGGCAGTAGAAGCTGTAGAAAAGCATAAGGGCGTTTTAGAGAACAAATTTTGGCATTACTATTTAAGTATGTGAGGGAATAAATGCCACATCCAGCGATATAGTGCGCTCTTTTTCCATGACAGAAAAAAGGCACATATTGACGTCGCTATTTGACCGCAGATCCTTTGTTCAAGGCAAAATGAGTATTCCGATCAATCAAGACAGGGTATCCGGATTAATGAAGACACCCCAATCCGACGCCATCAAGACAGGTAAATCCGATCGGATGGGGACAGCCTAACGCGATAAGAAAAAAGTATCACAAATATAAGCAAAGCAACACAGCCCCATGTCTTTTAAAGTATACTTTTGCAAAGAGACTAACCAGTATCCAATATGCAGATATTGATGTGATAAGACGTTTGATTTATAAGTAAATCTCACGAGACGCCTTTTCGAGCAGCTTCGACTTGCTTTTTCCAGTTCTTTCTTTTACAGCCTGCAGAGCATCCCAAAATTCGTCTGAAAAATGATATCAATGATGAGTTTATATAACTTTTTCAGTTGATCATCCATTTGCCTCAAAAGGACCCAATGACGCACAATGTACATTGTGATTCACTCATGCAAAACCCGCAAGCGCCTTTGCAGCTGCAATGTCGATGAGGGGTCCTCATTCAATCGGAACGGGGTGTCTTGGAAAAACATTATCTTGTCTTGATCACTTCGGAATACTCAATACATGTATATCGCTTGGATCGCTTGCATGTGGAACTATCACTTTAACCGAGCACGGATATACAACGGTGACAACCGCTTTTGTAGTGTCCTAAAAAGTGCCAAGAGTAAGGGTGTCAAACGCGAGTTGGAATCTGAAGGAAGCCGGAGACAAAATTTCGTACTAAAGAACAGGATATTTTACAAATGTTGAAAAAGACATCAGATTTTGTTTTAAAATCGGAGATAGTAATATGGCATTTTTAGCTACTTTATTCCTAAAGATTCCCGATACTGCCCGACAGTCTCACCGGTGATTTTCTTGAATAATCGAAAAAAGTAATTGGGATTATCAATTCCAACTTTCTCAGCTATTTGTTCGACGCTCATTTTAGTTGTAAATAAAAGAATTTTAGCTTTTTCGATGCGGATGTGATTAATGTATTGCACGATAGTTGTTCCGGTTTTCTTTTTATAAATCTGGCAAAGATATGTAACGTTCATATGAAAATTATTTGCTATATGGGATAAAGTTAAATCTTCGTGAAAATGCTCCTGAATATAAAGTGTGATTTGCGTTGTTGTGCTTTCTTTTTTTGCGTTCTGAATCAAGTAGTCACCTGTTATTTTGATAATCCTAAGCAGCCAGTCGTGCAGACTTTTCCGCTTACAGAATTTTTCAACACCAACATAGTTGGGTTCAACCTCACCGTGATATATGTCATCAAAAGAAAGGCCGTAGGTATTCTTCAAAAAATTTTGCATTTCGTGAAGAAATTTTACGACCTCCAACTTAAGCAGGGTGGGGTGAACACCGGTTTGCTGACATTCATCAAAAAAATTCTTCAGAGTATCCGCAAACCGGGAATGCTTATCATCAGATAAAATTTGATAATAGTCCGATGCCAGTTCCGGACATTTCCCGGCAGGCGTGAAGTCGTGCTGCCACATGATTTCAGTCGTTTCCAGGTAGAAGGAGTATTGTGCATATTCCGTCACCGCAAGATAATGATTATTCGTGGAACTTAAGCTTTCAAAGGGAACTGAAACAGTTAGAATTATAGACCTGTTAAAATAGCTCTTGATACTCTTTCTGAGTATTGAATAGAAAGATTCAATTCGAGTTTTTTGCTCAACAGAGGATAAAGTTTTGCTGAAATTAAAGAGAAAAAACAGTTCGGTTCCATTGCGTTGGTAACAAGTCCCCAGGTTATCCCGATTTAGAAGTTCCTGTATAATTTCAGCTGCTATTGGGTAACTAAGGTCGTTGTCAGAGGCTAAACCAATTCCTGACTCATTCTGCATAGTTATATAGCCAAACAGATAGACCCATTCCAAATTAATTGTATTATCTTTTTTGAGGACCTCTGCGGTAGGCAGAAACTGCTTCTGCTCAGGACCTCGAAATATATGTTTTGCATTATATAGCTGCAAAATTGTAGCAGCAAGTTCATCTTCACGCAATTCTTGCTTCAAAATATATTTATCTACGCCCAATTCATAAGCTTTCCTCGCATAAGAAAAGTCTTCATAGCAGCTTAATACAACATATATCATATCAGGAAACAAAGGTTTAAGTGCCTTGATCAATTCAAATCCACTATTACCGGTTAGTCGAATGTCAGTTATTAAAACATCGGCAGTGTGTCCGTCAAAATAATCCAGTGCTTTTTCGGCACACGCAAAAGTCTCTGCTACAGATAGTTGCATATCGTGCTTATCGATACTCATTTTTGTCCCTAAGCGAATGAGTAGTTCATCTTCAACAATTACAATTCGAATCATTTGAATCCTCCAGCGTCATAAAAACAACAGGTAGATTGATTGTAACAGATGTACCCAGTCCTGGTTGACTTTCTATCTTTACGCCATAAGTGTCTCCATAATATAAGTGGATACGCTCAATAACATTTGAAATACCAATGTGTTCACCGATAGTCGCGGATTTGTTTTTTGTGATATAATCCTGACTTCCTGCATCAAAACCGCTACCGTTATCTTCGACAGAAATGATAAGCTGTTGAGAAGGATTCTCAGTCAGTCTGGAAGTAATCCGGATCAGGCTTTTGTCATTTTTCCGAGAAAATCCATGTAGGATGCTGTTCTCAACAAAGGGCTGCAAAATAAGTTTATTGACCAGACATTTCTGTGTATCTTCAGCAATATCATAGACGATACTAAAGTTCATATATTTTGACTTCTGAATGTAAGCGTAACACTCAAGAAGTATTACCTCCTCCTCAAGAGGAAGGGCATCACTGGTATTGTAAGTTACTGACATCAGGAGGGTGATAAAAGATTCAGTCATCTTCTTAATATTGTCCTGCTTATTGATTAACGCAAGCCATTTAATGGTATTCAATGTGTTGAATATGAAATGAGGATTGATCTGCATGGACAAAACTTTCATGCGCTCACTATTTTTGGCACGTTCCTCTTTAATCACACTATTCATCAGATGATCAATTTCTTCTAGCATATAATTATAGTTATCAACCAACAGGCCAATTTCGTCATCATATTGCTTGTGTATATGATGGTTGAAGTCACCTTTTGATACCGTTTCCATTCCTCGCTTCAATTGGCTTAATGGAGTGAAAACTTTCTTGGATAAAATGGTAATCGTTACTAACACAAAGAAGAGGTACATAACAAGGAGTAGATACGCTCCTTGTTTGCTCTTTTCAACACTCGCAAGAACTTCGCGTTGGGGTGTCAGAGAGACAATTATCCATCCGGTTTTGGGAATGGTTGAAAAGCTAACCAGATATTTTTCTTTACTGGACTGTTCTTCATCGAGGTTCAAATAGGTTAAATTTTGGTTACCGGCTGCCTCCTTTAACAAATCAGCTGAAAGGCCGGAATACGTATTTAATTTGTTCTTGTTACTGCTGGACACAATCAGGCCATCTGGAGTGATAATGTCAATTACCGAATTATCAGTTACTTTTTCATGAGTAAAGACACTATCAAAGAAATCATCAGTTATAAACAGCCAGAGAATGCCAATTGGTTCAGTAGTCGAATTTATTGCTCTTGCCAGTACCCATACATCAGTTTTCTTGCCAAAGGTAGTAGTCATTTCTTTTGTTGGTATCCATACAGGTTTACCTTTTTGCCCAAAAACAACATCAGAATGATTTTGAAAATAAGTATCAAGTTCCAGATATGAGTTTCCTTTAATAATAATCCCATCATTTGTAGTAAACGCAGCGGAATTAAGATATTTATCTGAATTTACAATACTGGACAAATACTCAGACATTTGGTTATCTGTGCTTTCTTCAATATTTGAAGAATCATAATTATCAATAAAATTACGAATTTGATAATTGTGATAAACCATCATAGTCATATCCTGTAAGTTATTAATCTGCAAAGTAATGTTTACATTGGACTGGTCGACCAGGTTTTTCTTTTCACTCATAACACGACTGGTTGCCTGTCCCGAAAATGAGTATATTTGAAAGAGAAAGTAAATAATAGTAGGAAAAAACACCAAAGCTACAAATGTGATCAGGACACATTTTTGAATACTCAACCGGGAAAAAAATGTCCATATCTTTTTGGAAAATGCACGAAGATTAAGCATTGAATTATCTCCTCAGTGGTAAAGCTTATAGTGATTCCGACTAATTAACACATATAATTGTATCAAATAAAAGAACATCATATTCAGCACGATTTTAGGAGTCGTTTTTGCAAGTACAAAGCGATAATAATTATGTGAACTAAAATCATAATTTAGTGAACAACCATTTTATGAAAGATGTTGCTGTGCGGATTAGGTATGATTTTGTGAATGGATTCCAAAAGATAATGAGTTGCACAATAAATAGAGTAAATGTTAGAGTTCTTTTAGATAGAATAAACAATCATTCCAATACAGGAGGGAATATTTATGAAGTCCAAAAAATTATTGTTAAGTTCTGCGCTGATAATCTGTCTGTTATTTGGGACGCTTTCGGGATGTTCAACACCCGCCAAGGAGACCACTGCAACAACTAAGGGAAATGATTCGACAACGACAACCACTAAGGCTGAGGCAACAACCACCCAGTCCGATACAACAACCGCCGCTTCTAAGGCCGGTGCTCTAACAGGTAAGCTTGTTATTTGGGAGCATACCCCGCAGTTTGAAGACCCTTTAAAGGCCGTTATTAATGGCTTCAAGGCCAAGAATCCGGGAGTCGACATTGAATATCAGATCAAGACTACCGATCAATACTATAATCTACTGGCTACTACCATTCAGGCTGGAGAAACACCGGATCTGTTCTGGACTAATGGTAATGCAACATCTAATTACCCTAGCTATGTAGGTCAGGGTGTCTTGATGGATATTACAGACAAAGTAGATCTTTCTCTGTTTAATGATGATACAAAGAAAATTGTTACTATCGATAACAAGATATACGCATCTCCTACCGCTGAAGTTGGCGGCAGAGCAGTATTCTATAACCAAGAAATTTTTGACAAACTGGGACTTGCTGTTCCCAAGACTTTCAGTGAATTTGAAGCGTTGCTTCCTGTTATTTTAGATGCCGGAATAATTCCAATTTCATTTAGTGGCAGTGATCCATGGGCTATCCTCTTTCAGTTTGAGCCAGTACTGGCTGCCATGTCTTTAGATTGGCTGAAAGAATCTGCAACAACTGACGTTCATGTCAATGACGCACGCGTTGCAACGGCATACGACAAAATGTTGGAATGGGCAGGAAAAGGTTACTACGGTAAAGGCTTTGTAGGTGTTGACGAAGGTGGTGCGCTGCTTGCTTTCTCCAAGGGAGAAGCAGCTATGTGTATTGAAGGTACATGGAACATATTGACTATTCAGCAGAACAATCCCAGCTTGAAATTTGGTGCTTTCCAAATTCCCACAGAAGATGGAACCCGTCCTTTCGTAGGGACTAGTGCGTGTGGATTATCCATTAGCGCTAATACTGAAAACCCCGATGCTGCTGTGGCTTTCTTAAACTATTTTGCAAGTCTGGAAGGACAAACCTTATGGGTTAATACACTTAACGCCATTCCAGGGGTCAAGGGAATTGCGTCAAAAGATCCAATTATCAATGAAATAGCAGATTATGATGTGATGGCTCCCAGCTTTTACGATATACTTGGAAAACTTGCTGCTGAGGGCGAAAATCCCGGAAAAGTATGGGAAGAAGATCAGGCCAAAGTTATGTCAAAGGGTATTAGTGTCAAAGACTTTTTGGATTCTTTAGCTTCAATGACAACCAGTAAATAAGCAGTGTCAACAAAATTTCAGTATCTCTGAACTAAGTCTTGCTATTGTGTCAACTGCGGTAGAGCCGTTTCGGATATACCGCAGTTGATTTAGCAAAATGGATAAATTATATTTTCTGGTACTATATTTATCGGAAAGATGAAGTGTGGCAACTTATGAAGATCAAAACAAAGCAAAACAAAGCATATATTGGATTCATTCTTCCAGGGTTAATTCTATATACAATGTTTATGATTGTACCCATTTTTTTCGCTATCTTTTATAGTTTTTTTAATTGGAATGGTATTGGACCGATGGAGTTCATAGGTCTTGATAATTTTAGAAAGCTGCTTTTCGATCCGAGAATGAGCAGAATTTTCTATAATGCCTTAGGAAATAATGTTAAGTATTTATTGTGTGTCTGGTTTATTATTACTCCGGTTCAGCTTTTTTTTGCATATGTTTTATATATAAAAATTCGTGCCCATCGATATTTGCAATTAATGCTATTTCTGCCTTATGTCATTAGTACATCTATCGTAGGGTTCTTTGTTATCCTGATTTTTGATCCAAACATAGGAGCTCTAAACAAAATTTTGGGGTCTATTGGTTTGTCTTCCTGGCAAAGCGCCTGGTTAGGAGATCCCAGCCGTTCCTTTACAATATTTGTTGTTGTAGTTATTTGGCAGTGTATGGGTGCAGGCATGATGATTTTTTACGCCAACTTGAAAGAAGTACCACAGGATTTAATTGATGCCAGCCAAATTGATGGTGCTGGTGAACTGCGTCGGTTTTTCAATGTAATTCTTCCTCAATTAGTGCCGTCTCTCACTACGAATTTTGTATTGGGTACTATTTTCGCCTTGACTATGTTTGACATTCCATTTATTATTGGCGGCTCTCAGGGGGGTGTAAACAATTCACTTGATTTTGTAAATATGGTCTTTTACCGATACGCATTCGGTGGCTCTTACTTTGGCGAGACATCCATTGGATTTGGCGCGAGTATCAGTGTGACTATGTTTGTATTCATTTTGATTATCTTAATATTTCAAACTAAAATTCTCAAGAAAAGAGAATTTGATTCATAAACGGGAGGACACAAACACATGGCTAAATTTACGGAAAATAGATTATGGGAAAGTGCGAGTGCCAAAATTATCAAAAACAGTATAACAATTATACTATTGGTATACACCGCCATTGCCGTCGTCCTGATTGGCAATACTTTTCTTTCATCCTTTAAAAGTAAAGACGATCTCATTAAAAACACTCTGGGTCTTCCTAGAAGCTTTACCTTGGATAGCTTTCGTTACATCCTGCTGGAGGATTCATTTGGCAGATATTTTCTGAACAGCATTGTACTGACGGTATTGAGTGTGGCGCTGCTTGTTTTCCTGGCCTCTATGGTGGCCTATGGTATATCAAAATTCCGGTTTAGAGGCAACGGTGTTCTACAAACATATTTTTTGATAGGCCTAATGTTTCCAATACAGTTGGGAATTCTGCCGCTATTCATTATGCTGACTAAAATGCATTTGAATAACACACTATTCGGCTTGATCTTGTTGTACGCTGCCAATATGTCTTTTGATGTATATGTTTTTTCAAAATTCTTTAAGGGTGTACCAAATTCTTTAAGCGAATCAGCTCGAATTGATGGCGCTAACGAGTTTACGATTTTTATACAAATCATTATGCCTCTGTCCAAGCCGGTTCTTTTTACTGCAGGGCTCATTAGTTTTGTGCAAATATGGAATGATTTCTATATGCCATTGGTGTTTCTGACCAAGCCCAGTGTACGAACCCTTACTCTGGCAGTGTATACATACATGAGTAATTTCCTGGCTAAATGGAATTATGTGTTTGCGGCTGTCAGTATGGCCTTGATTCCGATCATTATCGTTTTCTTTCTTTTTTCCGATCAAATCGTAGCCGGACTAACCGGCGGTGCAGTTAAAGAGTAGATTATTGCTATTTATTCATGGAAATATAAAGGAGTATCAGCTATGCAGGGGAAGTGGATTTGGAATTTACTTGATAATATTTCAGAAAATCAAGTAGTATGCTTCTGTAAAGAATTTTCGATTACGACCATGGACCAGCCAGTCCAATTAAGAATAAGTGCTGATACCCGGTATGTAGTCTTAATTAACGGTACCGAGGTTGGCAGAGGACCCATTCGAAGTGTACCCGAAAAGTGGTATTTTGACGAATATGATATTAGCTTTCAACTGACACAGGGAAGAAACCTGATAGCGGTTCGCGCCTGGAATTACGGGTTTTCTACTTATCAGAGCTTAGCATCTCAAGGTGGGTTGGTCTTTGACATAGTTCAAGGTGACAAGTTGATTGCCTGTTCGGACAAGAATATGCGGGCAAAGGTTGATGATGGTTGGAAGCAGTATACTGTTAAGCGAAATGTTAATCTGGGCTTTATGGAGAACTACGACTCCAGAGATTTTGCTCAAAATTGGGTTTCTGAGTTGCAAGTCAGTTCAAATTGGCCCAGAGCTCATGAAATTAAAGATATCTGGGGGAAACTAAATCCTTCGCCAGTCAGCAATTTTACAGTTGAAGAGCATCGTCCTGTAAGACTTTGCAAGTATAGTGAAACGAAACATACCGGGCAGCAAGTATCAATAAATACTCGTTCTGCATTTTTTCCCCGGAGGCGGGATGCTAATCAGTCGCTTTTTTCAGGATTCATCGGGGTAGTAATTGAATCCCCGATAGCAGCGGTAGGAAAGATATCTTTTCCTAACCGGACATGGAATGGGATTATTGGAACTTTTTCGATTAATGGGAAAGTTTATGAAGTATCCAATGAAAATCGTGAAATTCCTGTTGTTCTTATTCAGGGAAAGCAACTCTTCCTTATGCAGATTTCCGGTAAATTTGACGATCTTTTTTGTCATATAGAATTCATATTTGATGAGAAACTACGGTTCAGCGGCATTGGAGATTTGGGAGGCAGTTTTTTTGTAATTGGACCTACTTCCTGTGTTGTAGAAAATATAGATGGCACCGCGCCTGTTTTTGGAGGCCTGAACGAATTCAACCGTATGGAAACGCACACTAATCATCATGATCAGATTTTCGCCTGTCAAAATGAAGAGGATTTACTGGGATTCAAAGACGAAATTATTTTCATTGACGAAAAGTATGTTTTTCACAATGAATACATTTATTCTCTGATGCGTATGGATAAAGTGGTTATAGAATATGCCATTCAAAATGATATGAATGGCATGCTCTGGAATAATGGTACACCAACGCGGCTTCCGACTCCAAAAGTAGGCGAATACAATCAATTGATTGTAGATTTAGGTGATATTTATGTTGGAGCTTTAGAATTTTCCCTGTATGCCGGGCAAGGAATGATTCTGGATCTTTACTGCTTTGAAAATATGTTTGAAGGAGACATTGACTTTACAGTTGGACTAAATAATTCTGTACGATATATCTGTAAAGAAGGACTGCAGACATATCGTACCATGAGTAGAATCGGATGTCGTTTCATTGCAATAACTCTGAGAAATCAAATGTCGGATATCAATTTATATGGGCTGAAAATAAGAAACAGCAGTTATCCGGTTTCCTGCAATGGGACGTTTGCATGCAGCGACGACAGCCTTAATAAAATCTGGGCAATGAGCCGTCAAACGCATACGTTGTGTCGTGAGGACTGCTTTACTGATTGTCCCACTTATGAGCAGGTGTTTTGGATTGGTGATTCCTATTCAAGTTCTCTGGTAAACATGTATTTATATGGTGAATATGAGTTGATCAGGCATAGCCTGCATCTGGCGACAACGGCCTTTCGCAACGGACCCATGATGAATGCACTTGCACCAACTGACTGGAATACTTCCATTCCAGTCTGGATGATGAACTGGATTCTATCAATAGAACAGTACATGATTCATAGCGGAGACCGAGAAATATTAGCGGAACTTTACCCGGATATTCAAAAAGTGCTTCGGTACTATGCAAAATTTATTACAAGCGACGGAGCTTTTCTTGTTAATGCCTGGAATATGCTGGATTGGGCAGCGCTGGATATTTACAACCATTGTGTTGTCACCGGTCAGCAAGCCCTTCTGGCTTATTGTTACCGCATCTGTGCAGGATATGCCAGAGATTTAAACTTTGAAGATGACGCTGTATTATTTGAAGATTTGGACCGGAAGATGCTTCGTTATATAGATAAAAACTTATGGAGTAAAGAGAAGAACGCTTTTATGGATGGTTGGTCGCCCGAACATGGTCCATCCAAAACGGTCAGTATACAGACGCATACCTTGCTGGTTCTTTTTGACGGAGTATTGGATTCACACAAACGGGAACTAGCAGAAAGCTATACAATCAACACACCTGATTCTTTTGTACAGGTGGGCTCGCCTTTTATCCTATGCTATTTGTATGATCTCCTGGCTCGCCTGGGAAGGATCCAAGACGTTTTGGATGACATCAAAAATCGATGGGGAATGATGTCCCGATATGACTGCACAACCTGTTGGGAGGTTTTTCCGGGATTTTATGAAATCGGACGAACCAGAAGTTACTGCCACTCATGGTCAAGTACACCAGCTTACATTACGGGGCGATATTTACTGGGAGTCAATTTGATGGAAGTAGGTTTTTCCAAAATAAAAATTTGTATTCCGGAAGTTGATCTGCAATGGTGTGCAGGTAGTATTCCCACACTTCAAGGCACGATACAAGTCTATTGGAGCAAAGAAAACGGAATTAAGAAATATAAAATTATCACACCGGCTTCCATCCAGGTTGCGTTTGATGCGGACAGTGACTGGCAAATCGTAATAGAAACAAAGGAATAATTTACTGATGGTTTTTACAAAACACTGATAGAAGGAGAGGACAGATACATGAATACAGGATTTGAGTTAGAGCGGGCCGAAAGACTTCTGAAAGATATTCGGACGCTTATTTATTCGAAGCCTGTCTGTGTATCCTCTTTTCATATTAAAAATGGAGCACAAGCCGATGCTTATCGTGAGGATCTGCATGAATGGCAGGTATCTCCATCTGGATCTGTCTGGATCGGTCATGATCAGTATCGTTGGTATCAGACGAAAATTTTGATTCCGGACACTTACAATCATCACTTTGCAGTCTTTCAGCTTTCTACCGGCAGAGAGGGGCAGTGGGATGCAACCAACCCGCAAATGCTCTTATATGTAGGTCAGAAATTAATGCAGGGGATGGATGTTAATCATTCCCGGTTTCTACTAACGAATCATGCTGTGCCGGGAACGGAGTATGAGATTGCTTTTTTGGCATATAGTGGGACGGCCGGCGCTGAACTGGTAATTAAGGCACGTACTGCGATACTTAATGAAGAGGTGGAAGCACTTTATTATGATTTGTCCAATCCGGTCGAAGCGGCCCGGCTTTTGCATAAGACAGATCCGGAAAGCAACCGGATTATTCTGGAAAAAATGACGCCGGCGCTGGATGCTTTAGATCTGCGCGTGCCCTATTCAAAATCTTTTGATCAGTCCGTTGAGAGAGCCAGAAAATCGCTGCGCATGGAATTCTACACGCAGGTCAGGGAGAACGGACCCGTCGTCAGCGGTATTGGACATACGCATATTGATGTAGCCTGGCTTTGGTCGGTAGAACAGACCAAGGCTAAAGTAATAAGAAGTTTTGCCACGGTACTTAAGCTGATGGAAGACTATCCGGACTACAAATTTATGTCCAGCCAGCCAATACTTTATCAGTTTGTCAAAGAAAGTAACCCGCCTATGTATCAGCAGATCAAAGATAGAATCAAAGAAGGGCGATGGGAAATTGACGGGGCTATGTGGCTGGAACCGGACTGTAACCTCCCCTGCGGCGAATCGCTGGTGCGTCAACTGCTCAAAGGCCATATATTTATGGAGAAAGAATTCGGAGTACATAGTAAGACCCTATGGCTTCCCGATGTTTTTGGATATAGTGCCGCCCTTCCGCAACTTCTGAAAAAATGCAATATCAGCCGTTTTTTAACAACTAAGATTTCCTGGAATCAATATAATCAGCTTCCCAATGATACTTTTCTTTGGCGGGGTATAGACGGCAGTGAGGTTTTTGTCTATATGCCGACAACCTGTGACATTGACAAAAGCTTAGGGCTAAATCGTTCTTTTTCAGATACTGGAAATACTACCACGTATACGGGGAATATCAATTCAAATATGTTGCTGGGAACTCACGATCGGTTTCAAAATAAGGATCTTACAACAAATACTCTGATGCTCTTTGGGTTTGGTGACGGCGGCGGCGGTCCGACTTACGAAATGCTGGAAAATGCCAAACGCCTGAAGTATGGTTTGCCCGGCGTGCCAAGGTTTGAATTGGAAAAAGAAGAGGATTTCCTGAACCGCACCCAAAACAGTATAGCAAACCTGCCGAACATGCCTGTATGGGATGGTGAACTCTATTTCGAGTATCACCGGGGTACCTACACATCTATGGCAAAGAACAAAAGGAATAATCGGATTAATGAAATTCTTTATGAAAAGCTTGAAACATTATCGACCTTACTGCAGCAGCTGGGCCGTAAATATCCGGCAGATATCATCAATCGCGGATGGGATGTCCTGCTTCTCAATCAGTTCCATGATATTCTCCCCGGAACCAGCATAGAATCTGTATATGAAACAACAGATATGGAATATTCGGAAATCTATCATGCGGCTCTTGCCGAGATAACAACAGGCCTGTCATTTCTGACGGATCGTATCCCTGTTAAACAACCATCCCTGCTGGTATTTAATTCGTTGGGATATGAAAGAAGTGATATTTGTGCCGTTCAATTTTCCGGAGATTTCCCTTTTGATGCTATTCAAACCAGTGACGGGAAAATCTGCCCGCTGCAGTTTACGGGTTCCAACACAGGTATTTTCTGGGCAGACAATGTTCCTTCAGTGGGGTACAAGACCTTCACATTCGTGTACGGCGGTTTTGGCAATTCCGGCTTTGAGAACAATATACATATTTCTGACGAGGATCTTACCGAATCAAAACAGGAAGTATTTCCATACGACCCGGAAAAGGCAATGAATAAACCGTTTTGCATTTTCGAAAACACTTTCTATCGTGCCGTAATTCTGAAGGATTTGACCATCGCTTCCATCATAGAAAAAGGCACCGGTAAAGAGATGATTCTACCCGGGGGGCGAGGAAACCAAATAACAACGTACGAAGACCGGCCGATGGATTGGGACAACTGGGATATTGACCTATATTATCGACAAAAGCCCTATCCGGCTGATTTGATCAGCGATGCAAAGGTTGTGGAAACAGGTCCGATTCGTTTGGTTCTGGAAAATACAATCCGATTTTCCGGATCTGAAATAATCCAACAAATGATTCTCTACCATCACTTACCTCGCATTGATTTTCATCACAACGTATCCTGGGCAGAACATCATGTTCTCCTGAAAACCGGGTTCGATATAGATATTCACAGTACGAAGGCAACTTATGAAATTCAATTTGGAAGCATTGAGAGAGAAACAACAAACAATAATAGTTGGGACAAGGCAAAATTTGAGACTTGTGCCCATAAGTGGGCAGATCTTTCGGATCGAGGGTGCGGAGTCAGTTTATTGAATGACTGCAAATACGGACATTATATTAAAGGAAAAAGAATGGAAATAACCTTGATAAAGTCCGGCACCTATCCCAATCCGAATGCAGATATCGGCTGTCACGAATATACGTATTCTCTGTATCCTCATGCCGGATCGTGTTATGAAGCTAATACTGTGCAAATGGCATATAATCTGAATGTTCCACTGGAAACGCAAATTTTTGACGGTGTGAATGGATACCTCCCAGCTACGTTAGAATTTTTAAAAACAAATAAGAAAAACTGTTTTATTGAAGTTCTCAAACAGGCAGAGAATGGAAAGGGTTTTATTATTCGTGCTTATGAGAATAGCGGATGCAGGTGCAAGGTAGAATTTACACTCGCTGCTTCCATTTTACAGATAACAGAATGCAATCTGCTTGAGGAGCATATTCGAGAAGTGGAGACAGAAGGGAAGAGCTTTATCGATATTTTTAACCCCTTTGAGATTAAAACCTACCGATTTGTGTGCAGGCTATAAAACTATATCTTCAATAAAGTAGGGAGAAAACAAAATGAGGATTGTTAAAGCCAAAGAAAGCATGACTTCAAAAGAAAGGGTCATAAAAACATTTAAACATGAAAAGACGGATCGTGTGCCGATTGACTATGCAACGAATCCAACGATTCATCACAAGCTTTGTCAGGCACTGGGAATACAGGATGACAATTATCTTTTGCTATACGAAGCTCTGGGCGTGGACTATAGAGAGATCTGGCCGAAGTATATTGGCCCTCATATTTACCCTGAGGTTGAAGGATGTAAGGTCAATCCTGAATATGGCTTTTACACTCGCTGGATCGCAAACCAAAGCGGCGGGTACGAAGACTTCTGCCATTATCCCCTGAAAGATGCAGACGAAGAAAAAATCAAAACTTTTCCTTTTCCGTCGCCAGATGACTATGATTATGAAACGGCACTTGGTCAGATGGAGAAATTTGAAAATTACGGAGTATATGTGGGACATCCAGGTATTGGCGACATTATTAATTCCACTGGAAGAGTGATGGGTATGGAAGATGCTCTTGTTAATCTTTTGATGGAAGATGAAGCTACTTTAGCTTATGTAGAGCAGAAGCTTCGTGTTGAGTTCGGTGTTATGGCGCGACTTCTGGACAAAGGAAAGGGTAAAGTCGACTTCGTCTTTCTGGGTGAAGACTTAGGCACACAAATTGCCCCTATGATAAGCCTGGAAATGTATCGAAGGGTAATTAAACCAAACCAAAAGAAATTTGTAGATCTGGCCGCATCCTATAATTTGCCTGTCATGATCCATACCTGCGGCAGTTCCAGCTGGGCCTATGAAGACTTTATTGAAATAGGGGTACAAGCTGTTGATGCTTTGCAACCGGAGGCGGCCAACATGTCACCCCGATATTTGAAGGACCATTTTGGCGGCAGGTTGTCTTTTCACGGATGCATCTCCACGGCAGGGCCCCTGGCTTATGGCACTAGAGAGGAAGTTATTGAAGATGTTAAGAAGACCCTGTCCATTATGATGCCGGGCGGCGGCTATCACTTTGCTCCGACCCATCAAATTCAGGATAATTCACCTGTTGAAAATGTAATTGCCATGTATCAGGCAGCCCATACATACGGTGTTTATTAGAAACTGCATATTTTAACTGCAAATACTGAATATAACAAATCAGGACCCGGGAGGAAAATAAATGAATTCATATGAATTAGTTTCAAAGACAATACGGGGAGAAAACAACACCGGAATTACACCTCTATACGCTTGGGTATTTGATAATGTAGTTGAGGCCATTGAAAAGGACTTCGGGTCGCTTCACCAGTTTGAGGACCACTATCAATTGGATATGGCACATATATTCGGCGGACCATTTCCCTACAATTTGAATGAGATTTCCCGTCTTAGGGCTTCCGGAATAGAAATTACGCCGGAGATACTTTTGGAATTACCAATGGTCGATCCTAACCAAATGAAGGATTATCAAAGTGTAGTCGGTGATCTTAATCACCAGAAAATCTCGCGTGAACGTTTCTGCTATATGCAGACCAATGGAATATTTGAATGCCTGAATGAAGTATTCGGAATTGAAAATCATTTGTGTTATATGATGCTGAATAAAGATGCATTGGCAGAAGTATACAGACGTCAGGCCGAATGGAACGTTGCATTTGCAAATAATATAATTGATCTGGGCATGGATATGATCCATGTTTCGGATGATTGGGGTACTCAAAACAGTCTGATGTTCAGCCCTGCATCCTGGAAAGAATTAATATATCCCAATCACAAAATACTGATCGATGCAGTAAAGGCAAGGGACACTTTCGTAAGCCTCCATTCCGACGGTAATATTAATCTGGTCCTCGATGGTATTGTAGAATTGGGGTACGATTTGATCCACCCTTATCAGGAATCGGCTGGAATGTCATACGATGTATATCTGAATAAGTATCAGGATAAATTTGCACTGCTGGGAGGTATATGCATCCAGACGACTCTGGGATTCGGCGATTATCAGCGTCTGGAAAGTGAGATACGCAGAGTATTTGCCACGTTGAAAAATAAGCGCTGGATCTGCTGCACGACTCATATCGTTCAGTCGCACTGCAGCATCGAAGAACTGAAATTTGCCTATGATCTGGCACTTGAACTATCAGGCAAAATTAAATAGTTTTCTTTGACAGAAGCGGCTTGAAATGCATAAAAATATGGAGGAAATGATAATGGATTTACTTGAAATATGTACAGCAGTAGAGCAGGGAAAAGGAAAAAGAGTCAAAGAATTAGTCAATCAGGCGATCGATGAGGGTATGTCTGTAAAGACGATTCTCGATGATGGTCTCATCTGTGCAATGGGAATTGTAGGCGAGAAGTTCCGTTTGAATGAGATATACGTACCGGAAATGCTGGTCGCAGCGCGTGCAATGGCGATGGGGCTTGCGATCCTTGAACCCCTCCTAACTGCCACGGGAGTAAAGCCGATCGGTAAAGTCGTAATCGGAACCGTGCGCGGCGACTTGCACGACATCGGTAAGAACCTTGTCGCAATGATGATGAAGGGCATGGGTGCAACTGTATACGACCTAGGCGTCGATGTCGCAGATCATACCTATGTAGAAAAAGCAGAGGAGGTGGGAGCGGACATTATTTGTCTTTCCGCACTTCTGACAACAACCATGCCTGCAATCGGCGATGTCATAAAGGACTTTGAAAAATCAGGAGTACGCGATAAATATTACATTATGATTGGAGGTGCTCCCGTAAGTCAGACATATGCGGACCAGATCGGTGCAAATGCCTACTCAGCAAATGCCAGTGAGGCGGCGGATATTGCCAAAGCATACCTGCTTTCAAGATCACAATAAGAATGGTATTATACCCTGACTTTGGCAGGGAAAAGATAAAAATAGCGTCGTAAATCACTGGTATCAAGTGGTTTGCGGCGTTTCAGTTTAATCCTAAAGTTGTATATCGGGTGTGCGGACAAAAAACCTGGACACTAGGGCAGGCGGTCCAAACACATATGGGTATCCTGTACAATAGAAGAAAAATTACGGGCGATCCACCGTTGTTATGACCAAGGTGAATCACCTAGCAAGGTTGCAAGGAAATGGGCTTGGCGGCCTGATTGTTTTCTGATCTATGGGAATCAGTCCCAAAACCGAGCTTGTGAACAGCTCATTAAAAAAGGCAATTGCAAAACATAGTGATGAAACACCCATTGTTCATAGGGGTCAGTGTTAAAATTCGGACAGTTTGAAAATAAATCAATTCCAGTGTTTGCGTCAGGTACTATTTATGCATTGTATTAATAGTCATTTATATCTTATAATGTACTTGTACTCACAAACCAGAATGAGAAGATTTATAGCCTGTTTGACATTCTCCTACTCCCACAAGTAACTTTCAGCATGTAGTAGATATTGAGGAGAGAGAAGTTCAACAGATATAAGCAGCGTTGTAAATTATTAAGATTGGATGTGTGGTTATTTGAAGAATGAAGATAACAATTCAATGACAAAATCTTCTTTAATCAATTCAGATGACATTAAAGATTTAAAAGAAATTCTGGAAATTGAAAAACTATCCAAACTTTTGGAGCGATTTTATAATGCCACTGGATTATCCAATTCTATCGTGGATCTTAAAGGGAACGTACTGCATGGGGTGGGTTGGAAAAGTATTTGCACGGAGTTTCATAGAAAACACAAAACATCTTCAGAGAGATGCTTAATAAGCGACACAATTTTAGCTAATAAACTAAAGAAAAACGAAAAATATGCAATTTATATTTGTCAGAATGGTATGGTGGATGTTGCAACTCCCATCATTATAGATGGAGTCCACGTTGCCAACTTATTCATTGGACAGTTCTTCTTTGAAACACCTAATACGGGCTTCTTTGTCAAACAAGCAGAAGAGTTGGGCTTTGATAATGGAAAATACATGAAGGCACTGGAAGAATGTCAAGTGTATAACAAGGAAACCATATTAAGGTACTTAGATTTTTTCAGGGAATTAATAAACATGATTGGTGAATCAGCTCTAAAGACAATAAAACAGAAAAAGCAAAATGAAGAGATTTTATATATTAGCTACCACGATTTTTTAACAGGACTTTATAATAGAATGTTTTTTGAAGAGGAGAAAAAACGACTAGATACCTCAAGACAACTGCCCATTTCGATTATTATGGGAGATATTAATGGTTTGAAATTAGTAAATGATGGCTTTGGACATTCTAAAGGGGATGAAGTACTTATTGAAGTAGCTAAAATTTTAAAAAGCTGCTGTAGGAAGGAAGATATTATTTCAAGAATCGGAGGAGAAGAGTTTGGAATTTTACTTCCCAAAACAGATAGTAAGTCAGCTCAACTAATATGTAGTCGCATATCTGATACTTGCAATGGACATGCGTTAAATGGGAGCTCAATTTATCTCAGTATTTCTTTAGGATATGCAACAAAGAACATAAGCACTGAGACGATGGATAACATTTTGATGGCTGCTGAAGAATCTATGTCTAAGCAAAAGTTATTAGAAAGCAAAAGCGCTCACAGTTCAATAATAGCATCGATAAAAGTAATAATGTTTGAGAAAAGCCAAGAAACAGAAGAACATGCAGAGAGAATGGTACAACTATCAAAATCAATAGGACTAGCTATGTCTCTGACAGATGATCAACTGAATGAACTTGAACTATTAGCCACCTTGCATGATATTGGTAAAATGGGCGTAAGTGCTAAAATTCTATCAAAGCCGGGTAAGCTTAGCGATATGGAATGGGTCGAAATGAGAAAACATCCTGAAGTTGGTTTTAGAATTGCACAAGCAACATCTGAGCTTATACCTATAGCAGAGTATATCCTTTGCCATCACGAAAGATGGGATGGTAAGGGATATCCTCAAGGCTTAATTGGAGTGAAGATACCACTTCTATCTCGCATAGTGGCTATAGTTGATTCGTTTGATGCTATGACTAACGATAGGGCATATCGGTCAGCGATGACAAAGGAAGAGGCGATAGAAGAAATCAGAAGATGTTCAGGTACTCAATTTGATCCGGATATTACACAACTGTTTCTCAATCTAATATCATAAGGATTGCCGCTTGGGTATAGATATCGGTAGTGAAGCTTGCCAAGGAACGGTTAGAAACAAAGTTTTTCCTGGGTTGGCACACCGGGGGACAATGCATGGAGCGAGAGCCTCTTTTCCATATTATATAAAGAGATTGTGCACTGGCGTTTCTATCCTACCCGCGAATCCGCCCGCCAAGCCATCTTCGAATATATTGAGGTCTTCTACAACCGACGCCGGGTACAGAAACGACTGGGCTACCAAAGCCCTCTTAATTTCCTAAACGCCTGGCAACAACTGCATCTACAAAGTGTTGCTTAGCAGATTGTCCGAAAAACTGTTGACTTCTCCTTATTCAGTGATCGCAAGGCAGATTTATGTTTTTATGTTTCCTCTTATTAACCCATATATGAACTTTTTTTAAAAATCAGCCGGTCCTTTATCTTGAATCTCAACTCATAAAGACACTTTGTCTTGAATTCTTAATCGTCAGGACATAGAATAGTAATACTTGTTATGTATAAATATCAGATATAATTAAGGCGGTGCTAATCAGATAAGTTGTATAAATCCACCTGGAGTGTTTCTTAATAAGTAAATGTCACCTTTAGGACTCGTGTTCACAAATCATTCGAACAGGCCTCAAAAGAAAGGACCGGATATAATATGAAAAATTTTAAGAAATTTCGATTTGCCCTGATTCCTCTTGCCGTCCTGTTTATTTTGCTTCCGTTATCTTCAGCTGTTATGGCTGCCGACCCTATTCCGAAAGTAAATCTCGGATCAACGGAATCATATGCTGTTTTAGCAGGATCAACCATTACAAATACCGGATCGACCGTTATCGACGGCAATTTCGGCGGAGATATCGGCTTGTATCCGGGATCATCAGTCACTGGATTCCCGCCTGGTGCAGTCGGAGGGATACAGCATATTAACGACGATGCAGCAATCCAGGCTCAGACAGATCTGGTTACCGCATATAATGATGCCGCTGGCAGGAATGCGACAAAGGATATGTCAGGTACGGATCTGGGCGGACAGACACTGACGACTGGCGTCTACAAATTCAGCTCTGCAGCCGAGTTGACTGGTACTTTGACACTCGATGCCCAGGGCGATCCTGAAGCGGTTTTCATTTTTCAGATTGGCAGCTCGCTTACAACAGCAACGGGCAGTGAAGTCAAGCTCATCAATGGAGCACGTTTCTGCCGGGTCTTCTGGCAGGTAACAAGTTCCGCAACTTTGGGAACGACAACTAAATTTGCAGGTCACATTTTAGCATTGGAATCAATCACATGTAATACCGGAGCAACCGTTCAGGGACAACTGCTGGCAAGAAACGCTGCAGTTACTCTTGACTCGAATACCATTACAAATGGATTATGTCCTACAATAACAGCCACAACTACACCGACACCTGCAGGCGGCACTGCCGCTACTCCTACTCCGACAACAACCGATCTTACCAAAACGGGTGAGAACGGAATGGAATTGATGATGATCGGCGGACTGATGCTGGTTATTTCCGGCAGTATCATGTTTCTGCTTATCTCACGAAGAGCACAGGCACCAAAAGCAATCAAGCGTGTCTAAGAGAACAATCTTATTCCTTAAATCGCATACCGTAATTTGACGCGTTACCGTTTTGTTATGAATTTTAGAGACTATGTGCCTGGTGAGTTATTTCACCAGGCACATTTAAAATCCGGAGGATCACAGGAGGATCAAATGGAACCGCAAATTAAAAATAACGAACCCAAACAGGAAGTCAGAACGACCGAAACCATACAGACAGTCAGGAAGATGGAACCGGAACAGGAAGTTGGCAGGACCGGGCCGGTTAAGTCCTTTCCAATAATCAAAATCGTCTATTTTATATTGGGCGTTCTTGAAATATTCCTCGGATTGCGCCTGATACTGAAGTTGCTTGGCGCAAGTGCAGGCAATTCATTTGTACCTTTTATCTATAATGTAACCAGAATCT
>Ga0209125_1000852_pt1 | contig 34306 bp, 37 predicted proteins | sample BarGraIncub1131A_FD_184503 | JGI IMG/M metagenome (GOLD analysis project Ga0209125, IMG submission 184503) | Arctic peat soil microbial communities from Barrow, Alaska - Barrow Graham LP Incubations 11-31A (SPAdes) (version 2) | ecosystem: Environmental > Terrestrial > Soil > Wetlands > Peat... | reverse complement strand
CTGAGGTGACGAAAATCCGTACATTTCCAGCCTGACGAGTTGCACGAAGCAGTACACGGTTTACCCCGCATTCAACGGGCAAGCGTCTGGAACCGGAATAGTTGTCAGGACCCTGAGCGATGCCACCGATGAATTCAATCGGCCCTTTTACTTCGAATTGGATCAGATCGTTTGCCAGGGGGCAACGTAATCCGTTGGCATCCACGACTTCCACTTCGGCCAGTAACATATCGGCGCCATCGGCGTGAAAACCGACCGGGCTCTGCATGATGTTCAGCCGGAGAGACTTGGGTGCACCTGCCGTATGCATCGTATCCTGACTCAACACATTGTTTTCAGCATCGTAGCTGACGGCCTTGAGTTCGCCTGCAACAAACGAAATATTCGGGAAGGCAAACCAGAAACGGCTGCTTTGGGTACCAAATCCGAGACTGTGGTTGTTCAGAAAAAGCTCAACCTTATCACCGGAGGAAATCACATAAACGTCCTTTTTCTGGCCGAAATCGTAATTCCAGTGCCCGACAATATGGGTGTGTGGATTTTCGTTGTCCACCCAACCGTCCCACATGACGTAATGGGCCCACCAGGCATCTTTTTTAATGCGCATGGCATCGACTTTTCCGCTTCGGCGGTAGTTTTCCGCACCGCGGTAATGGGTGTTGGAATCGGAGAAAATGAAGCTGACACCGCCTGAACTGACGCGCTTACCGGTACCCGGACGTTCACGCCAGTAATCGTACCAGCGGGTGACTGCCTCCAGGGCGAACATATCCTGATTGTGGTTGTAGGACGAGGCATCGGCATTCCGGTAAAGCGGGCCCTCCCCTTCCTTATGGTTGGGATAGGACGCTTCGTCCCAATATTTGCGTAAAGCCTCATCGCGGGAATATTCCATAGCCCAGAAGGGCAACCTGGCACTTTTATTGATGTACAGCATTTCTCCACCGTATTCGGCAACTTTGCTGTCCAGCATTTCACGACAGCCGATAGCACGACCACCGTTGGGGTCGAATTCATCGCGGATTGCTTTCATCTGTTTCATGTGCTCTTCGTTAATACCCGAGTTCCCGCATTCGTAGAAAATAATGCTGGGATTGTTACGGTTGTAAACGATGGCGTCACGCATTGCTTCAGTCCGTTGTTCCCAGCGGCGACCTTCCACGTCTTTTTCTGAATCACCGGCTGGCATGGCTTCGAGTAAACCGACTCGGTCGCAGGATTCCACGTCCTGTTTCCAGGGAGTGATGTGCATCCAGCGAACCAGATTGCCATTGCTTTCTACCATCAGACCGTTGCTGTAATCGCTGAGCCAGGCAGGTACGGACAGGCCGACACCTGGCCACTCGTTGGTGGTACGCTGCGCATAACCATGAATTTGGAGCACCCGGTCGTTGAGTTTGAACAGCCCATTGGCGAATTCGGTCTTGCGGAATCCGGTAGTGGTTTTCACCAGGTCGATGACATTATTACCTTCCACAAGTGCTGTCGTTACTTCGTACAAATAACCATATCCCCAGCTCCAGAAATTGACGCTTTTGAGCGTAGCAAAACAGCTGATGACTTTGGTTTCACCAGGTTGCAAGGTTTGTTCGTCCGAAATGAATTCACGGACCATCAATGCATCTTTGCCCCTGACCACGACGTTCAGCCGAAGCGTCCTGGGTTTGTTGCTTTCGTTCCGGACTTCGGATTCTACATGCAAGGCGCAGCGTTTTCCGCGGATGTCGTAATTATTGGCATAAATGTATATTCCTTTGGTTCCCAGACTGTTGTATAATGGTAATGTCTGATACAATGAACCGGTGGCATGCAACCAGACGTTTTTGGGAAGACCGCCGTAATTGGCGTTGAAATTACTGTCGTTCCACTGAAAGGCAGAACCGGTGGAACGTTCTTTGTATTTCCAGTTGTTGTCCACCCGTACGGCAATGACATTGACTTTCTTAGGTCCGAACTGAACGTTGCCGGTCAGGTCAAAACCAAAGGCATTGATGCCGTTTTCATGCAAACCCAACCGCTTGCCATTGATCCAGACTTCAGCAGCCTGCCTGGCGCCTTCAAACTCGATGAAAACCTTGCCGCTTTTCAGATCGGGCGGCAAGCAAAACGTTTTGCGATACCAAACCACCGTATCCGTCAGTTTATCGATGGAAAACTTGAATGCTTCATTACCGTTGAAAGCATAAGGCAAATTGACCGACTTCCATTTGGAATCGTCAAATTGCGGATTTTTGGCCAAAGAATCGTCACCGATGTACAGTTTCCAGTCCGGATTGAAATTGTATCGGGTGCGCTGAACGGCGTAAGAGGATTGCAACAGACTGATGCAGAAAAGGATGAGAAAATAGTATCTTGTTTTCATGAATTAGGTCAGGTTAGTAAGTAAAAGCGCCTCACCAGCGAATGATGGGTGCGACGCAAAAATAGGCAAAATATTGTATCTTTAAAAGGCTTTTTTTATGATATGCTGTACATCGGTTCCCTGCTCTTTTATCAATCGAAGGAAATATAAGGTTTGAATACATTCTTATAATGGATGCGAATGTTGACAAAAAAGCTTATTTATTTGACATACTTCGCTGCTTACCTGTTGCGATTTCAGCGTTTTGGACGTACATTTGTATTTCCAATTCTAACGGAAAATCCATTATGTTGACCCTCAAATTTATAGCTGAAAACAAAGAAGCTGTTTTAGCAGGTCTCGCCAAGAAAGGCTTTAAGAATCCAGGATTCATAGACGAAGTACTTGAACTCGACCTTCGTCGGCGCACTACCCAAGCCAAACTGGACCAATCCCTGTCCGAACTCAATCAATTGTCCAAATCCATCGGCATGCTGATGAAGGAAGGCAAAAAAGAGGCGGCTGAATCCGCCCGCCAGCAGACTTCCGATAGTAAAGATGAAAACAGAGGCCTAGAAGCTACATTGAAAAATGCCGAAGAATGCCTTCAGAACCTGTTGGTACAAATTCCGAACTTGCCGCACGAAAGTGTACCTGCAGGCTTGCACGCTGAAGACAACGTGATTGAACGCACCGGAGGCGTGATTCCTGAAATGACTGAAGACGCCCTTCCCCACTGGGATCTGGCAAAAAAATACGACCTCATCGATTTTGAACTGGGTGTGAAAATCGCCGGTGCAGGGTTTCCTGTTTACAAGGGCAAAGGCGCCCGTCTGCAACGTGCGCTCATTAACTTTTTTCTGGACTGCGCCCATGATGCCGGCTACCTCGAAATCCAGCCGCCCTACGTGGTGAACGCAGCTTCCGGCTACGGAACCGGTCAGTTGCCCGACAAAGAAGGTCAAATGTACCACGACGATCAGGACGATTTATACCTGATCCCCACGGCCGAAGTCCCCGTTACGAACATTTACAGGGATGTAATCCTGAACGAAAAGGACCTCCCCGTCATGAATACGGCCTATTCTGCTTGCTTCCGCCGCGAGGCCGGCTCCTACGGCAAAGACGTTCGCGGATTGAACCGTCTCCACCAGTTCGACAAGGTGGAAATCGTGCGCATCGACAAACCGGAGCATTCCTACGAATCGCTGACTGAAATGGTAAATTATGTGCAGTCCTTGGTGGAAAAGCTGGAACTGCCCTGGCGCATCCTTCGCCTCTGCGGTGGAGACATGGGTTTCACTTCTGCCCTCACCTTCGACTTTGAAGTGTATTCAGCTGCTCAGAAACGCTGGCTGGAAGTGAGTTCCGTCTCCAATTTCGAAAGCTATCAGGCCAACCGCCTGAAATGCCGCTACAAGAGCGAAACTACCAGGCCCCAACTTTGTCACACCCTGAACGGCAGCGCTTTAGCTTTGCCGCGCATCGTGGCTGCCCTATTGGAAAACAACCAGTGTAAGGAGGGCATCCGTATTCCCAAAGCATTGGTGCCTTACACGGGCTTTGAATACATCCAATAAAATGAACCGGAAGGGTTTCCTGCTGAGCCTTTTTGTATTGGTCCTCGTCTGCGGGCTTGAAGCACAGACGTTAACCCAGGCCAAAACATGGTATCTGCAAAAGGAATTCCAGAAAGCGTTACCCGTTTTCAAAAATGAGATGAGGTCCAAACCCAAAGACCCCAATCTCAATATATGGTATGGTGCTTGCCTTTTTGAGACAGGCAAGACGAGCGAAGCCCTGCCCTATTTGCAGTTTGCATTGGCGAAAGGTATTCCTGACGCGGAACTGTACATGGCCAAATTCCTGCTGAACAAGGCCGTACCGGACTCAGCGCTGATCGTGATCAATCGGTACCTGAGCAATCCCATGTTGGAGGATATTCGTAAAGACGAAGCAATGGAGCTGAAAAAGACGATCGAATCCAACCTTTGCAATTTGCAGAAAGTGGAAGATATCTGCTTCATTGACAGCGTAATACTACTCAAAGGGGTCATGTACAACAACATTAGGATCTCTCCTGATGCAGGATCCTTCGTTTCAGCCAGACCGACCTTTCCGAACACAAAATCGAACGGTGCAGCCTACCTGCCTCAAAAGAATGACAGGGTATACTACGGCAACCTGATCGCCGGCAAGGGTTACGACATTGTAGCCCGACACCGACTGATGAATGACTGGGACAATGAAGAGTCCCTTTCCGACGTCATCAATTCCACCTCGGACGAAATCAATCCCTATTACCTTTCGGACGGCACCACCTTGTACTTTGCTTCCAGACGACCCGGCGGGCTGGGCAATTTCGACCTGTATGTGACCAGGCAGAGCAAAAACGGCACCTATTTGTTCCCAGATCACCTGAATATGCCTTTTAATTCCAAGGATAACGATTATTTCCTAATCATCGACGAATTCAGCAACCGGGGTTACCTGGCTACCGACCGGAACCAACCCAGGGGTTATGTGGCAATTTACACCTTCATTCCCAACACCACCACGGTGTTTGTCCAGGATAAAAGTCTGATGGAACTGCGCGACCTGGCGGACATTCGGTCCATCAAAGCCACCTGGGCCGGTAAAAACGTGGATATGCTGGTGCGTCAACCCGAAAAGCCCGTCACGATAAACCACACCGATGAGCAAGGCATGGTTTTCATCCTCAACGACGAATTCAGCTGCAATCGCGAAGCCGACTTCCAATCCGACGAAGCGAGGGCTCTGTACCGCACGTTCTGTGACGAGAGCAGCCGCCTAAACATCGGTAGTGTGCTGCTGGGCAAGATGCGGGAGGAATACCTGAATTCTGCACCTGAAGACCAGGCTCGCCTGACCGGAAACATTCTGAAGCTGGAAGCCGAGGTGCTGAGTCTTAAAAAAAGCCTGCCCCAACTGGAAATGCAAATTCGCAACAAAGAATTGACTAAGCGATTGAAATAATTCCTATCTTTCAAAAAAATACCGAAACCATGGATTTAGTCTTAATTATCGGCCTGATCATTTTTGGAATTTTCTTTATGATTCTGGAAGTCTACCTGATTCCCAGAATCTCGGTGGCGTTCGATGCCGACACCAACATGCGTGACAGCATCGCCAAACCCGGTAACAAAAACGACTCGAAACTTTAAAATGAAGTCTTTCCCAGATTCTGAACTAATCTTGAATGCAGATGGAAGCGTTTTCCATCTGCATTTGCTTCCAAACCAAATCGCTGAAACCATCTTATTGGTGGGCGATCCTGGCCGTGTGGACATCATTGCCACCTTTCTGTCCGATGTTGAATTCCGCATTGCCAACCGGGAATTTGTGACCGTGACGGGCAAATACAAGGGAAAGCGGCTGTCTGTAGTCGGCACCGGCATTGGCACCGACAACATCGACATTGTCATAAACGAACTGGATGCACTAGTCAATATTGACCTGGCCACCCGTACCGAAAAGGCTGTGAAAACTTCGCTGAACCTGATTCGGATTGGTACTTGCGGGGGCATGCAACCGGATCTGATACCGGGCACGTTCCTACTTTCAGAAAAATCCATCGGTTTTGATGGACTTTTGAATTTCTATGCCGGCCGTGATGCTGTTTGTGATTTAGAATTTGAACGCGAATTCCGTACTCAGATGAACTGGACCGATTCGCTTGGACATCCGTATGTAATTTCTGCTTCGTCCGAACTCATAGAGCGCATTGGTCGTGACGACATGGAGCATGGTGTAACGATTTCAGCCAATGGTTTTTACGGGCCACAGGGCCGTGAACTTCGAATTCCTTTGGCCAAACCGGATATGAATGCGTTGCTGGAAAATTTTTCCTATAAAGGCTATCGCATCACGAATTATGAAATGGAGAGTTCAGCCGTGGCCGGACTTTCAGCCTTGCTCGGGCATAGAGGCATGACCGTTTGCGTAGTCATTGCCAATCGTTTAGCCAAGCAGGTCACTCCGAATTATCAGGTAGCCATGGAGGATCTTATTGAAACCGTTTTGGAACGCTTGTAACATGAAACGAGCATGTTGTTCGTTTCATATTATGATATGTATCCAAGTTTAGGAACATTTGACATGCGAGTTGCATACGCCCTTAGAATAAAAATTATGTTCGTATGAAAAACGAAACCATCTGCGCCATAGCCACTGCCCCGGGAATGGGGGCCATCGCCGTTATCCGGGTATCCGGGCCTCAGGCCTTCCCCATCTGCGACAGCATATTCACAGCCGCGTCGTTAAAGCGTTTGTCGGATGCTCCGACCCATACGGTTTTGTATGGCAGTATTTTGGCTGATGGTGTTTTGGTCGATGACGTGCTGGCTTCTGTTTTCCGCAACCCGACCTCCTTTACCGGTGAAGACACCGTTGAGATTTCCTGCCACGGCTCGGTTTTCGTTCAGCAGCGTATCATTCAGGTTCTCCTGGAAAATGGTTGCCGTATGGCACAACCCGGCGAATTCTCCCAACGCGCCTTCCTGAACGGCAAGATGGACCTTTCCCAGGCGGAAGCCATCGCCGACCTCATTGCGTCCACTTCAGCAGCCAGCCACAAACTGGCTCTGCAACAGATGCGCGGCGGCTTCTCCAAAGAGTTGGAAGGTCTGCGCGGCAACCTGCTGCATTTCGTCACGATGATTGAACTGGAACTCGATTTTAGCGAAGAGCAAGTGGAATTCGCCAACCGCAAAGACCTCCGTTCGCTCGCCGACGCTATGGAAAAGCACCTGGCCCGCCTCATGGATTCCTTCAAGCTCGGAAACGCCATCAAAAACGGTATTCCCGTTGCCATCGTAGGCGAAACCAACGCCGGCAAGTCCACCCTGCTAAACATCCTGCTAAACGAAGAAAAAGCCATCGTTTCCCACATTCCCGGCACCACCCGCGACTTTATCGAAGACACCGTCACCATTGGCGGTATCAATTTTCGCTTCATCGATACCGCCGGCCTTCGCAAGACAACCGACGAAATCGAGAAACTAGGCATCGAACGCACCTACCAAAAAATCGAACAGGCCTCGATTATCCTCTGGATAATCGATTCCACCAGCGTTTCCGAACACATCGACTGGATGGCCGACAAAATCATCCCCCGCACCGAAGGCAAAAACCTGCTCGTCGTCTTCAACAAGTCCGACAAAATCGATAAGGACGAACAATTGATCCTGAACGACCTGTTCCGCCATTATTCTCAAACCCGCATCCACCTTTCCGCCAAGAAAAACGAAAACATTGACCATTTGCGTGCAAAGTTGCTGGAGATAGCAGGCTTGCCTGAAATGGAAAAACAGGATGTGGTGGTGACCAACCTCCGTCACTTCGAAGCACTTTCCCTGGCTCACGAAGCGATCCTTCGTGTTCAGGATGGTCTGGAGAACAACCAGTCTGGGGACTTCCTCTCCCAAGACCTCCGCGAGTGCCTGCACCATTTAGGTCAGATCACTGGCCTCATTACCAACGATGAGGTGTTGCAGAATATTTTTAGGAATTTCTGCATCGGAAAATAATGACACTTTTTGGCTATGAAAACAACAGCCAAACAAGGGAAAGGAAAGGAAAACAAATACACTTTTATTCAGTTAGTTACAAAAGATAACAGGTCACGGAAAAGGCCTGTTATTTTCTTTTGTTATTCTTTTGTTTGTCGTATTTTTGTTGTTACTTTGTTACTCTTCATTTCCAAGTAACAAACAAGTAACAACAAAAGGCAGCATGAAAGAGACAAAAACAAAAGCCCCATCCAAATCTAAAAAGGAACCGGTTAAGCTTCGAGAAAAAGAACTGGCCAACGGTAACATAAGTTTGTATTTGGACATTTACCACAATGGAAGAAGAAGTTACGAGTTCCTAAAACTCTATTTGATTAAAGCCACTACTCCGGTTGACAAGGAAACGAATAGGCAGACCCTTCAAACCGCTCAGAGTGTTCGAGCCAAAAGGCAAATTGAAATTCAAAACGGTGAACATGGTTTTGCCAGTCAATTCAAACTTGACACACCATTTCTTGATTACTTTCGCAAGCTTTGTGAAGATCGACAAAAGAATGCAGAGAGTCAGGGGAATTGGGGAAATTGGCATAGTTGCCTGAAACACCTTGAAAGGTATTGCAAAGCAGGTACCACCTTCAGGGACGTTGATGCTAATTTTATTGAAGGGTTTAAGGATTTTCTAAACAATGTGGATACACACAAACAAAAAGGTAATGATTCAGCAGAGGTTAAACCGCTTTCTCAAAACTCCAAACTGTCTTACTTCAATAAATTACGTGCTTGTGTCAATCAGGCGTTTGATGATAGGATACTTCCAGTAAACCCATTCAGGGGTATTGACGGCTATAAACAGGAAGAAACTTCACGTTCCTACCTTTCACACGACGAAATTAAATTACTGGCTAAAACAGAATGCAAATACCCCGTACTTAAAAGAGCCTTTTTGTTTTCTTGCCTTACGGGTCTAAGGAAATCCGATGTTGAAAAATTGACATGGAAGGAGGTCCAAATATATGGAGATGTTACTCGGCTTGTATACCAACAGAAAAAGACCAAGAATCAAGAATACCTTGACATCAATCAGCAAGCCAAAACCCTTATGGGGGAACGTCAGGAGGCCGATAAGCGTGTATTCACAGGATTCCGATATACCAGCCAAACGATACTTGAATTACGTCAGTGGTGTCTTAAAGCCGGGATACAAAAAGATGTTACCTTTCATTCAGGGCGGCATACCTTTGCTGTAATGATGCTTGACCTTGGTACCGACATTTACACTGTGTCAAAGCTACTTGGTCACAAAGATATTTCTACAACTCAAATTTACGCCAAAATTCTCGACCATAAAAAACAGGATGCAGTAAATCGAATTCCGGATATAAACATCTAACAATTAACAAAATATGGTAAATAATAAAATCGAAACCAAGACTTCTAATGAGCAAGTTGAAGGCATAGAAAGGGCCTTACTGCAAATGAATTATGATGGATTGCCATTAGATGAGGCTATGAAAAACGCAGGCTTTAAAAAAGATGAAGGGTTGCAGGGTATATTGGATAATATCGTTTCAAAAGAAAAAGAGAAAGACCCATATTTCCCATTTGGGCAACCTTTTAGCGAATTATTAAAGGAAGTTGAGGACATTGAAAACTATCTTGGAACAGTAGGCTATAGTATTAACAATGGGTGGATAAAAGGGTATTATGATGATCTAAAAAGGTTCAAAGTTGATGAGTTGCTGTGCAAAATGGATATAAGCCTAACAGTCATCTTCCAAATGATTGACGCCCTGGGGCAATTAATAAAGAAAGAATCAGCAAAACCCATATACCTACAGAATAAAATTAAAGAATGCCTTAACACTCTTAATGAAGCGCAAGGAAGCGGGCAAGTCTTGCAAATAATAATTTTGCAAGGTCTAATTGAATGGTTTGAGGGGTGTGATATTGAAGAGAATGATAAAGGCTACAAAGAGGCAGAGAACCTACTTACTTGGGTTTCTGAGAAACATTTGGAAGTTTGTGTCTATTATTTTATGTTTTTCAATAAAGATGACAATTCAAAGCCTTTAGATGAATATTTGGCTACTACTGACATTGGCATTGCTTGGGAGAGATTAAAAAATGAGCCTCCTCAACCCGATGCAAATTCACTTTCAAAAAACACACAATTACCAGAAGGATTATCTTCTGACGCAGCGGTAGCCATATTCCAAAAAGCGATTACAGCAGGCATTTGTAGTGCAAATGGGAATGGATACACTTGGAACTCTGAAAAATACACAAAACAATTATTAGCCTACTTTTGCCAGAAATCGAGTTTGCATCTAGGGCTATCTAATAAGAAAGACAAAGACGGCAACGTTACTGTATGTTGGAAACCTTTTGAGATAGTTTTTAGCATTAAAAACATAAAAAGCGGCAAAAACGATTGGATGAAAGCTAATACAAAGTTTACACCTAACGGATATCTGGAAATTGATAAAGTCTTTAGTTAACTCAATCTCCTCAACAACCCACCCACCACCCCACCGGTAGCCCACCGATGGGGTTTTTTGTTTCCATTCATTGTGATATTTGCCAATAATTAATAACGGTTGGCCAACCCGCTATTCACAAAAAAAATAAAAGCAATGAATAAAACTGTATTAACATTCACCGAAACGGCTGAATACACAGGTCTAAGTAAGAGCTATCTCTACAAGTTGACTAGCCTCAAGAAAATTCCTCACTTTAAACCCTTTGGAAAAATGTGCTACTTCAATAAAGAGGAAATTGATGAATGGCTACAACAAAATCGCATCGCTACTAATGCCGAAATTGATCAGATAGCAACGTCGTATGTAGTCACTGGAAAACGGTAATTGTATGGCCGAAGGGAAAAAGATAGTGAGTGTTTATGTCGATTGGGTCGACGTCTTTGAAAAACTCGAAGACGATGAGGCCGGTCGATTAATTAAGCACTTCTTCAGGTATGTCAACGACCAGAATCCACAAGTTCCCGACCGATTGACTGATATCGCATTTGAGCCAATCAAGAAGCAGCTTCAGCGCGATCTTGATAAATGGGAGGCAGTATGTGAACGAAACCGAAAAAATGGGATGAACGGGGGACGTCCAAAAACCGAAGTAAACCGAGAAAACCCAGTGGGTTTATCTGGGTTTACGGAAAAACCCAAAAAACCCGATACGGATACGGATACAGATACAGATATATATGATACAGATAAAGATATTATAGAAAAAAAGAAATTTTCTTTCAAAAAATCTTTAATCGCACTTGGTGTAGAAGAAATCTTAATAACCGATTGGCTTACCGTTAGGAAGCAGAAAAAAGCAGCCAACACAGAAACCGCTTTTATTGCTGTCAAACGAGAGATTGAGTTATCCAGCATTTCACCAAATGAATGTATCCGGATTGCCGTAGAAAAAAGCTGGCAAGGCTTCAAAGCTGAATGGATTAAGCCCTTTCCTACAGGCTATCAGCACCCATCAAATACGCCTATTTCCAATGTATTAACGAATGAACAATTGAATAAATTCTAAAAATCATGAATGAATTTCAAGGCATATATGAAGAAATGAAGCTTCACCAACTAAAGGTTCCTTCAAATAAGATTTCAATACAAATACCAGGGGCAAAAGATATCCTAAAAAATGCGATGGAGTACTTTCTTGGAATGGAAGGTAAAAAACTAGTTTGGCTTCCTGAATATGATAAAGTATCCGACTGGCTGGAAAACAATGAGGGTCGTGGGCTTTTTCTATACGGTAATTGCGGGACCGGAAAAACCTTTATGACACGGTATGCTATCACTGCTATTCTATTAAAATACCTCCGCTTGGTTGTCTCCTCATTTGATATGGTAGACGTAAACAAAACCCCGGAGATCGTTCTACAAAAACGCATAATCTGTCTGGATGATACTGGGACTGAGGATATTTCTGTGAGATATGGAGAAAAACGTTCCATTGTTCCGGAAATTCTCGATGCTACAGAAAAGTACGGAAAATTATTGATAATGACGTCCAATCTTGGAGCAGAGGACCTAATAAAAAAGTACGGCAACAGAGCCTTTGACCGTATTCTGGCTGTCACTAAGCGAATAGAATTTAACGGTAAATCATTTAGAGACTAAGCTATATGAAAGCCTGTTATTACCAAAACATTGATGGCTGCACTTTCCAGTTTTCCAAGTCCCTGAATGGGGTTAACGTGGATCTGAAATTGAATGATGCCTTTGCTCAACATGCCGGTTACAAAGATTTGGGCGAATTCCTTTCTTCAGATAATTGCTTTTCTTATGAGAAGCTAATGGATGAATTCGGAACAATGCCAACGTGGCTGCCGTTAAAGATTGATGGCGAAGACTCGAAATATGTAAAAATCGGTAAGGTCGGGCTTCGTAATATTAAGAGGCTTTTGAATAGTTAAACTATAAATTAATATCATAAAACCTAAAATCATGGATGATAAAGAATTACAAGATTTGTTTTCAACAAAAGAAGGTAGAGGTCAAATAAGAATAAAGGCAACCGAGCACTTTGCAAACATTCTACGAACGTTGGCGCAAATGGATTTTTTAGAAACGAAACAAAGTACTGAAACTGAAAATCCAAAAAAAGGATGAAAGACGAAGGCGGAAAATTAGTTTTTGGCGCTGGCATTGACAATGACCAACTGGCCAGGGATGCACAAAGGTCCATGAACATTCTGAGGGGTATCGGCGGTACTGCTGAAACCGAAGGTAAGAAGATGGATACCATGGCTACAGGCTTCACTAAAGGCCTTGCAGCTATTGGTAGTGGTGTAGCCGTTATTGCACTTGGAAAACAGATACTTGACACTACTGCCAAATTTGAGAAATTCGGCATAGTCCTCAAAAATACTCTTGGTGACGCTAAAGGTGGTGCCGCCCTTGATATGATTGCCAAGTTTGCAGCCACCACTCCTTTCCAACTTGACGAAGTTACAGCAGCCTTTATTAAGATGGCAAACCAAGGGTTTACTCCTACATGGGATGAACTCACAAAGCTTGGAGATGTAGCAAGTGCAACCGGCAAATCGTTTGACCAATTGACCGAAGCGATCCTTGATGCTCAGACAGGTCAGTTTGAACGTCTGAAAGAATTTGGCATCAAGGCTTCAGCCGGCAACGGAAAGGTTACTTTTTCCTTCAAGGAACAGCAGACAACTGTTGATATGACAAATTCTGCCATTCGTGCCTACATCCTTTCTCTTGGTGACCTCGAAGGCGTCCAGGGAGCGAATGCAAAAATATCTGAAAGCTTAACCGGCAAGATTTCCAACTTGGAAGACCAACTTGCTGCCATGTTTAATACTATTGGGAAATCCAATAGTGGAATCCTTTATGCAGGTGTCAATGGTGTTGCATCATTGATTGGGAATTATGAAATGATTGGCAAAGTCCTGATTGGACTTGTAGCTACCTATGGAACGTACAGAGCCGCTTTGATTATTGCAACTGCAACGTCCAACGGGTACACCGTTGCTGAATTGTTGCAGTACAGGGCCTTGGTGATGGCAGAATTTGCTCAGAACCTACTGAATAAGACCATGCTGAAGAATCCCTACGTTCTTGCAGCTACCCTGATTATGGGTGTTGTTTCAGCTCTGTTGATTTTCGCTCACTCGTCCGACGAAGCGGCAAAAAGTCAGGAGCGGCTCGGTGAAGTAAACAATGAAACGCAGCAGAATATCAGTTATGAAGTTGGTAAGCTTGAAGACCTCAAGGAAATTCTGAATGACTCGACAAAGTCCTACAAAATACGAATGGCCGCCCTCAAGGATATTCAAGCCATTGTACCTGAATATCATGCTTCGCTGACAACTGAAGGAGTCCTTATCAAGAACAACAGTTCAGCCTTGGATGCTTATGTCAAGAAGCTTGAACTCACAGCAAGACAGCAGGTATTGAGTACCAAGCTTGCCGCTGCAAATCTTGACAAAACCGAGTACATCGACGGACTTGGAAAAGACAAGTCAAAGTTTCTTGCCACGAAGAACGCATTGGCTTTTGATCAGTCCGGAACATTGACTGTTGAACGTGCTGCCTATGACAATGGACTTACTGCTGTAGCTTTTCATGCCATTGATGGAAAGATCAAGGAGCTCAATAAAGTTACCGATTTGTATGAAGGTGAACTGAAAGCAGTAACGGAAGAAATGCTTGCTGTCAAGTCTGATGTCATTACACCACCACCACTTGCTAATGAGACTGCATCACAGAAAAGAATTGCTGAAGCCAAAGAAAGGACAAAACTAAAAAATGATGCTGACCAGTCCGCTCTTTCCCTTGCGAACAAAGCACAACAGGACAAGATTACGGCTATGGCTGAAGGTGACCTGAAGGAGTTGGAACAGATGAAGCTTGACCACAAAGTCAAGATCGATGAAATAGCAGCACAGCAAGCCGAACTCTTGGCGAAGTATCAAGAGCTTTCCGACAAAGAATATCTTGCCAAAGGTGGTAAGGATGGCAAAGGTGGTAAGGGTGCGAACCCTACCAAGGTAAGTCTTTCCACAGAACAGATTGGTGTTTTCACATTGATGACTGATTCTGAAAACACAAATTACGATAACAAGCAAAAGGCTCAGTTCGATAAGATTCTAGCTGATTATGCAACTTTTACCGAGAAGCGAAACAAGATTATCGCTGAAGCAGATGCAAAGGTTCAGCAGTTGAAAAACAAAAATGTTGGTGGAATCTATGACGGGAACATCAAGGAAGTTCAAACCCAGTCGGAAGAACTGTTGAACAACCTTGACGCTGAGTACGCCAAGAAGTCCTTGGATTATCAGAATTTCATTGAAAAGTTGGCAAAAATGAAGCTGGACGAACTATCGGCTTTATTGACTATCGGGCAGGAGTCGCTTGGAAGTGGTACGATGTCACCAGAAGAATCCGCTGTTTTAAGACAAGAAATACTCGCTTTACAGGAACGTATCCGTGAACTGACAAACAAACCTACCTCTACCGATAAGAAAGACACTATAAAGTCGCTCAATGACATTAACGAAGCGGCGAGGAACATCATTGATTCATTCCAAGACCTTGACGCAACATCGAAGGCGGTCTTGAACGGGATGGTTACTATAGGAAGCGGCGTAGTTTCAGTAATGAAAACCCTTGACGGTGTAACAAAGGCTAGTTTTGCGGCTATGAATGCAGCGGAACAGGCTAGCGTAATTCTTGCTGTAGCGAGTGCTATTTTACAAGTGTACAACGCCATAAAACAGGCTATTGATGCCATTATCACTGGTAACGACGCCTGGAAAGAGAAGACTCGTGCCATTGCGCAGGAACGATATCTTGGCGAACTACAATATTTTGAATCACTAAGGGCCGAATATGAATGGGCCCAGAAGATCGGTGAAGCCAAGCTTGATTATATTGCCCGCGAAGGTGCCGCCCTGAAGGTTCAAGCCGCCGAGAATAAATCCGAGCAGGACAAACTCTGGGGAAAACTGCAAGGCTCAACCTACACCGGAACGAAAAAGGGGTGGCACAAGGAAGAGGGCATGGGAGGCTATGGCTATGGTAACTACGAAGGTGCCGTTTCGCTTGCCGGAAAGACCTACGAAGAAATCGCCCTACTTTCCGAAAAGGGCCTTTTATCAAAAGATGCTGAAGCTTACTATCAGGCACTCAAAAAAGCCAAGGCGGAAGGAAAGGATATTGAGCAGATGACTCTCGATTACTTGGAGAGTGTAAAGGAAACGTTCACAGGTACAACACGCTCGGGAATCGTTGACAGTATCATTGAGGGATTCAAGGCCGGGAAAAGAAGTGCTGCTGATTTTGCGGACACCTTTAAAAAGCTCATGCAGGGTGCCGTTCTAGCCGCGCTATCCTTGTTTGTTAGTGATGAAATAAATGACTGGTTCGATCTATTTGCATCTTATAGCAAAAGTGGTGGTGAATTGACCGAAGAAGAACAGAAAGATTTAAAAATAAAATGGGATGCCATTATTGCTGACACAGACAAAAAAGCTAAGGCGCTGAAAGAGGTTACCGGTATCGATATCACTGATACTTCATCTTCTTCCAGTACATCCGGATCGTCAAGCAACTTTTCGGCAATGTCGCAAGATACCGGAGACGAATTGAATGGACGCTTCACTGCTTTACAGGTATCCGGGGTAAACATTGAAAATCTTTTGGGACAATTAGTCGGTGCTTCATTCAATGTTGACGCTAACCTGAATATTGCTGCCATTAAACTCACTGAAATGAGGGATATCGCTTTGGACAGTTATTGGCAGTTGACAGATATCAGCAAAAATACCAAGCCATTGCTTGAAATGAATGATAGGCTTGATAAGATCATTAAAAACACCCAAAATATCTAACCATGATAGAAATAATTCCGAAATGTTTTTGGTTGACGCTTTACCGGGAACTAAGAGCAAAAAGCGATGAACTAAAGGAGATGGCTTTGAAGGAGGATAAGGTTAAAAAAGCAAACAGCCTTGATGCCTTTAGGTAAATGGCCCTGATAAATTTAAAGAACAAAAGTAAAACAGAATGAATGGGATGGAGAGAGGCATTTAAGGAAGCCGAGCAAAATATAAAATATAAATCGGAAATATCAGAATCCGAATTGGAAGTTGGCACACATACAAAAAGGCGTTCAACGGAGTGTATTGTGAGAAACGACAAAACATTATACCGTAGGGCATTTTCTGAAACTCAATTACTGGATGTTCTTGGTTTCGACTTCAAAGATGGAGAGAGTTATCATTGCATTACCGCCGGAGACGTTGACAGCCTTTCATATTTAAAATGCGTATTGCGCCAACAGAGCCTTGACTATTGTTTATTCTCCACTTGGTGTATGGCATCTGATGATATTCTCCAGTTTGAAGAATGGCTAAGAGACGGAAAAATTAAGAAATTAGATGCCTACGTAGGTGAGATATTTCCCGGAAGTTACAAGATGGAATACAAGAAACTGAAAGAGGTTTTTGAAAAGTACCAATGTGGCCGTATAGCCGTATTCAAGAATCACTCAAAGGTTTATGCCGGAATAGGGAATAAGTTTGCTTTTGGAATTGAAACAAGCGCAAACATAAATACCAACCCACGAGCAGAAAACGGATGTGTCACAATAGGGAATGAAATATACGAGTTTTACAAAGAGTATTTTGATGGAATAGTAAGTTTTGAGAAATGAAAGCAAAGAAAAAGATTGTCAAGAAGGTCAAAGACCCCAATGCTCTTACAGCTAAGCAAGAGGTTTTCTGTTATGAATACTGCATAGACTTCAATGCCACGAGAGCCGCCAAGGTTGCGGGGTATGCTAAGAATACGGCTAAATCAACCGGGAGTGAAAACCTGACAAAACCCGACATTCAAAAGCGCATTCAACATATGAAGGCTCACCTTGCTGAGACGGCGGGTATTTCTGCTTTAAAGATAGTCAATGAACACCAAAAAATAGCCTTTTCTAATGCCGGACAATTGCGGAGCGGATGGCTGACATTAAAGAATTTTGAACAGTTGACACCGGAACAAAAGGCCTGCATACAAGAGATAAGCACAAAACAAGTAAAAATCAAAGATGCAGCAGGCGTAGAAATTCAGGCCTTTGAGGAATGGGTGAAAATAAAGCTTTATGACAAGCAAAAATCATTGGACAGCCTGGCAAACATTTTAGGGTTTAATGCGGCGACTGATCTGAAGCTAAATTTTGATAATATGACTGAATCCGCCCTTGATCTTATTATTGAGAAACTTACTAAACACGAATAATAATGACATAAATCAAGAATTATGAATACTCGAAATGACAAAGTTGAATTATTAAAGGCAATAGCCAGGGGGGAAGTCAAACCTGAAGATGTACCAAAGAACCCTATTGTAATTTCTAAGCGCGAGGATGGATTTCTTGGGCTTATAATGACCGCTTCTGTCTCACCTGAAGATGAGGGTGAAAGTAACGTTATTTATATCGGCGAAGCAAAAAAAGTACTTGAAGAGATCTTTGGGGTTGAATAAAATATTATAAACAAGGAACATTCTATAAACGAATTATTCCAAAATACTGAAAACCAAATTATTAATTTAAAATCAATTGAAATGGATACAAGAATTCTAATTAGTGAAAATCGATTAAAAGCCGAAAAAGACATTATCCGGATGAGATGTTTAAAGGGTGATCTTGATAGTAAAATCATTCCTGCATTCGAAGATCTCAATATTGGAGAAATAACGACAGAGCTTTTACTTGACTGCCTACAAGGTGGTGCCATGGTTGAAGAAATGATCCGTAAACAGGCAATCAAGGACGTTAAGCCTATTCGAAGCCCTGGCATTAAAAGTATAATGCTTGAAAAGATTGAGTCTGTAATAAGTGGGTTTAAAGACCTTTGTATAAATACTGGAAGCAATGAAAACACAATTATGCTTCCGTATATCATTGTCGAAAAAGGGTGTGTGACGTATGTTCCGGATGCAGAGGAGAAAATTAATGAAGCGGCTCGGGAGTATATTGAAACAGATAACGAAAAAGCTCTTTACGACGCTTTGAATCTGATTTGTGATGGATACAACCAATTTACTAAGAACATGGGTGAATTCGCAGCCAAAAAATTCAACTTTGGCAATATCTTGTTTCAAATGATTAAGGTAAACAAAGATGGAAAGTATTACCCCAGTCCCGAAACCAACATTAAACTTTTAGCACGATGAACAATTCAGCTAAAAATGAACAGGAAGCCTGGGACAATTATATTTCGTCAGTTCTTGAAAGGTGTCAGGATAACACTGGAGCGGTTAAAAATAACTCTGAAAAGCCCGAAGTAAATACCGAACTGGAAGTCCTAAAAGCCGTAAAGGAGGCTACAATTCCACTTTTAAAAGAGATTATAAGGCTAAATAAGGGGTCTGTAGTTATCAAAGATGACGAAGATCAAGAAGACCAAGACGATGGAACCAATGAGTTCCTGGAACTCATGAAGGGGATTGGGAACACGTCCGATCTATAACAATAGTCTTAAAGTGACAAAAAATGCCACTTTCTAAACCAATAAAATAAAAAGTCTTATGGAAAAAATGAAAATTAGAACAAACGAGTCGGCAGCTAGCTCACAATTTACCGACCTTGAATCATTAATGAATGGTTGCAATAAAATAATTCCTCATTTCAAGGAGTTAGGAATTGGAACCCTAACTACTGAACTTTTAGGTGATGCCATCCTGAATGATTGTGCAAAAATCGCTTCCATTGCATCACAGCAAGCCCAGAATGACACGAAATCCATAAAGTCACCATCTATACGTAAAAGTATGATTGAGGGTGTGGAAAGAGCCGTATTTGTATTCGAGCAGGAATGCGCAATAATATTGCGGGGCGAGAATCGCAATTTAGTGAAGTATTTGACCGTGAAAAAAAGTTGTGTAGAAATAGTACCTGAAGCAAAGGAGGCCATTGAAGAGCAGAACACATACTTTATTTCAGATCCAAAAGAAATTGAACTTTACAATTTGCACATTGCCGCCTGTGATGCTATAAACAAGTTCATGGAAGCCTTGGAAGTCAAACCTTTTCATCTTACAAGTCCTTATAGATTATTCCCGGACCATGCTGAACCGGCAGACTGTCTTTATTCTTCATTTTTTACCGATAAATAACAGTAAGATGGAAAATAAAGTACCTGGTTATTTTAAAGATGCCTTTGAAAAACGCTTGAAAGACCGTAAAGAGGAAGTTGAGAGGAAACCTATTATCAAAGGATTAACTGATAAAATTGAGCCAAACAGGCCAATAAATGGCCTATAATTTGACCTGTAAACTATACTCTGGAAGTGGCATTTTTTGTCACTTCCAGACATTCAAGCCAATGTATGGGCACAACAACAATATGTAAATAACAGATTATCAGACGTATAGAAAATTTCACAACTTGTTTTTGTCTACCGATTGTCTATTTGATTTATTTCCACAAAAAAAACGTGATGATTTTGCTCAAAATGACTGATAATCCTCCTTGGAAATCTCCACTGGATCAAGCCGTACCTGTGTAACTATTCCACTTCCAAGTACGGCTTTGAATTCGGGCTTCCCTTTAAGCTTTACGAAGTAATCCACGCCCTCTCCAACGGGCTCAGAGCTGAATACCTTACGATAAAACTCATCTGTATCAATTGATCTTGTAATCATCTGATTCGGCAATAGAAACAAGCTTTTTTAATGATTCCAGACTGTCGATCTTGTAGGGGCTCCCCTTATAAAGGATCACACCATAGAAGCCGTCGTTTGGGGCGTCAAATAAATTCAAAACCGTAACATCTAAAATCCTTGCAATTTCATTAAGCCTATCAAGCCCAACGTTTCCGGCAACATTACGACTTAACGCACCAGGTGTAATGTTTAACCTTTTTGCAAGTTCAGCCAGAGTTATACCCTTTTCTTTACACAGTTCCTTAATTCTTAACATGGTTTCATTTATTAAAGTGAGTGTAAGGTACTCACTTTATTTATACCAAACTGAATATTATGGTAAAATATTGAACCATACATAAATTATTAATAGTTATTAACACTTAAAAAAGAAATTGATATTTATATATAGCTATATTTGGGCATTAATAATTTAAATATAATAAAATTTATTATGGAAAGAGCCGATTTAATTAAAGTATTCGCTGAGGTTTATAAAGAATCGATAGGCGTTACCCCCTGTATTACGCACAATGATGAGGCTGATGCACTAACAATGATGTGTACCATTTCAGATGGACTTTTCGCCCTGCATAAATTTGGCTATGTATCTGGTGAAGACGTACTTTGGCCACTTATGATCATAAGGAAACATTTTAACGGTGACCCCCAGGAGAAAAACATTAGTGAATTCCTCGAGTCAGTACTAAGTATCATAATTGTTGCAAATAGATATTTGTGGGACAATGAAAAGATAGCCGCCTTATTAAGAAGTATTGTTGATCAAGAAGAATATACCATCAACTCTATTTGATTTGCTTTGGGAGCAATCGTAAACACCGGTTTTAATACTTAAAAGATGAAGTAAAATGGAAGAAATCACACTTACCACAGAGCGGCTTGGAAAGCTTATTAAAGATGCTAGTACCAATGCCATGGAGTTTGAATGCTTGATTAGACAAAGAATCAATAACAAGCCTCAGGAAAACGCAGACAAACTGATCAGAGAAGCCATTTCCGAAATTGTAGGGAACCGGTTTGTGGATAAAATAATTCTGGAATTATCAATCAGTTAGTTAAAACAAAAAACATAAAAAGCCATGAATACTACCGTTATAGATAACAGCAATGGTGTCATTAAGCACACTTACAAAAACGGATTTGAAGTTGTTGCAGACTTCAAAAATGAAAGAATTTCAGTTTCAAAAAATGATGCTGAGTTACAATGTGTTGATTTTAGTAAAACCCCTTATAGTTTAGCCGATTATGACAAATTGTTACACGCTGTTGATACCCTTTCAGACTATTAACCAAAATTCGATAAACAATGAAATGACAATCCCTTCAAATGTGAAAAAGCGGCTTTAGACAGGTCGCTTTTTTTGTTGGAGGTAAAATTCTATATTTGTATCATAACAGAGGCCAAAAGGCAAAGTTTCATTAACATTTGTTACCCGCTTGTTACTCGCCAATTATTTAGAACTATCTTAATGCCTTATAATCAATGGCATATAGACATTTAAGTACATTCTGCATCGGAAAGTAACCACTCCCCTATTATAAAGGTTTTAGCAGCTAAAGCGTCTTATAGATAAGCGTTTTAGCTGTTTTTGTTATGCCTTTGTTATACCTTTTGTAGCAGAATTCTTGTCACTATTGTTGCACTACTTTTCAATTCAGCAGACCTTTATTGTTACTAGGGCCAAATTACCAACGAAGAACAACGAATTATACTCAATTACAACGAAGGATACTGAGTTTGGCCCATTATTAGTAACACAAACAAAATCTAACAACTATGAGTAGCAACATCATCGTCAAACGCATTTGCGAACATTGTCATCAGGAGTTTAATGGCAAAAACCACTACTACACGTTTTTGCTCATTAAAATGTCGAGTAGGCAAGAACATTTCAATTAAATTTTACAGCTATAGCAAGAATAATCGTATCATTATCATTGAAAATAGCAGATGATAGAACTTTGCAGTGGTATCCGCAACAACGTATCGAAACGGTTGTCATTATTGAAATTGAATCCGGTAAGTTTTTCAAAATATATATCAACTTGGCCTTTTGTAATGTATTTTATTGTTTCCATATTAATTGTTAATTGCATTTATAGGTATAGGCGTTTATTTTACTCATTAAATAATTTTCGGTCTATCTTACTGACCAGCAATAATCTTTTTAAAAAGAACTCTAAAATAGAATTACTTCTTGCGGATTTTATACCCTGATATGCCAAAATAAAGGATAAATAAATAGGCTGGAATAAAAATCCAGTATGCATGCTGATAATCTGTAACAGTTGATATTTCAGTCGTTTTGAACAGGTCAAGTAAGAATCCGAAAATTAACGGTAACACTGCTCCGCCCACAATCCCCATAACCAACAGAGAAGCACCTGTTTTGGTAAACTTACCCAAGTCAGCAATAGAGAGTGGCCAGATTGCTCCCCACATAATTGAATTGGCAAAACCGAGAGCAATCAAACCATAAATCCCTATTTCGCCAGGTAATAAGATAACGCATAGTGAAGCTACTAAAGCAATGATAGTAAATAACTTCAATGCTTTAATTTGAGAGATCATTTTCGGAATCATCAATACACCAAAAATGTATCCGACAAACATGCCGATCGGAAAAAATTTTGCGTATCCTTCGGGATTGGCAACATTTTCACCAAAAATAGCCCTAGCAAAACCAATGATAGAAGCCATTGGCAAGGTTTCGACACCTACGTAGAAAAACAATGTCAAAACACCTAACAATAAGTGTGGCATTTGAAATATACTTGTTTTTCCTGCAGCGTAGCTACTGGTAGCACTTTCTTCGGTTTCGTCTTCGCCGGCTGCTTTCACCTCGGGTAGAGGTGCGAAATGGATAAATACACTCAAAATAACCAGAATACCTGTTACAATGTAAAATGGAAATGAAACCTGATCTAATTGTACGTTTTTCAAATCCAGAAATAACCCAAGGAAAACAGGTCCCATCCACCAGGCAAGTTGATTCATACATCCCATCAGGCACATACGCATCGCTGCACTTTCGCGTGGCCCAATAATGGTTACATAAGGATTTACAGAAGCTTGTAACAATGTATTTCCTATTCCTCCTATAAAAAGTGCTATCAGAAATACCGGAAAACTGGCCATTTTAGACGATGGTACAAACAAAACCATGCCAACAGCCATAATCAGAAGCGAAAAAACGATACTTTTTTTATAGCCAACTTTTTTAATTACCCAACCAGCAGGTGAACCAAAAACAACAAATGCAGAGAAAATAGCTGCTGTAACTAAATATGATTGAGTAACTGTAAGATGTAGTGCATCTTTCAAAAATGGAGTTAAAAATCCGCTGATTCCCACTCCAAATCCAATTACAAAGAATAGTACACCTACAATCAGTAATGGAATCACAAACCTATTTTGTTTATTTAAATTTTTCATATTTCGTAGATAATATTTTATAATCGTTGGACTTAAATAATGCTCGTTATGAAGCGTTGCATTTCCTGATAATTGGCTTCAATACTTTGTAATAGTTTGAATTGAGCCTTTGAGCGTTGTAAATTATGCAACGGACCGTTGATTTTATAATACGTATCACCATTCAGATAATCGGCAAGGAAACGGCTTAGCTGCATATAAGTCAGCAAACGGGCACCAAATGGCAACAATTCAATTTCAATTGGTGTAAGAAATTTTTTTGCAGATTCTAAATAACCTTTTGTATATGACTTAAAAATTTCCATATTGAACGAAACATTGTTTAAGTCTAGATCATCCTCTTTTCCGGTATTACCGGCAGTACGCATAAAATCACCAAAATCAGACATTACAAAACCTGGCATTGCAGTGTCCAAATCTATTACACACAGCACTTTACCATTTGCATCGAACAACATATTATTTACTTTCGTATCGCAATGATTAATGCGCTTAGGAAGTTTCCCTTCACGGAAAAGGCGTTCACACTGGCACATTTCATCAGCGCGCTTTTCTACTTCGGCAACCAAATCCGATACTTCATTTAAACGACCTACAGCATTTTTTTTTACCGCTTCACGAAATTGCATTAACCGGAATTCCATATTGTGAAAATTCGGAATTGTTTCACCTAAGGGTTCTCCTGGAAGATCTGCCAGCATCGATTGGAAGTTACCAAATGCTTTACCAGCATAATAAGCATATTCGGGAGTGACTGCTTCAAAGGTTTTTGATTCAGAAATAAGAAGCATCATTCTCCAGTAATTTTCACCATCAAAATAGTATAATTTACCATCTAAAGCAGGAATAAGCGTAAGGGTTTTCCGCTCAATATCCGTTTCACCGGCTTCAGTTAATTTATGACGAATATGATCTGTAATGCGCTTAATATTGCTCTGTAACAAATTAATATCTTTAAAAATTTGATGATTTATTTTTTGAAGAACATACTCTTCTGAAACATTTATCAAAGTTACCTTATAAGTGGAGTTAATAAACCCTCCTCCAAAAGGAGTTATATCATTTACTACTCCTCCAATTTGAAAGTTTCTCGTAATGGCTTGCAATTCGTTCATATTTTTTTATTTTGTGTGTAAAAATCCTTTAAGTTTGGAAAAAACGGATGATACCCGCCCAGCAAAAACGGTGATATCCGTTCACTTTTTTCATAATCAGTCAGGGCGTTGTAAAAATACTTTGTATGTACCGGAAGTGAAACCGGTCGGTGTCGTAAAAGTGATACTTTGTTCAGTTACTGATGCAGCATTGATCAGGTACGCAACGGTAGTGTCATTCACAGCAAGCAATCTAATATGATCTTCTGGCTCAAATCCTTTGCCGGTAAGGGTAATCTCACCTTCAGCAAAAACATCTATGCTTGAAGGAATGTTGATGTCTGTTATTTCAAATTTGTTCAGATCGTCTTCCAGACTTTTCCCGTCAGTACAACTATGCAGGGTCATTCCTATCCCAAAACAAACCAGACTGACAAATAAACTAATGAATATTAATTTTACAGCTGTAATTCGTTGGGTGTGCTGAGTTGTTTTTTGAGGTGTTGACATATTCTATTTATTCGCAAAAAAATGAATGGAATCTTACATCTTAAGGATTAAATGCCTACAGTTATATCAGCACTATTCGGATTGTAAGCTAAGGTAACCCAATAAACATGGGTAAATAAATTAAGTATATAAAAATATTGTGTTTATTTATATGTTAAAACTTTCTCTTTGGCCAACAATTCTCTAAAAAATAATGAATTTAAAAATAATCGTGAACTTCCTAACCAGCATGATCTGAAATATGGATTATCAACAAAGTAAATTAAATTATTACCTGCTAAAACTGCTGGTGTACCTTTTATCATATTAAGATATTTATTTTGAATAAAACCACTCAATAGAGGTTTGTCTGAATAGTAGATAGGTGTAACAAACCTGCTTTTAGGATTTGAAATAATAATATTCCCATTTTTAAAAAGAGGAATATTTTCATTTGATAATCCATAAGCTATTGGATGAGTAAGATCAATTTCAGCATTCAAAATAACTCCATTTATTGTTGTATTGTTTTTATGTTCAATATAATCTGAATATATGCCGTAAGTTATTGAATCCTTTTGACTTATGTCTTTTAATAAATTGATATCAGAGAAACCAAGATTGTTTGTTGTCTTATATGCTGTTCCCATAGTTATCAAAGTATTGTTACTTGCCCAGCTGACTAGTTTATCCGATATCTCGTTTGTGAGGTTGAAACTATCAGTTAAAACGATGGCATTGTATTTATAAAGATTAATTTTCCCTAAGTTGTCTGCATCAATCAGACTGACCGGGATACCAAACCTAAAGTCCAACAGGTGCCATAATTCCCCAATAGCACTGAAATCTGATTTTTTACTTATTAAAATTGCAACAACAGGTTTTGAAATTCTCTTAAAATGGGGGCTGCCCAAATCACAATCAGTTCCATTTCCGTTATTCACTGCAAACACTGGAATTTTTATTTTACCGGAATAATTATTAATTATTTTATTAATTTCCTCAATACTGCATGATTGTTCCTTCACCGGGATCATTATAGTTCCTGGATTAAAATGATGTTCAATTTCATCTATATTAAATGTAAATGGTGAATCAGCAACTTTTAGTTTTATTCCATTGTTTTGAAGGTAATATAAAAAACTATAAGAATAATAATCATTTAATTCAAACAAATATGCAAAATTAGTAAGAGAAACTTTGCGTACTTCTTTTGTGATAACTGAGTCTGTTTGTTCTCCAATAAGATTATTAATATCTCTTAATTCAGCGTAATTTATATTTAATGCTAAAGGAATTGTCCATGTTGTGACATCATAAAATATTGAATCCTTGAAGTTTGTAACTTTATCAAAAATCGTTTTTATTATACTATAATTTTGTTGTTTACAAGGAACCACATAGGAATAATCTTTATCAAAAATATTCTCATTAAGTTTTATGGCTTTGTTGAGTTTATATATCATTATATTATGAATATTTAATATCCTGATTAACTCTTTTGTTGTTGATCTATCTGATTTACTACCAAAAACATAACCTTTAATTTGATCCCTATCAGCCAATTTCCTTTTTTCAATAAAAAAATTCCTCTGATAATTTAGTAATTCATTCTTCATTTCATATGCTGCTTTTAATGCAGATATTGAGCAATAAACCTGATTTCGAATCATATCAACAAATCGAATTTCCACATTCTCTTTTTTACGAACAAAGCCTTTTGGATTTGGCTGTTCGTAGAGTATGCCTATACCTCCGATCAAATCTGAAAGAGTAGCTCCTTTACCTGTATAAAAATCATCATAACCTTCTTTTGAAAAATATAGGGTGCCTATGGTATTTAGAATTTCTGAATGATATTTAGAAATTTTATTTGTAATAGCCCAATTTTCATCAGGGATAAGAAGATTTGTGCTATTTTTTTCTCCCGGGGAAAAAAATGATCCGCTTGTATTTTCACGTTCGTGATAATCATTTACAAGAGTGGGCATCCATTTATAAAAAAGCTCCATTCTGTAGTAACTTTCAGGATGTTGAACAAATAACCAATCTCGGTTTAAATCGGACCAATAATGATTTAACCTACTAGAAGGTTCCGGTTCATGAAATTCTCTGCTGTTTTCATCACTATTTTGACTATATGACATATTAGAATTAACCCATGTGGCATATTTCTGAACACCATCGGGATTTAATGAAGGTTGTAATATAATTACATTATTCTCAAGTACATTACTAATAAAATCGTTATCAGAAGCTGCGAGGATATAAGAAACAACAACAGAAGCATTTATACCACTGGCTTCATTTCCATGAATACTGTAGCACAGCCATGTAATCAGGGGCAAACTATCAACGTTAATTTTTCCTGATTTATCAGGATTGCATAGTTCAAGATGATTTTTTCTGATATTTTCGATATTTGCAAAATTCTTTTTGGAACTTATTAAAAGGGAAATCAATGGTTTTCTTTCGTAACTATAGCCATTTTGAATTATCTTTATTCTGTCGGATTTTTGAGCCAATAAATTAAGATATGATACTGTTTGGTCATAGCTAATGTATTGTTGTCCTATTTCAAAACCAAAATATTCCATAGGAGTTGGTATTGCCGGATTCATTTTATTAATGCCTTCCGGAATATAATAATTCAAATCTATAGCTGAGATTGAACCATTAAAAAATATAATGAAAAGTACACTTAAAATTAAAAATTTTCTTTTCATGAAAGCATTAATTTATTTTAGTTTACCAAACCTATTTTTTATTACATTCCAAGTACTATCTGTTTCTATGGATTCATATCTGAATATCATTACACCTGAAGCTCCTCCGTCAATGGAAGATGCGATTTGTTCATCCATTTCTGTAGGGGTAACAGCAACACCCTTAGCATCAGGAAAAGCCTGGAGACCTGTAGCGATTTTACACTTCGAATCAACACGATTTATTGCACCTATTGCTATTGTTTTTAACCAACTCGGACTTTTTCCATAACTTTTAAAATATGACATTGGATTAATCATATCTAAGAGGGTTGAATGCAATGCATAATTCTGTGCATAATGAACATTTGCATAATTTTCATCTGTTGCACCTTCAGGCATAAAAGCAGCAGAAAGTTTAATCCCGGGTTTCAATCTTTCTATTATATCCCTTACTGCTGAAATATACCCGTAAATAACTTCTTTTCTCATATCAACCCAAGTGACAACATCCGGGTCTTTGTTTGAATACAAATCTATAAGGCCAGTTTTCTTAGCATAATGTTCGTAATCAGTTGCCGTTTGAAAAAATCCCAACAAACGGGTTGTATCACAACCTAAAGAAGCGGCTTTTTTAAGAGAATAGGGATCAAATGAATAAACAAGATGACCATATCTGATGTAATCAAGATGAATTCCATCGCAATCAAAATGAGTCAAAAAATATTTGATATTGTCTGCTACATATTCTTTATATCCCGGATAAAACGGATTTACCCAGGAATTGGTCATACGATACGGTCTGATTTTGGAATCAGAAGGAAAAGGAGCATGATAAACGTGCGCATCAGGATTTGCTTCTAAATATGCATTATCTTGAAAAACAGTATACCAAAGGTGTACTTTTATAGATTTTACATGTGCTTTTGTGATGAAGTCTGTTAACTTTTCAGCATTAATCTTCATACCTCCCGTTCCTTTGACTAAAAGGTAAACCTCATTAACATGATTATTAGCCATCTTATCTACAATTTCCTGATTGTTAGAAGTTAAGGTACTCCCAAACATCCAAAAGCCTTTTGATGGTAATTCGCCGGCAAACAATTGAAACTGCATTAAAAATTGAAATACCAATATAAAAAATATATACGGAGCTATTCTACTTTTCATTTTTCTTAATATTTTATGTGAATATTTTCAGCTGTAATTTACAATTAAAGCATGTTGCCAATGCATTAAAACAATCCGAAAGAGGAATACGCATTGTAGGTGATACACTGAATCAAGTAAGTAACATTATGCTTCAATTGCCTTATCTGGATAACTTTGAACGCTTTCTGCAGTTTTTCAGATTAATGGATATTATAGGACAAAATAAAGATCTTGTAACGCTTGCAAGTGTTAATTACAAAAACCTTCACTTTGATACTAAGAATAAACGTATTCTGACCATTCACGAGTATTTAATGAAAAACCACCGCGAATCTATTGACTTAAAACAAATTGCCTCATTGGTTAATATGGCAGTGAGTTCACTCTGTCGTTTTTTTAAATCAATTGTAGGCATTACTATCTTCGAATATCTGAACAAAATCAAAGTTGATTTTGCATGCAAATTATTAATGGACATGAATATTAGTATTTTAGATGTTGCTATAGATAGCGGATTTAATAATATAAGCCATTTTAATAAACAGTTTAAAAAAGTGACAGGAGTAACACCATTAGTGTACCGAACACATTTCACCCACTTTGTTGTCAATGGCAAATTGTTGAAACATATTTAACACCTGTTTTTTGACTTATTTATTCCAACGTCAATCTCTAAAAAATAAGCATCTGAAGATTTGCTTTAAAAATCCTAAGTGTTATAAATTAAAGTTGGAATTTCACTCTCTTCAATCCCATTTTATATCCTATAAAAGCATAAAATGTAATTACTAAAAATGATGGGAATAAAATCCAATAAGCTAGTTGGATATTGCCGGTAATGTCTTTCAACCAACCAAAAGCAAGCGGAATGATGGCACCACCAACAATGGCTATGACAAGTAAGGATGAACCTACTTTGGTATATTTTCCGAGATGCGAAATGGCTAAGGGCCAAACTGCTGGCCAAACCATAGAACTCGAAAATCCGAGCAAGGATACCAAATGAATAGCAATATGAGTAGGCATAATCACTACTAACACTGAAATTACGCTCCCCGAAACAGCACATATTTTCAATGCTGTGGTTTGCGAAATCACATTGGGCACTAATAAAATTCCCATTATACAACCCAATGCAATGGCATAAACCGTATGCATAGTGTAGGTTTCGGGGTTAGCAAGTCCAATAGTGTTGGCAAAATCGACTGGTGTAACAAAAATTATGGTATCCAAACCTATATAAAAAAACAAAGCTAAAACTCCCAACAACAAATGTGGAAATCCGAGAATGCTTTTTTTGCTATTTACAAATGTTGTAAGTGCTATATCTTCATCTATTTCATTTTCTACATCTTCGCCTTTAGCCTTTATCTCGGGAAGTGGAGCAAACCAAGCCAAAACACCCAACATTATAAACACACCTACAATGATATAAAAGGGCACTAACATATCCTGCAAACTGACGGTTATCTGGCTAATGTTTAAAAACAAAGCCAAAAATATGGGAGCAATAGCCCATCCACTGCGGTTGATAATAGTCATAATGCTGATGCGACGAGCTGCCGATTCAATAGGTCCACATATGGTAACATATGGATTTACAGCTGCTTGCAACAGTGTATTCCCGGCTCCACTCACAAACGAAGCCAGTAAGAATAAGGGAAAACTTGCAAACTTTGCCGATGGTATAAAAAGTGCCAAACCTATAGAAAAAAGTACAAATGAAACCGACATTCCTTTGCGGTAGCCAATTTTTTGAATCAATAATCCTGCAGGATAGCCAAATACAATAAAAGCACTAAAAGTCGCAGAGATAATCAGATATGAATCGGCACTGCTCAGATAAAAAGCTTTTTTCAAGTATGGAATTAACAATCCGTTGATTCCTAATGAAAAGCCAATAGCGAAAAACATTATACCCACGAAAACAAGGGGTAGGAAGTAATTTGAATTATTTTTATTCATAATCATTAGTATTTTCTTCCAGGTTTTATATAAGCTAATTTTTCTAATTCATCGTGGATAAACAAGCAATTCTCTAAATTGTATGCATCCTCCAGATGGTATGCAATTTTCAAATTCCCATTGTTATTCTCGTCTAAAACTGTATTTAACCAATTTTTTACCACTTCACGAGGGGTTTTTTCCATTAACAAATCTACTGATGGAAATACATTTATCTCTACTTCCTGCCCTATGACATGTCGTATATTTTTGATGGATGTCCCTGAACCAACATCTACTATACCTAAGTGTTTTATACTTTTAATTGAATTCAACAGATAGTCGGATTTGCCACATGAATGTAATCGTACCACACCCAGTTTGTCGCCCAACTGACTGATGTATGGTACTACAAATTCATCGTATAATTCTTTTGACAACATTGTACCCGAACATTCACCCACATGAATTGATGTAATTGGAATATTAGTTAAATCGGAAAAATATTGAACTATTTTGATATATGCATCGGTAATCCATTGGTGTATGGCATGCGCTAAATCTGGGTCTAACACTAACATGGTCATAATATTTTCACCCACTAGTTTGAGCGAAGTGGTGATAATTCCATGTATGGTTGCTCTGCCAGATTTATCCCAAAAAAATGGTGGTATTACCTGTAAATCAGGATTTTCGTTTTGAATCTTTATAATTTCGTTGGTCAATTCCAGTATAAACGGATGCTTTAACAAATCATCGTTGGCAGGCAATTCTGAAGCGGAACTTATATTCTGAAGCGGATAACCTTTTACATCGGCATCTGTATTGCCAAAAAACGAAAACTCAGCACCCAGCAAAACAGCCAATATCATATTGGGCTGAATAGCACCTACTTGAACCATGTTTTCAGAATAATAGTCGGCTTGAACCAAATTATCTTCCATATTATAAAGAGCATAATTTGGGAATTTATTTCTCAAAAATGCATTTATTTTACGATCCGTTTCTAATCTGAATAAGGGATTTAGATAGTATTCGCTGTCGAATGTAAAATGCCCATTGGTATTGAGCCAACCTTTTGAAACACTTGCTTGTATTTTTATCATAATGCTTTAATTTAATGAAATTCTATAATAAAATTTATTCCGAATAATAATTTAAATTATTTACTTTAAAATTTTCTAAATGCCTATTAACTCTAAGTTGAAAATCATTCCAGTCTTTATTGGATAATGGTGTCCAAACTGCTTCAGAGAAAGCACAAATTCTAGGAAAGGTCATAATCTCGCATAGATCTGTGGTATGTGTAAATACAGACCATAAACATGCCTGTGCTCCTAAAACGTGTTTAGCATATTCTGGCTCTAAACTTTTCGGAATGGAATAATAATTGTAAACATCTTCGAGGGTTGAAATATCCTTGCCCCACGATTTTGGATGATTGGGATTATTAGATTGGGCATGGTCGAAATACACGAATTCTTCTGGTGTCATTACTACATTATGTCCTGAACGAGCGGCTATCAAACCTCCATCCTCGCCTTGCCACGACATTACTGTTGCATTTGGTGCAAGACCACCTTCCAGAATCTCATTCCAGCCCACGAGATTTTTTCCATACGATGTCAGGATTTTTTCAATACGTCGAATAAAATAGCTTTGCAATTCTAACTCATTGGCTAAATTTTCTGTTTTAATGCGACTTTGGCATTTAGGACAGTTTTTCCAATCCAATTTTCCACATTCATCACCTCCAATATGAAAGTATTTTCCGGGGAAAAGTTCGGCAACTTCTTTGAACACATCAGATAAAAAAGAAAAAACATAGTCATTTCCAGGACATACATCAGCTGGTACTACGCAAGGATTTCGTGCTTCTGTAACAGGGAAATTAGTAAATGCACGAACACCAGCAGTTTTTCCAAAACATGTTAGTTCAGGGTATGCAGCTATCATGGCTGCCGAATGACCAGGCACATCTATTTCGGGAACAATGGTAATAAACCGTTCTTTGGCGTATTTAACTACTTCTCGAATTTCCTTTTTCGTATAATATCCGCCGTATCTTCTTCCCGGATAACCTTCTTGATCACGCCATGCACCAACCGAAGTTAGTTTAGGATATTTTTCGATTTCGATTCTCCAACCGTGTGAATCTGTTAGATGCCAGTGAAAGGTATTTATTTTATAAAAGGCAAGCCAATCGATATATTTTTTCACCCAATTTACATCCTGAAAATGACGTGAAGCATCGATCATAAGTCCTCGCCATGCAAATTGAGGATAATCTTTTATAATTAAACATGGTATTGATATTTTTTCTCCATTTTTACTTGATTTTAAAAGCATTAACTGTCGTAAAGTTTGTGCTCCATAAAACAGTCCTGTAGGATTCAAAGCTGCAATTTCCACTCCATTTTTGGTAATTGTAAGCGTATATCCTTCTACATTAATTATACCGTCAATCTTATCTTTCAAAACAAACCGTATTCCATTTTTGTTTTTCGAAGACTTTTTAATGGACAGGTTGATCCCATTGTCTTCGAGTAATTTTTCTTTTAAAAATTTCGCAACTCCAGCTACCAAGGTATCATTACTTGAATAATTCACTTTGCTTTGTTTGGCAAAAGTATAGTCGCCATTTGTTTCAATGAACGAAACGGGTTTTGGAATAATCGCAGTGGTTTGTGCAGTAGAGCTAAAAATCACAAGTACCAACACAAGGTACAATACAAATACTTTTCCCATTTTTTCATTTTTCACTTTGGATATTTCGGCGATACTGACCATCCAATCGGTTAAATTCCGGCGATATTGACCACCCTTAAGTTTTGAATCAAAAAACACAATCGACTGACAAAACAACTCGTTCATACGTAATTTCTTGGTTAATTAATATTCGTGGACTATTTAATTTCAGCAATACAAAAATATATCGTAAACTGGTTTGTGCCTAAAACCATTTTCACTGCTTTTGGTGCTATATTGACAATTATTCCTACATTTGCATATAAATGTTCTAAAAAACACTCACTTTCAATACTATTTTTGAATCAAAAAACACAACTCCGCTGAAATTGTTCTGCGCATAATTCTACTGTTTTTAGGTGTGTAAATGTAATTGTTTTACACCTTAGGCCGCTGTCCTATATTCGGGGTACATTATATTAAAGAAAACGCCGCTAATAAAAATAATTTTGCTTGTTTTTTCATTTTTTCTAATTTAATTTACAAAACATGAAAAATAGGAGATTCGTAATTAAATCTATAATATTTATCACAATAGTTCGTTCAAAACTTAGTTAATTCGCTGAAATGCAGTAAAATAACCCTTAATTTATTTGTTTAAAACCGCAGGAAATCGTATATTTAAAGTATTAATTACCAGTTAATTACTCTATTTATGA
>Ga0209125_1000851_pt1 | contig 34317 bp, 32 predicted proteins | sample BarGraIncub1131A_FD_184503 | JGI IMG/M metagenome (GOLD analysis project Ga0209125, IMG submission 184503) | Arctic peat soil microbial communities from Barrow, Alaska - Barrow Graham LP Incubations 11-31A (SPAdes) (version 2) | ecosystem: Environmental > Terrestrial > Soil > Wetlands > Peat... | reverse complement strand
CTGATGAGTTTGAAATAGCATATGAAAAAGCAACCAAACTTAATCTAGCAATAGCAATTTAAATTTAAGGGAACTTCTAACAATAACTTTCTCATTTTAATTTGTACTTTTTATTGACATAGGACCAGATATGAATTTATAAAAACCTCCATCACTAGGATAGTCCATCCATCAGTTGTAAGCTTTAGTCTTATTCCCTTTATCATTCTCCTTATAGCCATGCCCTCAAAGATATGGCTATCTAGCTTTAATAAAAATCTGAGCGAGGAAATAAATTCAGAGACCTTAAAGGCTACCTCTGTAGATGCACTAAATGATGTCTTTATATTAGCAGGAGCTTCCTTTTCTCTTCTCTTTTCTAAATTCAGTAATATTCCGGTTGATGGATATATTGGGGTACTAATAGCAATATTTATCATGTATTCTGCTTATAGATTAGCTAAGGAAACTTTGAACCCTATTCTTGGAGAAGCAGCAGATCCTGATTTTGTAATGGAAATTATAAATCGCTTAAAGGAATATGAATATATATCTGGAGTTCATGATTTAATAGTTCATAATTATGGGCCAACAAGAATCATGGTTTCTGTTCATGCAGAAGTGCCCTGTGATATATCAATATCCAAAATCCATGAGATAATAGACAAAGTAGAAAAGGATATTTATGAAGCTATGGGTGTATATATTATCATACATACAGACCCTATAAATACTGATAATGAAGAGGTAGCAAGGATACGAGAGGATATAATAAATATATTAAAAAGTTATAAAGAAGTAAAGTCCTTTCATGATTTCAGAGTTGTGGGAACTGAAACTTACAAAAATCTGGTTTTCGATGTGGTATTAAAAAGCAATTCGGACTTTTCTATAAAAGGTCAACGAGCTCTAAAAGCTTTTATAGATACGGACGTAAAAGCCTTAGGCCCAAACTATAATTCAGTTATAACCTTTGATCGAGATTTTACCTCTAAATCAAAAAATTAAAACCACCTACCTGGTGGTTTTAATTTTTACTGATTTTTTTTACTTTTAGCCTCTTGTATTTTATCCTGCAGATCATCTAGGACCTTCTTTGCTTCATCTATGGAATCTTCAAGCTCTAAAAGCTTTGAAGCTCCCTCCTCTGACGCATCAGGATTTTTTTTAATGTCATAATAGAGCTTCCCAATTTCACCATAGATCTTTTTGATTTTTTCTTCTTCAGCATGAACGGTTCCCTTTAATTTTACAACCTCAATCATTTCACCAGACTTTGCAGAAACATTTGCAGCACCTTCAGTTACAGATTTAGCAATTGTTGATAATGCAACTTTAAAAGAATCTTTAAAAGCCATAATAAAAGCCTCCATACATTTTTATTCTATGATATCATATATTTCTATATTTGTCATTTATCTTGCTTGTAGGAATAAACATATAATTTATGTAATGCTCTAGTTGCCATAATATACTTTAATTTATCTCCTTTTTCCTTATCCTCTAAAGCCATAATAACCACATCAAATTCCATGCCCTTAGAAAAATAGGATGGTAGTATGACAACTCCTCCAGTATAATTTATATCTTCCCTATTTATAACTTTTATTCTTGTATTAGAATTCATGGAAGCTCTTATTCTTTCTAGCTCAAGATCATTTTTGCATATAACTGCTATATTTTCATAAGCATCTTCACTTTTCACTTTAGCATCCTCGAGTCGTGCTATCGTTTCACTTATAGCATCAGCCATTAAGGAAAAGCTATCAAAGGACTCCTCTGTAACTATATCTCCTTGTCTTACCATATAATCCTGCTTTGCTACCTCTTCCTTATCTTTAAGGAACTTAGAAGCATACTGCATTATCTCCGCTGTAGATCTATAACTTTTATACAAATTGAACTCTTCTATACCTAATCTAAGCCTATCTCCTTCATTTATACCTAATGAATCTTCATTTTCAGGAAGTAATCTCTGATTTCTATCCCCTACTAAGGTAAAGAATTTACATTTTGTTATATCTTCAATCACCTTTAGTTGTAATATGCTATAATCCTGAAATTCATCTATTACTATATGCTTTATCTCATTTTTTAGCCTTGCACCCTCTAGTTTTACTTTAATATATAATATTGGAGCTAAGTCATCTATAGTTAGTTGCTCACCTTTATTATATTTTTTATATATTTGTATAGAGCTCGGAATAGCCATCCATTCTAAGCTCTTTCTAGATAATATAAGTTCTCTTATTACTTCCCGTATCTTAGCCCTTCTGAAATATAATAAATTACTTTCTTCATCATTTTTTTCTTCCTCTGAAAGCTTAGAAATTGAAGCTTTAAAATTATCATTTATATCCCTTATTTGATCATCTCTTTCATTATTTAGCTTTAAGTATATTATGGATCTTACTTTTCTTAGACGCCTAAGAAGAGGTAAATTCATATAATCAGCTAGAAGACCTCTTATCTCCTCCACAGTTAATACAACTTTCCCTTTATAAACTAAAGGCTCTACGCCCACATAGTCCCCATTGTAGCATTTAATTTCTTTATCTAAGCTTTCAATAAACTCTAAAGAATTTTTATACTTAACTATTCCCAGAAAAGCCTTATCTTCACTTAATACCTTTTCCATATATTCCTTGTAGCTCATACAATTTAATAAATAGTCTAGTTCCTCAAAAGATATACCTTTTGTTTTGATATCCTTACTTTTAAGTAACTTCTTTTTCTCATATAGCTTTCCTTCCTCTGTCATCAAGGCTTCGCCTGCTATAATATTATAAGCAAATTCATTAAAGGTAAGCTGTTTTACTCCTACCTCCCCTAAACTCGGCAATACGGTCCCGATATATTCCATAAAAATTGAATTAGGTCCAAGGATTAGAACCTTATCTCCAAGAGTATCTCTATAATTATAAAGAAGGTAAGCAACTCTATGCAAGGCAATGGTTGTCTTGCCGCTACCTGCTATTCCATTTACAAGAACAGTTTTATTATAGGGCTTACGTATTATATTATCCTGTTCCTTTTGGATAGTCATAATAATATCCTTAAGTTTATCTCCTGCATTCTTACTTAAGGTAAGCTGAAGTATCTCGTCTTTAACATCTAAAGCAGAATCAAACATTCCCTTTAGCTTAGCTTTTTTTATTATATACTGTCTTTTTAGCTTAACATCCACTTTAACCTTACCCGTAGGAGCATTATACGAATCCTCCCCCATGCTGCCTTCATAAAAAATAGAAGCAACTGGTGCTCTCCAATCTACAACTATTGGTTCATAACTACCTCTAGGTATTATTCCAAATCTTCCTATATACAACTTTTCTAAAGCTTGAAACTCAGAATCCAAGAAATCTATTCTTCCAAAATATGGGGAGGGAGCTAGTATAACAAGTTCTTTAAGCCTATTGTCTATATTCCTAAAGGCTTCTTCCTTTACAAATATCTCATGATCAAAATATTCCATAAGTCTATCTTCATCATCTCTGTATTCTTCAAGAACCCCCTTTCTGTAATCTATAATAAAGTCAGTCATATCCTTTCTTTGCTTAGCATATTCTAAAAGCTCTTCCTTAATTATCTCAGTTATCTCTTTTAGCTTATCTTCTTCTAGTTTAAATTCAAAAGCTTCCACTCTATCAAATCTCCTATCTTTCTATTATTTCCATAAATTCCGCTCCTGTTAAAGTTTCCTTTTCCATGAGCTTATCTGCTGCTATACTCAATATATCTTTATTATCTTCAAGTAGTTTCAAGGTAGTTTTATGGGCACTTTTTATAATACCCAGTATTTCATCGTCAATTTCTTTTTCTGTTGCTGGGCTACATTTCATAACCCCACTTCCATCTAAGTATATATTAGTTTTTATCTCCATACCCATCATATCAAACTTCTCTGACATTCCATATGTAACTACCATACTTCTAGCGGTTTCTGTAGCCTTTTCTATATCATTTGCGGCACCGGTGGATATTATGTTAAATTCTACTTCCTCTGCGGATCTTCCTCCTAAAAGTATAACTATTTTATTAAATAATTCTTCCTTAGATATAAGGTACTTTTCTTCTGATGGTAGCTGCATAGTGTATCCTAAAGCTCCCATAGTCCTTGGCACTATTGTTATTTTGTGAATTGGATCAGAGTCTTTTATTAGCACAGCGGTTAAAGCATGCCCTATTTCATGAAAAGCTACAATTCTCTTTTCCTTAAAAGACATAATCCTATCCTTCTTTTCTTTTCCTGCTATAATAACCTCTACAGCTTCTAAAAGGTCTTGAAACGCAACAGTCTTTCTAGAATCTTTAACCGCCCTTAAAGCAGCTTCATTAACAATATTTGCAAGATCTGAGCCTACCGCACCAGGAGTAGATCTTGCTATAACCTCTAAATCTACATTATCCTCAATCTTTACGCCCTTTACGTGAACCCGAAGTATTGCTTCTCTTCCCTTTAAATCAGGTCTATCAACTATGATTCTACGATCAAACCTTCCAGGCCTGAGTAGTGCCTTATCTAATACCTCTGGTCTATTTGTTGCCGCAATAATAACAACTCCCTTAGAAGAATCAAAGCCATCCATCTCTGCAAGAAGCTGATTTAAAGTTTGCTCTCTCTCATCATTTCCACCTGGATAACCACTATCTCGACTTTTACCTATGGCATCAATTTCATCAATAAAAATAATGCAAGGGGCTTTTTCTTCTGCCTGTTTAAATAAGTCTCTAACCCTTGCAGCTCCCATACCCACAAACATCTCCACGAAACTAGAGCCGGATAAGGAAAAGAAGGGTACCTTAGCTTCTCCAGCTACAGCCTTAGCTAGTAATGTTTTCCCTGTACCAGGAGGGCCCACGAGTAGTGCACCTTTAGGAAGCTTAGCTCCTATATCCGTATACCTTTGAGGATTGTGCAGAAAATCTACTATCTCAATTAAGGACTCCTTAGCCTCTTCCTGCCCAGCTACATCTTGAAAACTTTTCCCCGTCTCATTTTCAGCATATAACTTAGCTGTATTTTTTCCGAAGGACATGACTCCGCTCCCAAATTTTTTATCGAGTCTTCCAAAAAAAATCCTTCCTATAAGCAAAAATAATATTATTGGAATAACCCAGTTTGTGACTATACTTATTATAGAAGAATTTTCATCTACCGCCATACCATATCTAGCTCCAGAAGCCTCAAGTTTATTTATTAGCTCTGGATCATCTATTTTACCTGTTACTAATTGTTTTTTAACTTCACCACTATCAGGCTTTGGTATTACTATTAGCTTATCTTTTCCTATTGAAACTTCAGATATTTTTTTTTCACTTAGAAGCTTGGTAAATTTTTTGTAATCTATTGTACCCGTTCTAAGGCTAACTAAAGCATAATTTAAAACTAATAATAAAACTATTACAGCTACAGCATAATATGCTGTATACTTATATTTCTTATCCTTAAACATATATTACTCCTAGAGGTTAATTTTATTTAGTAAAGCTATGGACATATAAGCTAAGGCCGCAGCCGCAATAGGCAATATATCCTCATCTATATTAAAATTGCTACTATGCAAGGGTTTATCTGTACCTAGGTCGGCATTTTCATTTCCTATCCATATATAAGCCCCCTTAGTTGTCTGTAAAAATGCTGAGAAATCCTCCCCTGCCATACTTCCTTTATCTAGCCTTACAAGACTTTCCTCACCTAATAGTTCCACTGTGGCCTCCATCAAAGCATCAATTACCTTTGGATCATTAACTAATACAGGATGATATTCATCATAAATAAATTCATACATTGCTCCGTTTGCGTCGCATATTCCCTTTATAACTTCCTCCATCATAGCATTTATCTTCTCGCTTAAATAAGGAGCTAGGCTTCTAACTGTGCCCTCTAGGATAGCATTGTCAGGTATTATGTTATTAGCAGTCCCAGCTTCAAATTTTCCTATGGTTAAAACTGCCGCCTCTAAAGGATCAAGTCTTCTACTCACAATTAACTGGAGCCCAGTATATATTTGTACCCCAAGTGATATAGGATCGATAGAAATATGGGGCGAAGCTGCATGAGCACCTTTCCCATGAATTATTATTTTGAAAAAAGCTGTAGCAGCCATAATGGCACCTTTTTTCATGCCAATTTTACCCGAAGGAAGAGTGGGCCATACATGTGCACCTAATGCATAATCAACCTTTGGGTTTTCAAGTACTCCATCCTTTATCATTTCAGCTGCTCCAGTAGCATTTTCCTCACTTGGTTGAAAAACAAATTTTATATTACCATTAATATGTTTTTTTAATTCAGTTAGTATTATGGCAGCACCTAAAAGCCAAGCCACATGTCCATCATGGCCACAGGCATGCATTAAACCAGGCCTTGTGGATTTAAAGCTTACCTCATTTTTCTCCTCTAATTTAAGACAATCCATATCTGCTCTAAGAAGGATAGTTTTACCTGGATTTTTCCCCATAAGTAATCCAACTACACCTGTATGGCCTACACCTGTTTTAACCTGGAGTCCAAGTTCCTTTAATTTATCTGAAATAAATTTAGCGGTAACATACTCTTCTAGTCCTATCTCAGGATAAGCATGAATCCTTCTTCGGATATCTATTATTTCTTGTTTTATTTCTTCTGCTTTATCTAATATTTCCTTCTGTAAATTCATAAATATATGCGCCCCTTATATTATGTTTTGTTACATTATAACACTTTTTAATGTGTACACTAAATAGGGTAGCTATAAAGCTACCCATTAATTATAAAATACTTATAAACTTGCCAACCAACCCTGGATCAAATTGAGTTCCTGCCAATCTATTAATTTCCTCTTTTGCAGCGCTCTCAGATATTATTTTTCTATAAGGTCTTTCTGAAGTCATAGCATCAAAGGCATCTGCAATTGCAATAATTCTAGACTGAATTGGTATTTCTTCTCCCTTTAAACCTAAAGGGTAGCCGTTTCCATCCCACCATTCGTGATGCTTTAATATACAGCTAGCTATATGGGATATTTCTGGGGAAGATTGTGCTATTCTATAGCCTATTTCACTATGTCGTCTTATCTCATTTCTCTCTTCCTGCGTTAAAGAATCCTCTTTAAAGAGTATGTCATCAGAAATACCAACTTTTCCTATATCATGAAAAGAGGCTAAAAGCTCTATATCATTTAATTCTCTGCCATTTAATCCAATAAGCCTTGCTAAGTCACCACAATGCTTCTTTAATCTATCCACATGGCCTAAATTAACGAAATCTCTTGTGTCAAGATTTTTTATCAGAGCCTGTACAATTCTATTTCTCACGGCAAGACTATGTCCTAGCTTTTCCCTATACATATTATTGTCTGCTTCTCTAAATATATCGCTTATTTCCTTGGTGGTATCCCAAGCAATTGAATAGCCTATAGATAAACTTAAATACAGTTGCTTATAATCTGCATTATATAGTCTTGAAAACTCAATTATATTTTCAACCTTTTTTGCTATATCCTCTTCACTTGTATTTGTTAATATAACTGCAAACTCATCTCCACCGATTCTACAAACTACATCCTGGTCAGATACGGATTGTTCTAGAACCTTAGCCGCTAAAGTAAGTAGTACATCACCCTTACTGTGTCCCATAGTGTCATTTATTAATTTAAGTCCATCCACATCACATAATATTATACAAACAGGAAAATACTCAAGCTTAGTCAACTTATCGATCTCATTTTCAAAATAGCCTCTATTATATATACCTGTAAGTGCATCATGCATACCATGATATCTTAAGGCCTTTTCTTCATTTATTCTATCTGCTATTTCCCTTTCCAACTTTTTAATAGTGCTTATATCCTGACAAATAATCAAAATTCCTAGGTTGTCCATTAACTTATCTTGAATTTTTGAGCCTATGAAGCTCACAGGTATCTCTACCCCTCTCTTTGTCATAATGTTAAGTTCTTTTTTGAAATAATGTTTCTCTGCTTTATCTATTAATGGGAAAATAAATCTTCCTAGTTCACTATTAAATAAAAAGTCCAAATCCTTTCCATAAACTTCTTCTTGCTCATAATCCAAAACCTCCTGAGCTCTAGAATTAATATTTACTATCCTACCATTACTATCTGTTACTATTATTAAATCCGTTACATTATCCAATATTAGTTCTGGATTTATAACATCATCTTTACTTAGAAATTTATATTTATACTTAGCAATGCCTACCCCTAGGAACCAAGATAAAAGCGTTAAATTATCCAAAATTGGTATTTTAAAATCAGACATAATTGTAAAACCAATATTAACTGTTAAAGCCAATGTACCTACTATCCCAGATATGAATAAGGTTTTAATTTGTTTTCTTATCTTTACTTTTTTAACATTCTTAAAACCTAAAAATAATAATAAATAATAAATAAAAGAGTACGTTGCCCAAATAACGATTGCAATTATAATGCTTATTTGATTTATTTTAATTGACAAATTAAAATTCGAGTTAGAAATACTTATCCAGTTAATAACCATTATTACAGCTGGTAAATATAAAAAAGCATAGGAATACCTATGTTTAAATTTACCAAAATACTCAGCAAATAAGAGCTGTAGTATTAATGGGAAAACTAAATATATTCCTCCATTACAAATAACAGCTAAAAAGCCCTTTATACTTGTTTCGCTTTGATATAGATATACATCAAAAAAGGATATGATCCCTAAAGAAAAACACAAAAAAAGCCAAAGTCTAGAGATTCTTTGCTTAGAATTCTCTAAAAAAATATAAATACCTACTAATATATAAAAAATTGCAGCTATTAAGGATAGATAAGGAAGTAATTTCATCTTTCCCCCCTGAAATTCATTGTAAATAAATAGAAGTTTAATGTAGATTATAACAATATATGAAATATAATTCAACCTAAATATAGTAAGCTTCAGATGTTTTTGATAATTTTAAAGATTTCTTTACTAATAAGCTTAAAAAGTAAAAGCAAAGGATATAATCCAGCCGTTATAATTATCATCCCTACAAGAAATATTTTTGCATAGTTATTATTCCCATCTACTATTTTAAAATCAGCAAGCAGAATCATTCCAGAAAAAATAAGGCTAATTATGTATATAACAATAAGAAGCGAATTAATTTTCTCTTGGCCCTTGGCTACAGTGTAATCGTAAAATTCCGAATACTCCTTTTGTACCTCATCAAAAAGCTCAGGTAAGTCAAAAGCCTTTTGCCATTTTTTCCATATATCCATACCCTGTTCAGAATTTGTAATCTGACTGAACCAGCTAAAATGGGTGAATTTAGTAAATCTTTCCTTTAAATCATCTATTTTATTTCTTCCACTATTCATTAACTCCTGAGAAAAAAGTATCAATGCTATTCGCTGATAAAACGCCAATAAAAATACATAAAAGTACATACTTTCATAATATAATGGAAGCTTTTCTATATTAAAATTTTCCTTGTCGGAAGCAAAAACAACACCAGATTCTCTTGAAAATCCATATATGGAATATTTCCATCTGGAATATGTATTATCCTTCATTCCTTTAAAATCTTGATCAAAGGTAGAATCAAAACTGTTTGGCAACACATATTGAAATTTGTAAAATTCATTGATGATTTCATTTAGTTCTCTTTCTTCATTCCATTCGCTTTTATCTAGGCACATATAAGCATAAGTGAATAATCGATCAAAATAAATATTTTCAGCTTCTAAATCTTCATAACCGTATAATAAATTATCAATAAAGCTTGAAAGATCCTCAACCTCTGAAAATTCGTCGTTCAATACAAAGATGCCTTCAGTCTTCTTCTTTCTTTGATATCTTGGATTAATTGTTCTAAACTTATAATTAAAATCTAATATATCCCCTGAATTTATTATATCTCCATTTAATTTAGTTTTTAGGATTAAAAAGCAGATACCTGCATCAAAACAAATTAACTCTATGTTATTTATGTTGAAACTTATCCCTTTTTTATTAAGCTTATAATTTTTACTGTCACTTTTAAGCTTGTAGTCAAATTTAGTACAAGTAAGACTACTTATAATATCAATCTTTTTTTCAATTTTTAAAGACTTATATCTGTCTTTATACTCCTTTGACCAATATAAGGTTGGAAATAAGAATTTCTTAACATATGGTAGAAAATAAGCATGGGTATCCAACTCATCTGTATCCTCTAATAACTTAAAGTCCCAGGTTTGTTCATCCTTTAAAAACTTGCTAATAAAGTCCTTATATCTTCCATGCGTCACCAAAAAAGGGTACACGAAAAAAGAATACTGATAGGTTGTTTTCAAACTCATTTTGCACCTTCAATTTTATTTTAGATTAAATTAGATTTAATCTTAAAGTCTAAGTATAGTTTACTACATTTTGTCTGGATGAGGTAGTTTATGTTTTCAAAAAATAATAAAAACAGTGACACCGCTGCCACATAGCAATAGTATCACTGTTTTTATATTATTTTTCTAAGTATATACTTAGTATTAAATATTGTTAGGCTTCTTTTGCCGTCTTTTTAAATAACATCTCATAGCAATAATTCATTATTACACTTCGTTTTATTATTCCTATAAATATATTATTATCATCCACCACTGGAATAAAATTTTGGCTTACAGCTATAGAAAATAAATCTTCCATGTTTGAATCTATACGAACTGGATTATTTACAACACTCATAGTTATATCCTGAACTCGGATCTTGTTTAAATTCTTAAAAGTAATTTCCGGATTATTTTTCAGCTTCCATAATAGATCTCCTTGTGTTAAGGTTCCTACATATTTACCCTCTCCATCTAAAATAGGAACTGCTGTATATCTATGGTATTCCATTCTTTCTAAGGTTTGCCTCATGGTGGTATTCATACTTTCATAAATGATCTCCCTTTTAGGCGTCAAAAAAAATGCAATATTCATGCTGAACCTTCCTTCCCCTGAAGTAATATAATTTTTGTATTCCCTTTTACATATATAATTATAACTAAATGACTCACCTAATACAATAATAAATATATTAATTTTATATGAATATTAACTAAAAAATACTATAACTTTATAACATAAGACATTTACTAAATCTTTCTTATTAATTATAATACATTAATAAGGGTTAATATCATGCACCACTGGGGGAATAAACTATGATCGATAAAAAGTTAAGCAACAAAAATTTTATCCATATGACAATGGAAGGATCCTTATTTTTTTTAGGTCTGGCTTTTATAGGCGAAAGCACTGTACTCCCTATATTTGTTGATGCATATACTGGCAGCATGCAGCTCCTTGGACTCTTTATAACACTTCTTGCAGTTTCAAAATTACTTCCTAGATTACTTTTTGGTCCCTTTGTTTCTAAAACTAAGGATATGGCAAGATTCTTACATATAACTTTGCTTATATCTAGGCCATTGCCCCTTCTTATGATTCCTGTATTGCTTTTTTCTAAAAATCCTTTATTTATTTTTAGTTCTTTCTTAATTCTATATTGTGCTTTCTGGTCCATAAATGGAATATCCTCTGTTGCCTGGTCAGATATTTTTGGAAGGACAATTTCAGGAAATAGAAGAGGTCAACTCCATGGGCTTCAACAATTTATAGGTGGAATAACTTCTTTCTTTTGTAGTTATATAATAAAACTAATATTAGATAATAACCATATAAATAATAATCTACGCTATACTCTAATATTTGCAATGGGGGGTATAATACTGTTATGCTCGGCTTTAACAATTGTTCCAGTTAGAGATGTGCCAAGAAAAATAAGTGAAGCTAAAGTTTCTGTAGTAAATTATTTTGTTATTCTTCCAAGCTTTTTAAATAAAAATTCGAATTATAAATATATGAACTTTATACAAGCTATTTCAAAATTTGGGGATTTATTATTACCCTTTATAATAGTTTTAACAAAAAACATACTTGGCTTTAATGCATATCAAGTATCCACTCTTATAGTATTTCAGGTATTGGGGACAGCCATAGGAGGTATATTGCTGGGTAATATTAGTCATAAGTTTGGGAATAGAAATGTAATATTAATTGTAGAGATTGTAGGCTTGACCTTATCATCTATAACTCTATTTTGTATCATATTTAAGTCCATTCCTTTAACTTTCCCTTTGATGTGTTTGGTTTGTATACTGGTAGGTGCAAAAGGTTGCGGTTGGCTTGGTTACACTAATTACTTATTAGACGTGGTAGGAGAACAAAATAGAATTGAATATATTATCCTTAATTCGGTAATATTATGTCCGCTCGCTATAGCAAGCTATTTTGCTGGTTTGGTTATCGAAAAGCTAGGTTTTACACCATTGGTAGTCTTAGCTGTAATTATTGGCATAACTACCACTATCTTAAGTACTAAATTGAGAGTAATAAAGCATACTTCAAGAGCTTTAATCAAATAATCAAAGGGGGAGTTGCACAATTTAATTGTGCAACTCCCCCTTTAATATTTCTAATTACTGTTTACAAAGCCTGATACAAAAATACCAGGTGAATTCCAACATATACATATTTCATTTAATGAGTATGCACTAGAATCATCTAAATAGCATTTAGCAGCTGGTTCTCCTCCAAGCTGAGATTTTGCTATGTCATCTTGTAGTCCACTATTGGGACCCCCTGCTATTAGCCCTGGAACCGGTTTGTTTACTTCTCCGCTTTCAGAAGGCCTATGGTGAGGGTGCTTTACAGAATTATCCCCAAAACCTGTTACAAAGCTTTTATTTAAGGAATTTAAACCGAATATGTAATTCCATTGATTTGTTGCTACCACTTTATAGCTCGTAGTAGCCTTTAACTTATCTGCAATAATAAGTAGCATGGCATTATTTAACACGTTCATATTGCTTCCCCAAACATATTCATTAGAAGCTAAGGTTACATTATAACCATCCTGGCTACTTGTTTCCACAAGTTTATCTGCTATAATAGCAAAATTAATTTTAATCTTAGCATATAGGTCAGGATTCCTTAAAGTAGATTCTGCAAACATATAAGCAGTAGCTCCATATCCACTCATATTCTGCCATCCAAAGCTTGTAAAATCGGATAGCTTGTTCCCTAATTCCTTTGCTTCATAATTATATTCAGAATCACCTGTAGTTCTAAAAAGCTCACAAGCTGCCCAAAACCTTTCATCAATATCCGAATCATCTCCATATTCTCCAGTACTAATTCTCTCAGGATTTTTAAATAATATAGGGCTCGGATTACTCTTTAAGAAATCCCAAGCCTTTTTTGCTGCAGTTAAGCAATTATCAGAAAAACCTTTATCAAAGGGAGCATATATCCTAGAGGCTAAGGCCATAACCGCTGCAAAATCACCGGTAGCTGTAGAGGATACCGGTAGTACATACCGGGTACCCAAATCTACGTTGGGCATCACAAAGTCTGGGAAACTTGCTGTAGTAACTTTATGATATACTCCACCACTTGGACTTTGCATTTTAAATAGCCATGTTAACTCATACTCCGCTTCTGTTAATATGTCTGGTATGGAGCTACTACCCGGAATATTTATTTTTGATTTATAGGAGTTAGGGAAAAAATCATATGCTAGGAGCATATCCGCTAAGGTTTTACCTGCAGTTACTGTGTAAAGCCCGTAATCCCCTGCATCATGCCACCCTCCACTTACATCAAGCTCCACACTTTCATCTGTATAAAGAACCGCCTTTGCAGTATGACAAGCATCATGTGCCCATATCCCTGCATATTTACTATCTAATGCCATTCCACATCTTTGCAGGTAAAGGCCCTTAATAAGAGCATTATTTATGGAATCATAAACCTTATCTCCTATTGCAAATTCATAGGAGCATTTTCCATCAGAGGTTTGTATATAATACTCTCCTGGTGTGTTTACCTCAGTGAAATCTCCAGAATAAACCACATCCCCTGAGGAGATATCCTTTTTACCCTTTGATATACTCTTTTCTAAGACTACCTTACCACTGGATGAATTGATTACCTTAAAGCTATCTGGATTATTATTAAATATTACTTCCTTTTTGTCCTTTACTTTGTAGCCTAGCTGATTTATATGTATTTGACTACTCATCTTTCCTTTTTCAATTTTATTACAGCCATATGATGATAATATGCACAGTATTAATATAAAACTAAAAGAAAGTCTATGGACTTTTATCATATTAAATAAGCTCCCCATTATATATTTTATTTATTATAATAAACCTTTGTGTGCTACCTTTAACATTTCAGGTATGCGTATACTTTGCGGACAATGTTTCATACAAGCTCCACATTCAATGCATTGGTCTGCCCCAAGCCCTGCTGGAACTATGTTGCTAGTATACATCTCCTTGTCCACCCAATGAGTGCTCATAAGGGTAGCGCTATTATATAGTTTAAATATTTGTGGGATATCAACGTTTTTTGGACATGGCATACAGTATCTACAACCAGTACATCCAATACTTTTCTTCTCCTCAAAGGCTTCCCTAATATCTTTTATTAGCTTCAAATCCTCAGATGTCATTACATTTGCCTTAGCCTCATTAAATATTTCTATATTCTTTTTAAGTTGCTCAAGAGAACTAGTTCCGCTTAAAATAACATCCGCTTCAGGCATGTTATAAAGCCACCTAAAAGCCCATTCCAATAAGGATCTCTTTTCTTTATAGGAATTTACTAAAGAAGATACCTCATTGGGTACATTATTTATTATATGACCTCCACGAAGAGGCTCCATTATTACAGCTGCCATTCCTTTTTCATGGGCATATTTAAGACCTTCTACGCCTGCCTGCTCAAATTCATCTAAAATATTAAGCTGAATTTGTGCCATTTCCCAGTCATAGCTATCCACAATATTTTTAAAGGCAGATAACGTTCCATGAAAAGAAAAAGCCTTATGCCTTATTTTACCTTTTTGAACCATTTTATCTAAGAAGGTTAAGCCATCAAATTGCTCCACCTTTAGCCAATTATTATATGATAAATTGTGAAGCAAATAGACATCTATATAATCCACGCCTAATCTCTTTAGCTGTTTATCTAAAAACATTTCAAAATCAGCGGTTTTATTTATTTCCCAAGTAGGGTTTTTAGTTACCACTATTGCTTTATCCCTGTATCCTTCCTTAAGAGCTTCACCAGTTATAATCTCACTATCTCCATAGACATAAGCTGTATCTAAATAGTTTATTCCATTATCTAATGCATACCTTACCATTTTTATAGCTTCCGTTTTATCACTAGGATATCTCATACATCCAAGTCCAAATCTTGAGACCTTTATTCCTGTCTTTCCATAATCCACATACTGCATTTGCATCTTCCTTCCAATAAATAATATGTAAATAATTATATCATAAAATTGTAACCTACTCAGCCATAATTTGTAATCCAATAATGTTAGGAAATAAATCTAGCTTAAATTACATAGCATCTTAACCGTGCCATAACTATAGGCATCACCCTTCATTCCTAAAAACAAAACCTCCACTATTTTTTCTTATCTATAAAAATTGATCTTACTATGGCCTTATCACCATACTTTTCCCTTATAGAATCTATGGTCTTATCTATGGTACCCTTTTTTTTATCTTCAAATAAGGATAACTGTCTATCCCCCTCATCACTTAAGGAAGAGAGCTGTATCCCTAAAAGTCTTATAGGTTCTCTTTTCCATGTTTCTTTAAACAGGGCTTTGGAAATTTCATATATTTCTTGAGTGGAAGTAGTTTTATTGCTTAACCTTTTTTGATGAGAATAGTCCTTAAAACTACTGCTTCTTATAATAACAGAAACAGTTCCTGCAAATTTGTTAGCTTTTCTTAACCTGGTAGCTACATTTTCAGCTAGGGATAAAAGAACTATATTTGCTTCTCCTTGTTTAATTATATCCTTTTCTAAGGTTGTTGAATTGCTTATAACTTTTATCTGACTCGCCTCTACAGATACCTTAGAATCATCAATTCCATTTGCATACTGCCATATCATCCTACCATAGCTTTTAAAATTCTCTGTTAATATATTAACGTCATGGTGAGCTAAATCTCCTATGGTTTTTATATACATTTTATTAAACCGTTCATTGGCACTCTTGCCTACCATAAAAAGTTCTCCTACGGGTAAAGGCCACATTTTTGTTTCAATCTCTTCAGGATATAATGTATTTACTTTGTTTGGCTTATCAAACTCAGAAGCCATTTTTGCTAATAGCTTATTTGTAGATATGCCAATATTTACTGTAAAACCTAGGGTTTCATAAATAGCATTTTTTATTTCAGAGGCAAGCTCCATAGGTGTGGTTTTCAAGTCATTGGTTACATCTAAAAAGCACTCATCTATTGAATACTGTTGAAACATAGGTGAATAACCCTGTATTAATTCCATCATTTTTTCACTGTAATAATTATATATCTTGAAGGAAGAAGAAAAGACCTTAAGACCGGGGCATTTTTTTCTTGCTACAAACAGGCTCTCACCAGTTATAATACCAAAAGACTTAGCCATATTGGATTTAGCAAGGACCACCCCTCTTCGGCTTTCTTCATCACCACCGATAACAGAGGGTATATTTCTTATATCCTCTTCGTCTCCCAGCTTCAACTTATGTACCGCTGTCCAGGACAAAAACGCTGAATTTACATCAATATGGAATATTACTTGATCCTTCAACTACATCACTTCACTTATTGTATATTAGCTTTTTGCAAGCTTAACTGCAAAATTATATGCCTCCACTAAGCTTCTGGTGGAAGCTATACCTTTATATGCTATATCAAAGGCTGTCCCATGATCCACTGAGGTCCTTATTATCTTTAGGCCTAAGGTTACATTTACCCCACCTTCGAAATCTAAGAGTTTCATAGGTATATGTCCTTGATCATGATACATACATATTACCACATCATACTCTTTTTTATAAGCTTTTAGAAACACAGTATCTGGAGCTATTGGCCCTTCAACCTTTATGCCATCCTTTTTAGCTTTTTCCACGGCTGGTATAATTTCTTCTAGCTCTTCTCTGCCAAAAGCACCATTTTCTCCTGCATGGGGATTTAATCCTGCCACTGCAATTTTAGGATCTTTTTTTAACCTTTTTAAAGCCTCATAGGTTAGTTTTATTACCTCATATACTCTTTCTTTTTTCACAGCTTTAACAGCATTCTCCATAGAAACATGGGTGCTAACATGGGTAACCATAAGTTTATCTGATGCTAACATCATTGTATAACTATCTTCTTTACAAAGGGCTGCTATATACCCTGTATGCCCGGAAAAGTTAGGGTCACTAAGCCTTGTGGCCTCCTTATTCATAGGAAGTGTTACAACCGCAATAATCTCCCCTTCTAACGCTAGCTCCGTTGCCTTTTTTACATATTGCATGGCTGCATATCCTGCCTTTTTAGATATTTCACCAATTTTGAGCTCCTCTAATTTCATAATGCCCATATCCAATATGTTTAAGCTTCCCTCTTCATATTCCTTTATAGATCTGATTTTTCTTAAAGAGACTTGAAGCATTAATTTTCTATTACAATAATCTAATATTTCATAATCTCCTACCACAATATAGGAACCCTTTAATTCATCTTCTTTATATGCTCTTAATACTAATTCTGGTCCAACCCCACTGGGATCTCCCATGGTAATTCCAATAATCATATCATAACCTCCCTTTTATATGTGCTATTATAAGCTCTAATAAATTTGTATCACCAAAGCCACCTGCCTTAGTAATAAACATTACCTCGCCTAAGGAAGCTATCGCCACTCCTGTAAGTATTTCACCTAAAGCATAAATCCCTTTGATATTTAAATTATTCAATATCTCTATAGCTGTATCTCCCCCGAAAACAACTAAATTAGCTGTCTTTTTTTCTCTTAAAAGGTCCTTTGTCAAAATACCAAGGTTTTCTGATATTACCTTACTTATTTCAACTTTACTTAAATTTATCTTTTCGCCATAGCTATAATATTCTATTATGCCCTCTCTTTCAGTAATTGTATTAATTATAAAGGGTTTTTCCTCATCAAAAGCTTTATATTCCTTTATAGCCCTGATGAAATCCCTTTTAAATAATTCCTCTGGTGAAATATTAATACTCCCATAGCCTAATTCTTTGGCATAAGATACTTGCTTTAACGACTGGCTATTTACACTGCCATTAATGATTAAAGTGCTACCCTTAAAACAAGGCATTTTAGTAGGAGTCCTCTTAAAGTCTATAATTTTAGAAAGTACCCTAGCAAAACCTGCAGAGCCTGAGGTAAACTTTAATTTATCTTTAGACTTAAGATATTCCCCTATTGAAAATAGGTCCTCCTCTGTTTCTGCATCAAATACATATATACCTTCTTTTTCTATATCAATTAGAGTGTTAGCTTTAACAAGAGTAATAGAACCCTTACTTTCCTCTCTTATTATAGATTTAATTGAACTACTTTTTATTGGATTTAAAGGATCCTTAGCAAAATCCGTTTTATGAAGAAGGGTATCATTTACATATACCTTTCCATCTTTAGTTGTTCGCTTATTACTTGGAAAAGCCGGAATAAACATAAGGTTATCGCAAGTAATATCAAGTATAGCAGAAAGCTCAGAGCCTATATGCCCCCTTAAAGTAGAATCCGTCTTTTTATAGAAAAACTCAACTCCTAAGCTTAGTCCCATCTCAACTAAGGTGCTAACTAAACTATAAGCTAAACTCATATTAATGTGCCTACTTTCAGTATCAAAAACTACCACCTGAGCTTCCTCATCTAGTGCTTTTAAATCTAGATTAAGGTCTGTGGTAATTAGAGTTTTAATGCCCTCTTTTGAAAACTGAACCCCGGTATCTAGTGCTCCTGTAAGATCGTCCGCTATAATTATAAGCTTTATCATTAATTTCCCCTTTAAAAGCTGATAAATTCGCCCTTTGAATCAAATACGTTTTTATATTCTCCAATTACTTCTATATTGTCCTTATCTTTAATTTCCTCATATACTGGCTTTGAAACATATATTTCACTAAGCTTTAAGGTATTTTTTATCCTTATAATCCTTGCTTCCTCAATCTCAATAGGACCGCAGGTTCTTAAGGCATAATTCAAGGCTATAAGTTCATTAGGTGCAACAATTGGCATCTTTCCTCTTTCTAAGAAGGTGCTAGTTATGACATTTTCATAAGTAGCTTGAAAATCTATTTTATCATGTAGCTTTTTTGTGATAAAATCTGCAAGACCCATACCTAAAGCATTACCATGGGAAGCTGTTGTTAAATCACCTACCACAATATTTATTATCTCAATAAGCCCATTATCTTCACCCTTAATGCCGATTCTACCAATAATATTAGTATCTATACCTACCCCGCTAATATCCTTTCCCATCTCATCCACCATTAAAACATGTAGCTTAGTTACTGGAAGGCTTGGCATATTATTTCTATTATAATCTAAGAGCTTTAGTTCCTCAACAATCAAGTCCTCTGGTCTAATAGCCTTAATTATTGCAGTTTCATCATAAGCATTTTCAACAAGTCCTATCCCTAGTATTATATTCCCATGCTTTAAAACCTGTTTTGCTGTAGGTAGTATCATGTTTTTCAAGCCATAAATTCTGTGTCTGTGTATTTCTAAAGCTTGCTTATGCTTTCCAAGTCCAATAACGCACATTTTAATTAGGCCGCTTTCTGTGATACTATGGAAGTCTGTATGCACCTTAATTCTATTTATTATTATTGTGCCGGAGGCTTCAAATGCAGCTTTATCCATATAAACTTTGTTTCCTATACCATCACTAGGAAGCTCTACTATCTCCATAGAGGAAACAATAGGAGCCCCTATATATTCTTCTGTAACACCATAACCCTCTAGTACCGCTCTCTGGCCTATTGCATTAGCTCCACCATGGCTTCCCATAGCGGGGATAATAAAAGGTTCTCCCCCTAAGTATTTTACTTTCGCCACGGTTGCCTTTACTACTTTAGCTATATTTGCGATTCCCCTGCTACCTACTGCAATAGCAATCCTATCTCCTTTTTTAATTGTAAGGTTTGATTTTTCTATTTCCTCTATAACCTTTTTTTCAATATCTTCAATATGCTCTCTTTTGAAGTTCTGTTTAACCTTAATAAGCTTTGGAATGTTCATTTTTAAGCCTCCTACAAAGTATTAATATATATGCTTGTGAAATCCTGAAGCTTTTCTACAAATATTTTTATAATATCATCTTCATAAGTTACCTCAATTCTACCCTGACTTTTTAACACCTTATAGTCTGCTAGTTTTTTACCTAACTTAAGCTCTATTTTAAGGTCATAAACTGGAAGAATTTCTTTGATAGGGCGTCTTGGTGCTGAGGTAAGATTAACTAAAGAAAGAACATATTGTCCTTCATTCTTATTATTATTTGTTAGTGCTACATGGACACTCTCAGGCGCATTAGAACTAATAGATAATCTCCCTTTTCCTGCCCATTTTATAGAGTTATTATATATGGTGGTGTAATCTTCATGACCATTTGTATGGCATAGCTTATCTTGTTCATTAGAGAAATATATTACTCGCCCTTTGCCGTACCTTCCAGCAATTATAGTTGGAAATTCCGTTTGCATTTCCCTTATCCAAGCCTTTTCAGGAGGCTGGTTATAAATTTGAGGAATATAGCTACAAACACTAGTGTAATCCTTATTTTCTTTTGTGCAAATTAAGGTATTACCTCCATTAATAACTAAGGAAGTATCAGTTATTCCCTCTAAGACTGGATGGTTTTTATCCTCAATCCATTGATAAGAATCCATAGCAGTATCTTTTTTAATACCTGTATAGCTTAATCCAAAGAGCTCACCTAAAGCAAAATCTTCTCTTTTGTTTCCTCTTTCATCATACAAAGAGGTTTCATAGGAGGCTATTAGTCCCCCCCCCTCTTTTACATAGCTTTTAATTGTTTCTATATGTTCATTAGATATACAAGCACAATTAGGAAGTATAAGAACCTTTAAAGATTTTATCTTCTCTAAGGTAAAATCAATATCAGGAATAAAGCTATATTGATGATGATTTTCAAGAAGAACTCTTTCAACTCCCTTTATATAAACCCCATAACCATCCTTATCCTCATCATCACTACCAAAATAATCTCTGGTTGCCTTAGAAAAATAAATTCCTATATCTTGTGCTGGTATTTGATTCCCGAGAATGGCTTCATTATCTTCTAAGTAGCTATATATTTCCTTTTCCATATAAGCATTTCTATTATCATAGGTTCCACCTGGATACTGTCCATTGAACATGCAATTCCAAAAGTTAGCTCCCACGCTAACACCTTCCCAAAGCCATATTTTTGATTCAACTGTAGGGTCCTTAACATATCTCCATAATGTTCCGTTATTTCCATAAAGCATTACTGCTTGTTTATCCCTATGAATTGCCTTCATAAATCTAATACTGGAGGCCCCATAGGATAAAATATCATAATTACTTTTAGGATTATGCACTGTTAAAAAAGTTGGACTAACTAAAAAATCAAAATGTTCCTTAGCATTATATAGATCTATACCAGTATCCTTTGTACCCTTTGCATGAAACATACCAAATATTTCAGCGCAAAAGGCTTTATCCTCTCCAAAGCTTTTAACACTATCTCGTAAAAGCCTTAAATGATCATCCGCACATTTTGCCTTCCATACTCTGTATTCATCAAAATCTTTTGAATAATAATCTGTTCCCTTCGGGATAGCTTTCCCAAGGTCCTTTTTATATTTTTTCCTACAGCGCATGCAATAACAAGGTCCTACTCCAAAGCCCACAGAGTTTTCCCACACTCCATCTATATCATAAAGTGTCATTATATTCTTGATATAACGAACTCCATGTTCATTCGCATATTCACTATTATAGCAAGGGGGATACAATCCCTGTGGATTTAGCTTAGGACTTAAATCCTCCTTTAAAGTAAACCAATGGGGCTTCATTTCATATCTAGCTTTATCTACTCCACGAAAATCTACTCGCACCATAACCTTTATATCCTTTTCATGAGCTTTTTTAACTAAATCCCCAAGCATATTTTCCTTAGTCATAAAGGGATTAACATTTGATAGTTCTAAAGTATTAGGGAAAAAGTCAACAACGCCTCCTCCATTTACAATAATACAATTTGCCCTTACTGAATCTAAGTAAGCTACAACCTTATCTGCATCATAATTTATGATATCTGTTTCCCTTAGAACCGTCTGTACCATTCTTAGTTGCTTATTGTACCAATAGGTATTTGCCATGATTATTCCCCCTATATTTTATTAACTAAGGCGAGCCTTACTTAATGCGAGCCTTAACTAAGGCTACTTTTAAAGCTTTCATATAACTCCATAGTTTTAACTGTATCCCTTAAACTTTCCTTTTCAAATGTTCCTTTTGAAACTGCATCAATAAAAAAGGCAAACTCTCTTTCGAAACCATAATGACTATAAAGGGAAGAATGTCCTTGATTATGTTTCCAAACTAAGGAATCTCCACCTTCGGAAAGGCAGATACCAGAAAGTTCATCCTTTTTTCCCCCAGGTCTGTTATATTCAAGGCTTTTTACGTTATCTATTATAATGTTTTTCCCAACACCTGTAATCTCAATTCTTTCCATAGGATAAGGTTCATACTGAAGAGAGCTTGTTTGAAGGATTCCTATAGTACCGTCCTCTGCCACAAAGGATATATGATATCCTACTTTTTTACTACTTATTCTTATGGTATTTGTATGAATATTTTTTATCTCTCCTAGAAAGTATCTTGCTATATCCAAATGATGAATAACATGATTTAATATAAAATACTCCTCAGAGCTATATTCTGAGGAATTATATTTAGCTAGATACATGGTTTTCCTACCGAATTCAGGACTTTTAATTATTTCCTTTCCCATAATATAGGCGGTAGCAAACCTTCTATTAAAGCCTACCTGAGCATAAGCCTTTGTGCTTTTCTGAAGCTCTAATAGTTCTTTTGCATCAATACTACTTGTGGTTGGAGCTTTTTCTATAAATATACTTATTCCCCTAGCTAATGCCGCCTTCGCAACCTCATAGTGAGTTTTTGCATCAGCTATACAAATAACAGCATCTAGTTTTTCCTTTGAGAACATCTCGTTATAATCATGATATGAATTTGCTACTTGATATCTTTCAGTAAATCTTTTTAACTTTTCAGAGTCTAGATCACAAACACTCACCAGCTTACAAGGAAGGTTCTTTATATAATCATATATTACGTTATATGTAAAATTACCACAACCAACAAAAGCGAATCTTACTTCCTTCATTATTTCCCCCCTAAATTAAATATATCTTTCATGAAGATAATCTAAGGATATACGTCCAGCTGTGTCCCCTAATATAGATACATTTTCCTCAACCATACTAGCTGTCCTCATACCTATAAGTGCTACGTCCACTAAGGGATTTGATAGAACAAACTGAATTAATGCTCTTGTATAATCAAAAGTGTTAGTAGGGTTTACAAGCTTTATCCATTTTTGAAAGGTACCTGAGGTGGTAGAACGCATAATAGCTATACCAAGTTCCTTCTCTTCTGCTTTATATAAACTGCCAAAGGGTCTACTAGGTTCATAAGGATGTTGAAATATGAAATTATAACAGAGCTGAATTGTATCAAATCTTCCTGAGGCTATAAAATCATACACCCCTTCATTGTTATCCTCGCTGGTAAAGCCAATAAATTTTACAATCCCTTGTCTTTTTAAGTCCTCCATTATATCCAGCATTCCGCCTTCTTTTAATATGTCATAACTTGCTTCTTTTGTGTAGCTTGAGCCATGAATTTGAAGCAAATCAAAGTAGTCTCTCTTAAGATTTTTAAGGCTGTTTTCTACAGAATATAATACCTTATCTCTATCCCACTCTCCAACCTTAGAAGCTAAGAATATATCTTCAGGCTTTACGCCAGATAAAGCTTCTCCAAAAATCTTTTCACTTTCCCCATTCCCATATCCAGGAGCTGTATCAAAATAATTTATCCCTAGTTCAAATGCTTTAAGGATAGCTTTAATCACGCCACTTTTATCCTCTTCATTTTTAGGATCATAACTTCCCAAGTAATTCTTAAGTCCTGCCACTGCACCACCAAAACCAATTCTGCTAACTAATCTGTCTGTCTTTCCAAACCTGACATACTCCATTTCAATTTCCTCCTAACAAACTAAGGCTTTTCAATCCAGCCTTAGTTTGTTTAGTTCATTAGATCTTATCTGTATTATATTATTTTGTTTATTTGTTCTCCTGCCATCCATTGTTTTATATTGTCAAAGGCAATTATTGCTCTTCTATAAAGGGCTTCCTTTGTAGCAAAAGCTACATGTGGTGTTGCTACTACATGTGGAGCATTTAAGAGTGGATGATTTACATCGATTGGTGGCTCTGTTTCATATACATCGATACCTGCCGCTGCTATTCTGCCTTCCTTTAAGGCCTCAGCTAGAGCTAGGCTGTCAACAATAGGTCCTCTAGCAGTATTAATTAGTATACTACTCTTTTTCATCAAGCTTATTTCTCTCTTTCCTATAAGACCTTTTGTGCTTTCAAATAAAGGAACATGTATTGTAACTATGTCACTTTCTTTAAGTAGGGTATCTAGGTCCACATATTTCATTCCAATACTTCTAGCTTCCTCTTCTCTTTTTGAGGTATCATAGGCAATAACCTTGCAGCCGAAAGCTGTGAGCAGCTTAGCTACAAGCATACCAATTGCACCAGTTCCAATTACACCTACAGTTTTTTCAAATAAATCATTTCCAACTAACCCATCCTTAGTTTTTCCACCTCTTACTGCAATATCACAGGGTATTATATTTCTTAAAGTAGAAATCATAAAGCCAATGGCAAGTTCTGCAACGCCATGATTTGAATAGCCCGCTGCATTGGACACATTTATACCTCTTTCAGTGCAGGCTTTTATACCCATATGATCAACTCCTGTAAAGGCAACAGATATATATTTAAGTTTTGGACACTCATTTATATATTCATCAGGGAAAGCCTGATTTGCAAGAATTAAAACCTCTGCATCCTTTGTTCTTTCTATAATTTCCTCTTTAACTACTGTCTTATTATCATACATTACAAACTCATGACCAAGCGCCTCAAAAGTTGCAGCTAAGTTTTTAACATCCTCTTTTGCAACACCTAATGGCTCTAGTAAAACTATTTTCATGTTAATTCCTCCTTAAATTATATTATTTTATATATAGATTAGAATTACTCCAATCTTATAAACAAATTTCACTTATTGAAATTTTCCCCCTATTATGCTATATTTATTTTACGAAACATAATTGGAGGTATATTAATGAAAGGTAGCACCGTTAAAACAAATCAATCTGGTGTAAGGCTATTAGATATAGTACAAGTTATGGCTTATAACAGAGAGCCCATAAAGCTACAGGATTTATCCAAAAAGCTTCTCCTACCTGCACCAACAGTTTATAGATTTTTGCTAACCCTTATTGAAACTGAATATGTAAAACAAAATCCTCAAACACTTAGATATTATCTAACCTTAAAACTATGTGAGATTGCAAATCATATTCATGAAAATATCAATATAAGGGAAATAGCCTATCCTGCCTTAAAAAACCTGGCAGAAAAATGTAAAGAATCAGCCTGTATGGTTATCGAAGAAGACCTTATGGCTGTCTATATAGAAAAAGTAGAAGGCCCTGACAACATGATACGAGGCTTTCAACGTATAGGTAAAAGAGCGCCTCTCTACTGCACCGGAGTAGGCAAGCTTTTTCTATCCGAAATGGAAGAGCCATTGCTTACTAAGGTAATAGAAAGAGGTCTTAAACCCTTCACTAAGAAGACAATTACAGGTGAAGAAGCTCTTAAAGCTGAACTTGATAAAATAAGAGTTCAGGGCTATGCAATGGATGATGAGGAATGTGAAGAAGGCGCTCGCTGCATTGCTGCTCCTGTAAGGGATTACTCAGGTAAAATCATTTGTTCCGTAAGTGTATCTGGTCCAGTAAACAGAATGAGCTATGAGCACATAGATGAAATTAAAGTATACGTTCTAGAAGCAGGGGCTACCATATCTAAAACTATGGGCTACCATATCTAAAATATGGCTACACCGATTGATTAATGCCCTTTACGCCTATTTCTATTAATCTCTTTTGCACTTTATTTACCTCTACTTTTCTAGGGGTGATGTTTTCCTTGCTACATATGGCTGCTGAAATACCAGCAGCTTGTCCAAGAGCCATCATATTTCCCATGCTTTTCCCTGCGGCATGGCCTAAATGTTCAGCAGAGCCACACCTACCTGCAACAAGTAGATTTTCAACACCTAATGGAAGCAAACATCTATAAGGGTAGGAAGCCGCTTGCTTCATTTTTGCAAAATAGTAAACTGCATCAACTGCTCCATATTTTCTAGCTATGGTATCATTAAATTCTTTCCCCTCTAAAGCATCCTCTAGCTTATATACATATTCACCAACAATCCTTCTGGTTTCTCTTACCCCTATATTTGCTCCTGTTCTCATTAAGTAGCAGTCCTCAAGTCCAGGAATCTTTTTATTTCTGGCTATTCTTACAAAATCAATAGCTACCTGTAACCCATCCCTCTCTGATTTTGTAAGATCCTCAGCTTTAGTACCATCCTGCCTTCCAAGACCAAAGCCGCTGGTGTTTACCGTAAGCACATCCGGTAGTGTTGTTTTACTACCCCAATAAGACTTTAAAGTAAGATAGTCTTCCTTTGAAGCGTTATCATATATAGATCTAAACTCATCATTATGATCTCTTTGATATGTTAAGAATTTATCTACTTTAACATTGCATAAGGCAAAACCAAGGGTGTGAGCCATAAACTGTCCATCCTCTTCTCTTCCTTTAACCATCTTAGCTCCTGCATGAAAGGCTACATCACCATCGCCAGTAGCATCGATTATAACTTTACCATAATATTTTTGAATACCATTTTTTGTTGTAACCTCTACTCCCTTTATGAAATCTCCCTCCATTATTGCTCCAGTAACAGGACTATAAAGTCTATAGGAACAATTAGCCTCTTCTAGAAGCTCAAAGGCTGCTAATCTGAAATATTCTGGATGAACATATAACCCATCACCATTATTCCCATCCTCCGGAACGAAGCTAGATATATTTTCTTTATAGCTCTTAAGTTTAGAGGTTAAAAGTTCATGTACCCCGCCCCTAGAACCTTCTAATAGAAATAATCTATTGATTGGCATCCATAATCCTAAGGTTGCTTCTCCGCCAAAAAAGCTTCGCCCTTCAAGGAGCATGGTTTTCGCCCCCATTTTTGCTGCGGAAATAGCGGCTCCTAGACCTGCTGGCCCTCCTCCTGCAACTATGACATCATAAACCATATTAAAACCTCGCTTTTATTTCATTAGGTGAAATTGCCTTTTATTATTTACAACTTATTATACCATTTAAATATAGAAAAGCTCAAGCTAAAAATCAATAATTTATATTTATACAAAAAAACGTTAGCTTCCTTAAGGAAACTAACGTATGAATTTTTTCATATCATTCAATTAATTACATTATTGAGATTAATAAATTTTACTTTATTTTTCCCGAATTTAAAAGCTTTTTCAAATCACTTTTTATTACAATGAAATAGCTTGGAACCGCATATACTAATATTCCAATTGTAAACATCTGCGGAACAATATTACCAACCAATACGTCTAAGGCATCTCCAAAATAATAAGCGCCCAAGCCTATTAAAAATAAATTCAATAAATAAAACACCAAAGAGATGTTTAAGCTAGAAAATCCCTTTGCAACCAAATATACAAGTAAAGCTGCCAAAAGTAAACCTAACAAAGCTGAAGCTGCTACTATAAAAGGTGAGCTTGCAGAGCTTGTCAATATAAATAAAACTGCTTCAAGCAGTTCTCTGAAGAAAGTAATAGCTGAAATAATAAACAGTCCTTTTTTACTTAATGAAATATATTTACTGTCAGGATTCGTATTAAAGGATTTATTCTTTCTTAAAAGTACAATGCTATATAATATTAGAACGGATAAAACAACTCCTAAGCCACCATCAAAATATTGTCCTGCAGGCCCGTCCAAAAGAGCTGCCTGAGAAAATATTAGCGAGCCAAGTACTGCTGCAAGAGATGCACCCAATATTCCACCTAAGGTGACACTCTTGCTCATTTCAGGCATATTATTCCTGTTGAAATAAACCACTAGAGGAATTATAACAAGGAAAATTTCAATACCCTCTCTAAAGCATATGATTAATGGAGCAAGCATGGTTTTCCACCTCCTACTTACTTTTAGTAGAAAAATCTACTTGCATTATTCTATGCCTTAGGTGGGTAAAGGGTTCAATAATTTATTTAGATAATTGTTACCTACTTTCCTGTTCTCTTTATTTAAACTTGTGTAGAATTTTGTAATGCACTTAATATTGTGCTTTCTAAATCTGGGCTAATTGTACCTTTAGATACTAGGTTATTTAGTGTGGTAGTAAAATTATTATTTGGATTCGCCTCTGGTGCATTAGTTTGATTTGAAGTTACTTTTCTAGCTGCTTCAAAAGCTGCAGATATTGTACTTGCTTGATCCTTTGTTATTACACCTGAAGTAACTAAATTATCTAATATACTTTTAGGAGAAGTTGCTTGAGTTTGATTTTGTGCTTCACTTGTACCATTTAAAGCAGCCATCCCCAACTTACTGATATCTACAGGTCTACTTTCTTATGATGATGGCCAGGAGGCTTTGTCTGCACGCTGGCAGATGTAGTAGTATCTGTAATGTTCTTATTGTATACGCTATTTGTGCTTAAGTTGTTACTTATTGAGCTCATATATTACACTCCTTTTTGATCTTTTTATTATATTCTTATTATCGAACATAATAATTTAATTTACACCTGTAAATCGTGGCAACATTGTGGCAACATTAACGCAAATATATAATAAATATATAAATCCATGGTAAACTATCCTTAGAGGTGACTTAAAGTGGATAAAAAGCTGATATACATTGCTGATGATGAGGTAAATATATTAAATATTATAAAATCCTTTCTTTTAAAGGAAGGCTTTCTCACTGAAACCTATGAGGATGGAGCTTCACTCTTAGAAGCCTTTAATAAAAGGCCCTCAGATATGCTTATTATTGACATTATGATGCCAGGAATAGATGGTTTTTCTCTTTGCTCTCTACTTCGTCAAAATAGCGCTGTTCCTATAATTATTGTATCTGCGAAAGATACCCTCACAGATAAAATAGCAGGATTAGCTTTAGGAAGTGATGATTATCTTACTAAACCCTTCAGTCCCATGGAGCTTATTGCTAGGATAAAAAGTATATTTAGAAGAATGGAGCTGGATAAAAACAAAAAAAATGATACTTTCATTCTATATATTAGTGATATATTAATTAATATATCTACAAAGGAAGTCCAATATGAAGGAAAAGATATAGGCTTAACTGGAATGGAATTCTCCTTCCTCAATTATCTTGCAGAGAATAAAAATAGAGCGGTGAGCCGTGGAGAGCTTTTAGATAAAATATGGGGTTTTGAGAATAAAGTTGAAACACGAGCTACGGATGATATGATAAAAAGGATTAGAAAAAAACTTTCCCAAGTAGGCTCTACATTAAAGATAACTACAATATGGGGCTATGGCTTTAAAATTCAAGATAGGGAATGATATTATGAAGCGGAATACAAAATGGAAAATATTTAGATCAAATCTTATAGTGATCATTCTTCTTATTACATTGGTTACAATGATTTTTAATCTTGCAGTGCATTTTTATATAAAGAGCGATATATTAACTCAACTTAATAAAATAGCTTCCCATACTGAGGATACAGCCCTCCAGCAGGGGCCTGATTTTTTCCCAGATAAAGATCTGAGCATGCCTTCTCCCAATGTGGATAATGATATTTTTAGATTCTATTTTATGCTAGATCAATCCTTAAGAGAGCCTTTATCTATGATTAATGCTTCCTATATATTATTTGATAAGGATAAAAATATAATAACTCCTTCTCCAGATACCTATAGTAACACATCTCCGAACCTCCTAACTAAAATACAAAGCGAGCTTTTAAACTTAAAGGATATAAACAATCAGACCAACTTGAATTTTACCATTTCTGGAATTGATTATACAGCCATTATTAAACCAGTAGTCTTAAAAAATTCCTTTGGTCTAGGTTATATTATAGTATTTTCAAATCTTCAGAAAATAAATGAGTTTAAAATTGAAATAAATTTAATCCTATTAGCTATTTTATTTTTGTCCGCCCTTATAACTGTAATATTCTCTTCTTATAAAGGTAACAAAGGTAATTTCGGCTTGGGTCTTGCTATAAGTAAAAACGTGCTAGATAGACATCAAGGTAAAATATTAGCTAGGAATTCGGGAAAGGGAGCTGTATTTATTATTGAAATCCCTGTTATAGGACTTGAGACACACTAACTACAGGTGTGTCTTAAGTGTCTTAAGTGTCTTAAGTGTCTTAAGTGTCTTGCTTGTTTTTATTTTTTGGTATATATAAACACCGCATCTCGCAAAAACTCTGCTAATCCTGACTGATTTTTATCATAATAGGCTTTAAATCTCTCATCCTCCACATACATCTTAGCTAAACCCCTATGGGCTTCCTTGCTATAACTGTCCCAATAATAGCATAGCCATTTGCCATGTAGCATTGCTGCCCTTTGAGCTACCTCTCCAGCAGGATCGCCAGTTTTATAAGCTTCTAGGAGGGTTTCCATAACAACCTTCTCCAAGTTTGTTACTTCATCATATTCCTCTTTAGACATATTTTTAAACTTCTTATTTGATTTTTCCATCTCTTCAGCACCATATTTTTCTCTGATTTCCTCACCATATTTCTCTTCATTTTCCTTTAGTGTTTTTTGCTTGAAGCCTTCGAATCTCTCTTTATCTTTCATTATAAATCTCCCTTCTTCTGCTGCTATTGTCTTTTCAACATTTATTATGAGCAGATCTAATTGTTCCCTTTTCTCAAGAAACTTTTCCCGATGATCACTTAGTGTTTTAGCTCCATCAAAGTAAGCGTTAGTTACGATATCTTTTATAGACTCTAAGCTAATACCCAGCTCCCTATAAAAAAGTATCTGCTGCAGCCTCAAAACCTCTTTTTCACCATATATACGATACCCTGAAGAATTGATTCTTGCCGGCTTAAGAATACCAATTTCATCATAATATCTTAATGTTCTGGTGCTGATGCCTGCCAGCTTACCAATCTTTTGCACTGTATATTCCATTTTGTCACCTCCTGATAAAATAACTATACACCTTAACGTAACGTGAATGTCAATAGACAAATAAAAAATTGAAGAGGTCCATTTTTAAGGACCTCTTCGTTTTTCCATAGGGCCCCCTTAAGAGGCCCTATGGAAAACCTTCATAGCTAGCGCAAGCATACCAGAGGTTATAAGTGGGCCTACTGGAACCCCACCTAAAAATGCTGCAGCAGCCATTGCTCCTATAATAAGAGCAGGCATAACATCGCTATGACCTTGTAATGTAAGATACTTTAGGCCAAGACCACTTAAATAGGTGGTGAAAAAAGAAAGAATGAGAGCAGTAATACCAGTTATAGAAACCAAATTAAGCTTTATGTTAGCAGCTGTTATGCTACCATTAGCTATAGGAACAAGTATCGCTGCTATAAGTAGTACAAGACCCCAAAAAACTCCATTTTTATTTAATACGGGGAAAATATAATTGTCCACATGCAGTAGTCTAATGATCAAAAGAATTGCGGTGGCGATGGATACTGAGTCTGCTTTCCCTAGTACTGAAATAACAAGTATTATCAATATAATAATGTTTGCTTCCAAGCTAAAATCCCTTAAAAATTAATCTCACTATAGATAATATTCAGCTCATATTTTTTATATACACGGTTTAACAGATGAGTATAGATATAGCCTCCTTTGTTATTAAATGAAGCTATTTTATAATAGTTACAGTATTCTCTTTTCTAGGTAACGGGGACGGTATATCTCCATCAATATATCCAATAGAAATAGATCCACATACTTTATGATTTTTGGGAATTCCAAACTCTGAAAGTAAACATCTTACCTTCTCATCATCATCAAGCCAACCTACTGGATTTATCCAGCAAGAACCTAAATTCAAATCATTTGCAACTAAAAACATATTTTCTAAAGCACACGAGCTATCTTTTATGTTATTTATATAATCTGCTTCATTAGATACAATTATTAGTGTTGGGGCATTATTATAAAAATTAAAGTTATCATTTTTAGCAGCTATTTTAGCCCCTTTTATGCTTCTATAAGTATTTTCACAAACTTCTAATTTTCCAAAGGCTTCTTTTACACTATCATTTAATTTCAGAAGCTTTTCTTTGTTTTGCAAAACTGTAAAATGCCAGGACTGAGAATTACTACCACTAGGGGCATATTTGCCTGCTTCTAAAATTGAATATAAAGCTTCATCGCTTATTTGCTCTTTTGTATACCTTCTTATACTTCTTCTAGATAAAATATTGTCCAATACCTTACTCATATAATCCTTCCTTTATTATATAATAATGTTATTTTTAGAATATCTTCAAACATATATTCACATAATGTTTTATTTAGAATAATTACTTAAATTATAATCATGCGCTACTAGAATAACATCAGCTCCAGCATTGATAGATTTTATAGAGGCTTCCCCAATATTATAATTTTTGGTTATGGCACCCATAGTCATATCATCCGTTATTACTACTCCGTCAAAAGCTAACTTATTTCTTAGTATGTCTGTAATTATAGTTTTTGAGAAAGAAGCTGGATTTTCAGAATCTATTTTAGGTAAAAGAATATGAGCAACCATAACAGCATCAGCATCATTTTTAATTGCATCTATAAATGGAAGGAATTCAAAGCTTTCAAGCCTATTTAAATCATTATATATTATTGGTAAACCCACATGTGAATCTACTCCCGTATCACCATGGCCAGGAAAATGTTTTATAACGGGTATGACACCTTCTTCTTGAATACCCTTCATAGTTTGAGCCAAATGCCCTATCTCCTATTACAGGATTTAGAGGATTACTATTTATATCTAGAACAGGAGCAAAATCGAGGTTAAATCCAAAAGCTTTTATCTCTTCACCAAGTATACTTCCAATATTGTTGGACAGATTCTCATCATTTTTTTGCCCCAGGAGTTTATTTGAAGGAAATTTTTTAAACTCACTTGGCATTCGATCTACCCTGACACCCTCTTGATCTACTGACATAAATAAAGGTATTTTATTATTTATATTAGTTTCTTTTAAGGAATTTATTAGTGAAAGTAATTGATTTGAATCCTTTACATTATCTCGTATAAAATAAACCCACCGATCATATACTTTTTAAGCAATTTTGTAGTATTTTCATCGGAAGTATACCCATTAATTCCAGCTATTATCAATTGTCCAAGTTTTTCATCCAAAGTCATTTCCTTGATCTTTTCTAAAGTTATATTGCTGCTCTTTAAATTTTTTAAACACAGGACATAAAAAATCAATAATACTAAAATAGATATTAAAAATATAATAATAATGGATAATAAATGTTTTTTTCTAATCATTCTTTATTTCTGATATATTTAAGACTGATACTTGGATTACTGGTTTTAGTTGATCTAATCTCAAAATGGTTTAAAGAGGACACAAAAGGTGTAAGTTTTGCATAGCCGTAATTTCTAGTATCAAAATCTGGATATCTCTTATTAAGAGTGCTCCCTAATTCGCCTAAAAATGCCCAACCATCCTCATCTGAAATCTCAGTTATAATAGTTTGAATTGCCTCTATTAACTTGTTTATACTGGTCATGCCAGTCTTTGTTTCTTCTTGTTTTAGTGCTTCTTTAACACTAGTGATTTCCAAAGGCTTTGGTGTCATGGAAGCTAATACTTCCAGATATTTAAACTTTTCACAAGCTGAAATGAAAGGCGTTGGAGTTTTCTTCTCTCCCATCCCAATAACATACATACCTGCTTCTCTTAAACGGGCTGCTAGCTTTGTAAAATCACTATCACTAGACACAATGCAAAATCCATCTACGTTATTTGAATAAAGTATATCCATAGCATCAATTATGAGGGCTGCATCACTGGAATTTTTTCCTGTAGTATAATTATATTGTTGAATTGGAGTAATTGAATAATTAAGTAAAACATTCTTCCAAGGTGCTAGCTGTGGCTTGGTCCAATCTCCATAAATTCTTTTATATGTAGGTGTCCCATGATTTGAAATCTCATCAATTATGTACTTTATATACTTTTCAGACACATTGTCTGCATCAATTAGAACAG